>Ga0180435_10001449_pt1 | contig 24701 bp, 19 predicted proteins | sample SS_ome_3_FD_132467 | JGI IMG/M metagenome (GOLD analysis project Ga0180435, IMG submission 132467) | Hypersaline lake sediment archaeal communities from the Salton Sea, California, USA - SS_3_S_1 metaG | ecosystem: Environmental > Aquatic > Non-marine Saline and Alkaline > Hypersaline >... | reverse complement strand
TTCCTCGAGGAATTGGGCCTGCACGAGGCCGGGCTCGATCGGCTGATCAAGGCGGGCTACGCGCTTTTGCACCTCGAGACCTTCTTCACCGTCGGCCCCAAGGAGGCGCGTGCCTGGACGATCCGCGAGGGCACCCTCGCGCCGCAGGCCGCGGGCGTGATCCACGGCGACTTCGAGAAGGGCTTCATCCGCGCCGAAACGGTCTCCTACGACGACTTCGTCGCCGCGGGCGGCGAACACGGCGCCAAGGAGGCCGGCAAGATGCGCGCCGAGGGCAAGACCTACGAGGTCAAAGACGGCGACGTGATGCACTTCCTGCATTCGAACTGAGGCCGGAATTTGCGTTTGAGTCGTGTTTGCGCTAAACACGCCTCATGACGAGCCGTAGATAAGCAAATCCAGACAGCCGATCCCGCAGGCGGGATGGGCGCGTTGGCTCTGGCTCGTTTCCCCGTTTCCGACGTTCCTGGTCTCATCGACCACCATCCTTGCTTGCCCCCGCCCCAGCGGGGATGTGGCAGGAAAGGACAGCAGCATGCGTGACACCACGACAACCATCGAGCAGATCGACCCCGAGACCGTGCGCGAAGCGACCGGGCTGACGCCCGCCGAGATGGCCGCCCTCATGGGCATGAGCACCTATGGTTATTCGTCCTGGGAGGCGGGCACCCGAAAGCCGGGCGGGCCGGCCTACCGGTTGTTGGCGTTGATCGCAGACGAACCGAAAGCGATCACGGCGCGCCTCGCGGCGCTTGCAGCGCGGGAAGCAGACGCCGCCGATCCCGGCGTGTCCTAGAGTAGCGCGAGCGTCGGTGCGATCTGGCTGATGAAGCGGTCGAGCGCGGTCACCGGCTGTTCGGCGACGAAGACCACGTCGTTCGGCCGAAGCTCGAAGCGGGTGGCGAGCACGAGGTTCGCCGCATTGACCGCGTTCAAATGCCAAGCCTGCACGCCGGTGCCATCGGCGGTGGCGCGCAGCACATAGACCTCGGAAATGTTGCCGGTGCGGTTCGGAATGCCCTCGGTTTCGTCGAACAGCGCGTCGGCCAGCGACGCCTTGCGTTCGAACGGGAGAACGAAGCGGTTCTGCACCCCGACCTCGCCGGCGATGTAGACGTAGTCGCGTTCCACGGCGTCGAGATCGATCCGTGTCTGGTAGTTCGCCCGCTGCTCGTTGAGCTCACCCCGGCGCAGGTTCACCTCCGACTGGAGCTGGTTGAGCGCGTTGGCCCGCGCGGTCTGGCGGAAGTTGGCAAGCTGGATCTGCTGGGCGAAGTAGCCCTGCGCCTTGTCGAGATCGAACTCGGTATCAACGAAGACCGAATCGCCGTCTTTCAGCGCCAGCTTCTGGATGCCCGGATCGGCGAGGTAGGACTTCAGCGGGATCTGGTAAAGCGAGCCGTCGCGGTAGAGCCGGATCGATGCGTAGTCCTGGTCCTTCACGGTGATCCCGCCGGCCGCGGTGATCGCCTCGGAGAGGTTCATCGGCTTCAGCGTGATCGGTAGCGTCTTCGGGTTGCGCACGGCGCCGCCGAGCGACACGCGCTGCGAGTTGAATTCGGCGATCTCGATCGAGAAGGTAGGGTCAATCTGGTTGGCGACCAGCGCCTCGAACACCTCGGCCTCGGCTTCTTCAAGCGTCAGACCCACCACGCGCACGCGGCCAATCTCGGGAATGGTGATCGCGCCGTCGTCCTGCACGGTATAGCCCTGGCGCCGGCTTTGCGCCTGCAACAGGCCGGTCAGCGCCTCGACGGTGGACCCAGTGGTCGGCGTCGACAGCAGGATCACGTCGCCCACACCGATCTGGTAGCTGCCGGGTTGATAGGGTGCCGGCAGGCGGGTGGCGAGGGTCGCGGGCCGGTCTTCGGGTGAGAACGCCGGGGCAGGCACAGCGCCGGCACCGCGGGCGCCGCTGCCAAGTCCGGCACTGCGTGCGAAGATCGCGGGAAGCGTGCGCGGGCGGTAGTCGGATTGGTTGGCGACCTTCACGGTGTTCGCGTCGATCTCGACGATCTGCACTTCTCCGACGGCCGTTTCCCCGGCCTCGATGTTCGGCGACGCGTAAAATGCACCGCACCCCGAAAGGGCCACAAAGGCTGCGACCAAGATGGAATTCCGCATGACTATCCCGTTCTCTGCCTACCAAGCCGCGCAACAATCGTTCACGGCAAGATTTTTTTGTTTCTATACCATCACAACCGTGACGCGGGAACTGTCCTTTTGGGTTCACCCTGACGGAGAAGGCAGTTTGGCCCGGGGTGTGGCTTCCCTGCACCCGCAAATACCCCGCCCCGGCGCATGTCCGGCATTCCGGGCCCCGATTCGCTCTGGTCCCGTGTGCCCGATTCGGTTTGGCCCCGGATTTTGCCCTTGTTTTCGCCGCACGGGATACATAGACAGGCCAGCGGAGACGTGGCCGAGTGGTCGAAGGCGCTCCCCTGCTAAGGGAGTAGACGGGAAACCGTCTCGAGGGTTCGAATCCCTTCGTCTCCGCCACTATCCTTCTGTAGAGTTTTTCGTTTAAAAACAGAACGAAAACAAACGGCACTCTGTCTCGGAACCACGCAGCGCATACTGCGAAACCGCACGGGGCAGAAGTCCGGTCCGCTGGGGTGTCGGATCATCGCCTGCTCTGGTGGCGCCGGATAGCTGTGGTTGGCGACGTCCTGCGAGCTTGCCCAGTGTCCGGGATCGCACCGAAGCCCGGTGGCCGGCCACCGGGCCCGGGCGGGTTAGATCAGGCCAATCCCGGCGCCACGATGACCTCCATCATTTTCCGGATCGCCTTGAAGGCCAACCTGTCGCCGTGGGTGCGCGGGAGAATGCAAAAATAGTCCGTGTAGCGCACCCCGCCTCTTTGGGCCTTGAAACGATCCGCCCCGGCGCCCCAGAGCAGGCTTTTCTTGCTCCGGAGCGCCTCCGAAAAGATCTCCATCATCAGGATTCTGTAGAGCGGATAGTCTGTCCTGAGATCCATGGCATATCCGATCATGGGCTGAGCCAGAGACGTCGCATTCGTGTAATAGGTGGTGAAGCCGACGAGTCCCTCGGTGGCGTGCCGCAACAGGAACGCCGCCTGCAGGCCCGAGTTGATGCTGGAGCGAATGAATTCCGCGGAGAAGTCCGGGTTCTCGCGCGAGTATTTCTCGATGTAGAGGCGTCGATAAAACGACGCCACGGTTTGCGCTTCTTGCGCGGTGATTTCGTTCACCCTAGTTACTTCCAGTTCCGGGTAGCGCTGGATCAGCCGCAGATCACGCCGGGCGTTTTGATGCTTTTTCGCAGCTTTCGCCGGGTCCACCACCACGTTGGTGCCCGCTCTTGGAATGAGGAAGAAGCCACGTTCGGACAACAGCCGGAGTTCCTGTTGGTGCTGCAACGAATTCAATCCGCGAACGGCGACGGGGCGTTTCGTGACTTCGCCGACGCGCACCACGTCCGCGACAAGCGCCTCCGCGCTGGAATGGTAATGCAGGACCGTCGCGAACGGCAAACTGGGCGCCAGGACACAGCGGTCCACCCTCATCGCCTGAAGACCCAAGGTGAGGACCGGGCTCAGGTATTTCACGGCGAAGCGGTATGGTCCGGGCGGCGTGTTGTTCAGGTTCGTTCGACCGTAGCTCGAAAACATCGAAACCGGCGATTCTATCGACACACACTTGCCCCAGGATCGTTGGATCGTCGGCAAGGCGATCGGGACTCTTCCTTCCAGTCGATACGTACAGTTCGAATTGTGGATTTTGCGTTGTTCTTCGGGCAGCGACAGGAAGCGCTCAATCGCAATCTCATCCATCGTCTTGCCCCGCCACGTTGGCCAATCAGCGCCAGAATGCGTTCGGACCGGGTGCCCAGGCGCGGCCCCCACATCCTCGAAGGCCTGTGTACACGGGAATCGGAGCCAAAACTATGTCGGGTTCTGCCGGGCTCACGCAAGAAGGGCTCGGAACGTGTCACATGTCCGGGTGATCCGGCGTTCATCGAGGGCCTGGTCCAACGGCAGCGCGACGACATGCGTCTTCAGGAGCGCCCCGGCGCCGGCTTGGTCCCATTCGAGTTTGCGATGGAAGCCGGACCACCAGGCCCAGACTGAGTTACCCTTTTCTCGCATCGTCCGTGCAATGGATGCGCTGTTTTCGACAAGCACCGGATAATTCAGCGGGCACACGTCATCGGGAAGCTCGCGGAACAATGGCTTGGCGCCCTGCGTTTTCTCAAGCTGCCCGGCGTAATGCTGCCAATTGGCACGACGCGCGGCGATCGTCCCGGCGATATCGAGGCCGCCGATCTGTCGCGTCGTGAGCCGGCTCATGCGCCGGTTTCTCAAATGCGGTGCGAAGTAGTAATGCGCCGGCATATCGGAGCGCCCCCCGTCAATCCACCGGCCACTTGTGTGTGCTGTCTTTGCGGTCTTCGCCTGCCGGCCACCGCCACGGAAAAACCGTTCGCCTGCCGCGCGCAACAAAACCTTCGCGGTTTCGGTTGTCGATGGTGGGCGATCAAGGACCCATTCGGCGTCGAGCCGGAGATCATTCAACACCAATGCGCCGCCGCCGATGACCGGGAAATGCTTGTAGAGGCAAAAAACCGAGATATCGCCCGCGCGTCCATCCGCGGGGGTCTGGCCGCTCAACAAGCTGTGCGCGCAATCCTCGATCAGCCGCAGACCATTTGCATCGCAGAGCGCCCGAATCTCGGCCAAATACGGCTGGATGAAGCCGAAATAATGTATGAGGAAGATCGCCCGGGTATTGGTGCCAAGCCTTTTGGAAAGCTGGTCGGGGTCGACAAACGTGTCTTGACCGACGGGATACATGCGCAGTCTCAACCCCGCATCGATAAGCGGATCCAACTCCGATCCACAATTGTAGTCCGGAACCAGGACCTCGTCGCCAGGCGCAAGGTTCAACACATCTATGCCGGCCCGGATTGCCACACGGGTGAACTGGCCCCACTTCACGTTCCGCCCGGCGAATAGACCGGCGACACCGAGTTCCGACCGCTCGGGCGTGGTTTTTCGGACTGCGGATTCAGGGGCGGGCGTGGTCATGGACATGTCCCCAATGCAATTCACGCGCTTGGGCTGATCGAAGCAGAGCGAACAACTCCGCAGGTCCGTCGTTCGACTTGGCCCACCAGGCCGAACGGCCAGTTAACATCGGTGTTCTCTGCTGGTTCAAGTTTTGATGTGCGGACCACGGCAGATCAAGGGAGGATTTGCGATCGGTCGTAGACCGCTCGAGATGCCGGACCCTCGTCGGGATCACCCGAAAACGGGGTTTTTTGTCAACAGCATGCGCCTTAGAATGGCGTCGTCGAATAACTGGCAAAGCGCGCGGCACAAGAGGGGAAGGGTGATGGACACCCATGCGGTCGAGACATTCCTGTCGCAGCCCGAGGAACGCCGCGCAATCCGCAACTCAAACTGCACCTATCGCATGGACGGGCAAATCTCGATTTCGGTCCCAATTGTCACGCGCTCCTGGCGAACCAGAGCCTATGTGGACTCGCCCATTTCGATGCTTTCCAGCTACGGCCGGTCCAACGCGAAAAACCTCGCTCCCGGCCTGAACCGGTTTCTTGCGGTGAGAATGAGCCCTGCGCTTACGTTCCTGCTGCAGTTGTTGCGGATCGATCGCTATGTCCTGGTGGGCAATCTGCCATTCTCGACCGTTCTGCATTATCACACTGGCCCGGGAGAGTTGGTCGCGGAAGTCCTGCGCATACGGGAAACGACAAACCGGCCCGTTGGGATCCGCGGCCTGAATGAATTTGAACATCAGCGTGAATTGAAAGCGTTCGCAAACCGCGATTTCGTTGTCATCCCCGCCCGCAGAATCAACATCGTCTCCGACTTCGATGAGGCCATGAAACATCGCGATGCCCGGCGCGACCTGAAGCTGCTAGAGCGGCAGCCGGATCTGGATCTGACCGAAACGTCAAGCGTGAGCGAGAAGGACGCCGAAACCATAGCCGACCTTTATCAAGGCCTGTACATCCAGAAATACTCCAAAGAAAATCCTTACTATTCTCCCGGTTTCATCCGGTCCAGCATCAATTCCGGCATCCTGCGCGGGCGGACTCTACGGCATCGTTCGAAGGGTATTGTGGGATTCAATACGTATTACACCAACTCAACGACCATGACAGGGCCCATGATGGGTTATAGGATGGACTTGAACTCCGAGTACCCGCTCTATCGGATCTTGATGATCGCACAGCTCTCAGATGCTTTGAGTGACGCAAAGATCCTGAATTGGAGCAGTGGGTCCGATCGGTTCAAGAAAAACAGAGGCGCAGACCAGTACATGGAGTATCTTTGCGTATTGCCCGATACAAAGCTCGAACGGCAGGTTTTCAACGCCTTGAAAAAGCTGATGATATCCTTCTTGGGGGGCGAGAGTGTGCATGGTTGATCTGAACCCCGGGAAAACCACTTTGCGTACCGCCATTCCAGAAGCAACATCACATCGGGTCATGGGGCCTCTTCAATCTCGATCCATATGGTGAGGGGAGTTTTTCGAAGTGCGTAGAACCAGGCAGAAGGTGATGCGATACCCCGTAACGCACACCCAACGTGATCTCCTTGAACGGACCTTGCATCCCGAGTGCAAAGATGACCCCCGCAATTCGTGGGTCATTTCCAGCGCAACTCTTGTGCGCCCACGCGTCGACTTGCGCCGGCTGCGTCGGGCCTACCAGAAACTTCTGGACCGACACGACTCACTGCGGATTCAATTCGAACAGGACAAGAACAAGTGGTGGGCGGTTATCGCAGATCAAGTCGACGCCCCCATCGAGGAAGTCGACATTGGCGACGTGGACGACGACACGTTTCACAGAGAGGTCGTCGAGATCGCGTCCGCGCCAATGTCCTTGATCGGTTGTGCGCAGGTCGAAATCGCCCTTTTGCGGTGCGGGGCGCGGGGAGACGTCGTCGTTTGGCGGATCAACGATTCCATCACCGATGGCTTCGGAAACATCGTTCTGGTTGAAGACTTGCTAAAATACCTGATTGGCATGCCAGTTACGGGGCGGGCGGTGTCTCATGCCGAGTACATTGGCAAGTACCAAGATGCCCCGGCACACCGTGTCGCGGAGTTCGATGCGTTTTGGGAGGAGATGCATCGGTCACCACCGCTCGCTCCCAACATTGGCCGAAAGGCCAAGGGAATGCCGCCCAACGTACTCAACTGCGGGGCCGAGCCCCGCCGGCTCTCCGTTGTCAGCAGCCAGAACAGCGTCGATCGCCTCAGGAAACGGGCAGCCGCTGCGAACACCCAGTTCGTGTCGTCTTTGTTTGCAGGCTTCCTCGAGGCGCTCTGCCAGAACTACGCCGTCGAAGAGCTGTTGTTTTCCACCAACGCGTCCCGCGTGAGCCCCGCCTTGGCGAGCTTCGGAGGACATGCAACACTCTATCCGATACTCCGGTACAAGGTCGCCGGCACCGAGGGCATGGAACAGGCAGCCCGGTCGCTGGGCACAAGCTACATGGCAGCGTTCCAGCATTCACCCGCGCAGGCGCTGTACAAGGGGTCGGCCCTCGAACGGAAACTGGTCGAGGCCGGGGCATATCCGCGGCAGTTCGACTGCAATCTCCCCAACCCGTCGACTTTGAGGGATCGCTCGGTGTTTTCCGACGGGCTCAAGAAAGCACCGGGCGAAGACACGGTATTTGGCGGTTTCGCGTTTTCTGGGATCGCCTTGCCGGAATTCAACTGGGGACCCTACGACATGATGTTCCGGATCGACGAAACCCAAGGCGCCGAAGGGTTCCACCTTCTGTACGACGGGATCAGTTTTGACGAGACGGAAGTACGCCACCTCGCCGACAGGATTTGCAGCCTCCTCGATCTCGACCCTGATGAATTTTCGACGGGCTCTGGATAGCCCGTTCCAGCGCTTCCCTCCGCCCACCCCCTATCGGCGACAGCGTCGGCGCTGGCGCATCTCCGGTGTGATCAACGCAAGCCCGCAGGGGCCGTTTGAATGTGCGGACGTTCGGCGCTGTGCGGCAGGACGCGGGCCGGACGCGCGTGCCTCGGGTTTCTGAGCCATTCAATGCCGCCCGGAGTACCGAGCCTTGTGCCGCCGCGCGCCTTAACCGAGGATTGCCATCCTGTGACGGTCTCACCGCACCCCGGCGCCATTCTCCCGCCACGCGCAATAGTTTCGTCCGCTGTCAAATACGCGGTATTTTCCGCGCGGGTCACGGGCGACAACGTGATAGTCCAGATTGCACAGGGCCGTCATCCCGCCACTGCCACTGATCCGCGCAAAACGCTCATCCTCGAAGAACGGGGGAAACATATACTTGTGTGGTATGAAAGACGTGTCGCAAGCGCGATAGGCAGACAGGTAGAAGTCGGCTATATAAAAACGTTCGAGCGCACATAGCGGTTCAAACTGGCTCCATGCGTTCTGAGTTCTGTTGCTGAGTTCAAGATAGGTGATCGCCGAAAACGGAACTGTGCCTATCAGCGACAATAAGAGGGCCTGGCGCATCAGGCGGTACGACGACTGAAGAAATGAAGCTGACAAAAACGCAAGAGGGATGAACGTAGGCGCGAAATAGTGCATGAAATACTGTCCGGTTACGAGGGCTTGCAACATCGACAAGCCGAGCCAGCCGATCAGCCCCAAGACCAACGTCCCCGACGGAAGCTCAATCCCATACCGTTTGCCGACTGCAATCAAAAGCCCGGAGAACAGATAAATGCCAAGTACGACAGTGGGCAGGCCACCTTCGGAACGCTCCTCGGTGGCATACTGGATGTTCCTGGCGATTGTCTCGGAGATCAGGTCGACCCCGTTTGCGGCGAAGTAGATGTAGAAGGCGAAAAAGATCGCGAGAGAGAAGAGTATGACCAGGGCCGCCGTCTTGGCGATGATCCGTGGCGAAACAGTCGCGGGACGCCATGCCGCCAGGAATACGAGCGCGCCCAACAGATCCAGCACGACCGTGTATTTGATGTTGATGGCGATCGCTGCCATCACTGCGGCCAAGACGTGTTTTCCACGCAAGAAAAACGACGCTCCGAATAGAATGAATGGAATATACAGGACCTCGGTGTTGGCACCGAGAATATGTGGTGTCGACAGATAGAGCAGAAGTACCGGCGCAAAGAGGAACGGAGGACGCTCGAGTGCGCGCGCGAAAACGAAGACAGACGAAAAAAGCAGTGTTTGAGCAATGACCCTGACAGCGGCCATGCTGTCGCCGAACACCGAATAGATCTTGTATATCACAAACACGGCCGGAGGCTTGACGTCGAACAGGTCTCGATACGGGATCAGGTCCGTGTTCCAATGCCGCCCGATCTGGAAATAGAGTTCTTCGTCCCAGTCTACTTGCGCGTCGGAGACAAGGAGTCGCAGAAGCGCCAGCGGCAGAATTGACAGCGCCAAAGCCAATACCGCCTTCGACTTCTCGCTCGCGACTGTGTCGGGGTTGTGGGAGAAACCATGCACCTGAAATGAATCCTTGTCCCCGTGAAAGAGAAAAATCGGCACATTGCGGCGAACCCCGCGATTCACCAGGAATGCAGCCAGCCCGCCAAATCAGATCACCTGGGGGTCCATGGCCTCGTGTGAAACAGTGACCGCACCGGTCTGATTGAAGACAATACCGCGGACGTGGGATGTAGCAAGCGGCGCGTTCTCTTCACCCTCCTATCTTACGGCACAGGCGCGCGGAGCGGCAGGCGAGCACACGTTTCCGGCGAGAAATGCACAGCTCCCGCATTTCGCAGTCTGGTCGCGCAAGACCCAAGACCTCGGGACAACCTGCAATTCTCGTTTTGCATTTGGCGTGGGATGAGCAATACAAAAAGGGGCTCGGTGCCAGCGGTTAGGGCCAAAGACAGGATAACAAATGGTTTTGGCCACGAAACGCGAAACCGACGATGCCGGCCAGATCGCGCGGGCATTGGCGCAGACTGGCCTGTCGATCGTGATCCCTACCTATCGGGAAGCCGAAAACATCCCGCATATCCTCAATCGCCTTGCTCGTTTGCGCGAGGACTACGGCCTGACCCTTGAAGTGCTGTTCATGGATGACAATAGTCAAGATGGCAGTGTCGAAGCGGTCGAGAAGGCTGGTTTTCCCTGGGCCCGGCTGATTGAACGCCACGGGCAGCGCGGTCTCGGCCACGCCGTGATCGATGGCTTCAAGCGCGCGAAGTTCCCGGTTCTGGTTTGCATGGATTGCGATCTGAGCCACCCGGTGAGGGCGATTCCTCAGATGGTACTGGCGCTGGCCGCCGGTCAACAATTCGCGCTTGGCTCGCGATACGTCGCCGGCGGATCGACCGACGACGACTGGGGCGTATTCAGGTTCCTGAACTCCCGCATCGCCACGATGTTGGCCCGCCCGCTGACGAGAGTGCGGGATCCGATGTCGGGGTTTTTCGCGATGCGCCGGGAAGACTTCCTGGAAGCGGATACGCTCGATCCGGTCGGATACAAGATAGCCCTGGAACTGATCGTCAAATGCGACTTCGACAACGTGGCCGAGATCCCGATTCACTTCGCCGATCGGGTTCACGGGGAAAGCAAACTGACCCTGTTGGAGCAACTGAAGTACATCAAGCACATCCGCCGCCTGTACATCCATAAATTCGCCAATGCGATGTCGGTGCTGCAATTCCTAGCGGTTGGCGCATCGGGCGCAGTGGTGAACCTGACGGTTCTGTCTCTGCTGTTGCTTCTTGGACTGCCCGATGCGGCCTGCCTGGCCGGGGGGATCGCGGTCAGCGTGGTCACGAATTTCCTGTTGAACCGGCGTTTCACCTTTTCCTACGCGCGAGATCGCGGATTCTGGAAACAGTTTCTGGGCTTCGTCGGCGTTTCCTCGATTGGCATTGCGGTGAATTATGCCGTGGCCCTGCTTGTCCGGACTACGCTGGCCTCCGACGTGGCCTTCGGATTGCACTTCTCGGCCCTCGCCGGCATCGCCAGCGGAATGACGTTCAATTACATCGGAAATCGGTACGTTGTTTTCCGAAAGAGAGTGCTCCGGTAGGGTCGTTCGCCCGCCCGGCGAGCGGCCTCGCGCCGGAAACAAGGTGCGCCGTCCGACGGGAAACGCGCGCGCTCATCCCGATCATCGATTTGCCTGAGATGTCGGAGCCAGTCCGCATCCGGCAGTCAAACCCGAATAGCGGCCTCCGCCGCGGTTGGCGCGCCAGCGGTTGTCCGGGTGTCCCAATCCCCGCGGCCGGGCGGCAGCCGGTCAGGAAAACACCCCGCCCACCATCAGTTTTTGCCAACGGTTCCGGCTGGTGGGATTCTGCATCCGCACGAAGGAGTAACGCGTCTTGGTCCAATGCACGATCTTGTTGGTCTGATTGTCGAGCACGTAGTCGCCGCTCGCGGTGCGCAGGACGAGGACCGCATGGTTGCGGTTCTTGCGGTCGAGCACGGTGGCGAGGAACAGCCGCGCCGGGTCGATGCCCATGGCGATCAGTTCACGCATCTTCAGCATCGCGATGTCTTCGCAATCCCCGCCCCGGCTGCTCGGCAGCGCCCAGTATTCCTCAACGCTGTATTGATCAACGTCTTCGATATAGCGCACCTGGCGGTTGATCTGGGTGTTGACCTTGCGGATCGCGTCCATGTCGGCGTCACTGATCGCCGTGCCGTTGCTCTGCGAGGCGCACATCCAGGACAGCCGGCCGCAAACGCCGGAAAAGCCGTCGGGGGCGGAGATTTCGCTGCCGGATTTCAGGAAGGCGCCGGTGGCGCGTTCGGCGGCCTTGGCGGTGGGGCCGAAGGAGGTGGAAGCGGCGACGATCAGACCGAACATGAAGGTCGAGCGCCGGGCGCGCGGAGCGCGGCCAATGCGGATCGGCAGCGCCGGCAGTCCGGACCGCGCCGGGCCAGAGACCTTCGAAATTGAAATGTGAGTCTTCATCCTACCGCTCGATTTCCGCATCATCTCGCCTCATTTGGTGTGATTTTTTCTGCGCGGTACCAAATAGGCGGCACCTCCATCAAGTGGAGCACGAAAAGGTGGACAAAGCGTGGCGGAAATCGGCCGATTCCCGGGAGTGTTCGCTCACTTACCGCACAGAAACCGTGCGGTGGGCACAGAAGCGGGGCATCCGGAGGCCTCGCCCCTCGACGCCCGGGTCGTGGTGGTGTGAAACGCCGGAACAAAAAAGCGGGGCGTTACCCCCGCTTCTTTGTCTGACGTTGTGACGGTCAGTGCCTAGTGGTTGCCGCGGCCGTGGAAACGATTCTCATGATCGTTTTCCTCATAGCTCCAACGGTACCGCCACGGGCGTTCGTCGTCGTCGTCGTCATCATCGTCGTCGTCATCGTCGCCGGTGTCGTCATCATCGTCATCGTCGCCGGTGTCGTCGTCGTCATCGTCGTCGTCATCGTCGCCGGTGTCGTCATCATCGTCGTCGCTGTCGTCGTCGTCATCGTCGCCGTCGAACGGGCCAGGACCCGGACCGTCACCACCCGCCGCCGTCGCACCTTCAACCATCAGAAGGGCAACGTCCGGGCAGGTCGCAGCGACCTCTTCCATGACCTCGTCGAAGAACGGTTGCACACGCAGCCAGAGCAGCATTTCCTCGGTGATTTCCTCACCTTCCCAGAATTCTGCCGGCACGCTGTAGCCGCCCCACTGGATTTCGCACATTGTAGCCGGGCAATTCTCAGCCATGTACCGAAGCGATTCCTCCAACACCGCTTCGCGGTTCAGTGCCCGCAGCAAGTACGGGGACGTGCGTGTCCCCCAGTCCCATGTGCACACCTCTTCAGGTGCATTGAAGACGAGAGGCCCTTGCGCCTGTTGGGCAGCAAGTTCGCTACCTGCAACCATCACACCACCCACTGCCAGTGTGGCAATGGCCGATGCGGACAGTTTCAAAGCATTCCTGAATCTCATGTCTTCACCCCCTTTCACTCTGCAACAGACCCAACAACAAAGTTATCGTACACGAACATATGCCGTGGCGTATTGATCTTAATCAACATTTGATATGTCACTTTTTGCCTGGCGACCGTGGCGGCATCCTCTCGCGACGCCCCCACGCGCGCAGAATCGCCTCCCGGGCTCCCCGGACTCGTAGTCAACGGCTTCACGGACCGGAACCACCAATGCGCCGCGCCCCCAGCCAAACCGGCTTGGCTCCCGTTGGGAACAGTCACGATCCGCACCTTGTACCCGCAACGGGCCTGCCAGCGCCGCGCCGTGCTCCTGTCTCGGGTGCGCACCGCACCCGATGAACCGCCGAAACGTCGTCGCTGCCGCGACGAGTCGCGCCACACGGGAAAATGATCTGCATCATATCGGAGAGGCCACGGGCATGTTTTTTTTAACATGTTGAAGTTCGGCGGTTCGTTCGACGCAAAAAGGCGGTGCACCCTGAGTCGAAATCGGACGGGGCAGAGTTTGTCCCGGACGTCTGTCGACAGGCGCGAAGGCACACCCGGGGCGTTGCCCAAACCGGCGGGCCGCCCGGATTCTCGACTGTCTCCGTTACGCGATGGCTCGCCAGCGCGTTCGGCAGGAAAGGAGAGAAACATGCGTTTCAGAGGACCGATCCGCCTGTGCTGCGTCTTGGCCGTTTGTCTCCCGCTTGCGACCGGTGCGATGGCGCAAAGCGCAATGCAGAATGTCGAAATGGCCGCCGAATACCTGCATGGCATTCAAAAGGAAGACGGCCTGTTCAACTATGAATACGACTTCCTCGCCGGGAAATGGTCGACCAGCGACAACATAGTCCGGCAGGGCGGAACCGCCTATGCGCTGGCCCTCTACTATGCCGAAACGCGCGACGCCCAAGCGGCCGAAAGCGTGCGCAGGGCCTTGGACGCCTTCGAGGCCAGGTCTGTCGGATTTGCCGACGGGTTGTTGTTGTCGGCGAATGGCACGCTCGCGGATGCCAAAGCGGGTGCGACGGCGCTGGCCTTGATATCCGCGCTACTCGTCGAAGGGCCCCAAGACCGTGCGAAGGCGTGGCTGCGCGGCCTTCTGGCCCTGCAACGCAACGATGGGCGGTTCGCGCGAGGCCCGTTTTGGGCCGAACCCAGCCCATACTATGACGGCGAAAGCTGGCTCGCGCTGGCCTATTCCGCGCAGATGGGATTGCTGGATGATGCACCGGGCAGCCCCTTGAGCCGGGCCGACCAGGCGATGGTCACCCGCTATGGCGAGAACCCCGACATCGGATTTTTCCACTGGGGCCAGCTCGCCACCGAACTGCGCTACAAGACGACCGACGACCCGATCTTCGTCACCTTCGCGGCGCAACAGGTGGCGATATACCTCGCCGACATGCGCCCGACCGTGTCGGCGACCGCGAACCGCTGCTACTCGCTGGAAGGTCTGACGGCGGCCATGGCGACTCTACAAGCCGCCCCAAAATGGGTGGTGCTGCGCGAGACCATCGCCGAGCGGGTCGCACGCGTTCTGGTGAACTCCGATGCGCTCCAGATCAAGCCCGGCGCCGACGGGATCACAATCCGTGACGGGGTGTTTCTGAGCCTGCCCGAGCTGGACCAGTTTGCCGGCGCTTTCCTCAACGGCCGAACCCGTCCCCAGACCCGGATCGATATGACCCAGCATTGCCTCGCCGCGTTCCTCGGCGCCGAGAAGGCCGGCTTTCGAAGGTTCGGCCAGTAGCCGTTACGGCAGGACCGCTCAACTGCCGGGCATCCGTTGGCGCAGGCGCGAAGGAGACTGGCCGAACTCCTTGCGAAAGGCGCGGGTCATGGCGCTGGCGTTCTGGTAACCGCCGCGGGCTGCGATTTCTTCCACCGACAGAGACGTGCCCTCGAGCAGCCGCCGGATCTCACGCAGCCGGATCGCCTGGTAGAGCCGGCGCGGCGGCACGCCGTGGCGCCGCAGGCAGGCGCGTTCCAAAGCCTTCTGGCTCATCTCCAGCCGCGCCGCCAGATCGCCGATGGTGAGCGGCGTTTCGATATTGCGCCGCATCAGGGCAACCACGTCCTCCACCGGCTCGCCGGTGTCGTCCGCGCGCGGCGCGCGAGGCACCGGCCGGTCGGCGCATTGCATGAACAGCGACGCCACCTCGAGGCGCAGCATCGGGCCGTGGTGCCGCTCAATCAAAGACAGAATCAGCTCGCTCGTCGTGCTCGCGCCACCGCAGGAGAGGATTCTGCCGTCGGTCACGGTGCGCGACGTCACCACATCGACCTCCGGGAAGGTCTCCTCGAACCGGTCGATCTCGTCCCAGTGGATCGTGGCGCGGCGTCCGTTGAGCAGGCCCGCCGCGGCGAGCAGCCAACTTCCCGTGTCCATCGCGGCCAGCGTGCTGAACCGGGTCGCCGCCGACCGGAGCGCCCGGCCGCAGGCCGGTGTCGCCAACCCTTCGAAACGGTAGCTCGGCATCAAGAACAGGTAGTCGCCGCCCGGGTGCCGAGCGAGCGGCATTTCAGGCTGGACCGGCAGCCCGCTGGACGAGGTCACGACCGCCCCGTCGAGGCTGAGAAACTGCCACCGGTAGAGCTGTTTGCGCGCCAGCGTGTTGGCCGCGCGCAGCGGCTCGACGGCATTGGCGAGGCAGAGATTCGAGAACGCGTCGAACAGCAGGATGCCCACGGTGCGGCAGGTCTCGGAGGTTTTCCAGATATGCATGGTTCACGTCCAGATTTGCATGATGGCACTCCCCCCGTCCTTTCATCCTTGCGGAAAGGACGCAAGTGGGAGCGGGCCATGCATTTCGGTCTGAGCGAAGAACAGGAGATGATCGTGTCCACCGTGCGGGCCTTCGTGGAGAACGAGATCTACCCGCACGAGGCCGAGGTGGAGCGCAGCGGCCAGGTGCCGCTGGAGCTTGGCGAAGAGATCAAGCGCAAGGTGATCGAACTTGGGTTCTACGCCTGCAACTTCCCCGAAGAGGTGGGCGGCGCGGGGCTCAGCCATGTCGATTTCACGCTGGTGGAACGCGAACTCGGGCGCGGCTCGATGGCGCTCACGCATTTCTTCGGCCGGCCGCAGAACATCCTGATGGCCTGCGCCGGCGACCAGCGCGAGCGCTACCTGCTGCCCGCCGTGCGCGGCGAGAAGATGGACGCGCTGGCGATGACCGAGCCCGACGCGGGCTCCGACGTGCGCGGCATGAAATGCACGGCGGTGCGCGACGGCGGCGATTGGGTGGTGAACGGCTCGAAGCATTTCATCTCCGGCGCGGAGCACGCGGATTTCTTCATCGTCTTCGTCGCCACCGGCGTTGATGAGACCCCGAAGGGGCCGAAGAAACGCATCACCTGCTTCCTCGTCGACCGCGGCACACTCGGCTTCGAGGTGCGCCCGGGCTACGCCTCGGTGAGCCACAAAGGCTACAGGAACTACATCCTTGATTTCGACGATTGCCGCCTGCCCGACGCGCAGGTGCTGGGCGAGGTCGACGGCGGCTTCGCGGTGATGAACGAATGGCTCTATGCCACAAGGCTCACCGTCGCCGCCTTCTGCGTCGGCCGGGCACGGCGCTGCTTCGACCATGCGCTGGCATATGCCGCCGAGCGCAGGCAGTTCGGCCAGCCCATCGCGAAGTTCCAGGGCGTCAGCTTCCAGGTGGCCGACATGATTACCGAGATCGACGCCGCCGACTGGCTGACCCTCGCGGGCGCCTGGCGGCTCGACGCGGGGCTGCCTGCCAACCGCGAGATCGCCTCCGCCAAGCTCTATGCTTCCGAAATGCTCGCCCGCGTCACCGACACCACGCTGCAGATCCACGGCGGCATGGGGCTGATGGACGATTTTCCCATCGAGCGGTTCTGGCGCGACGCCCGTGTCGAGCGGATCTGGGACGGTACAAGCGAAATCCAGCGCCACATCATCAGCCGGGATCTGTTCCGGCCGTTGGGCGCCTGACATGGGGCGCTTCGCCCGGCTGTTGCACCCGAAATCGCTCGCCGTCGTCGGCGGCGGTCCGTGGGGCGAGGCGGTCATCCAATCCTGCCGCGCCACTGGCTTCACCGGCGAAGTCTGGCCGGTGCATCCCAATCGGGCCGAAGTTGCAGGGCTCGCCGCCGTCGCACATGTCGACGCGTTGCCCGAGGCCCCCGACGCGGTGTTCGTCGGGGTCAACCGGGTGGCCACGATCGAGGTGGTTCGCGCGCTGAACGGCATCGGCGCGGGCGGGGCGGTCTGCTTCGCCTCCGGCTTCCTCGAAGCGGTGGCGGAAAACGGCGACGGCGCCGAGATGCAGTCGGCCCTGCTCGAGGCGGCGGGCGAGATGCCGCTGATCGGCCCCAACTGCTACGGCCTGATCAACCTGCTCGACGGCGCCGCGCTCTGGCCCGACCAGCACGGCGCAGCACGGGTCGAGCGGGGCGTGGCGATCATCACCCAGTCGTCGAACATCGCGCTGAACCTCACCATGCAGCGCCGGGGCCTGCCGATCGCCTATGTCGGCACCGTCGGGAACCAGGCGCAGACCGGCTTCGCCGCGCTTGGCCGGGCGATGATCGAGGATCCGCGCGTGAGCGCGCTGGGCCTGCACATCGAGGGCGTTGGGGATCTGCACCGACTGGAGGAGCTTGCCCGAGCCGCGCACGCTCTGGCCAAGCCCATCGTTGCGCTCAAGGTCGGCGCCTCCGACCACGCGCAAAACGCGACGATCTCGCACACCGCCTCGCTTGCCGGCAGCGACGCCGGGGCAAGCGCGCTGTTCGAACGGCTCGGCATCGGGCGGGTGTCGGGCCTGACGGCGTTTCTGGAAACCCTGAAACTCCTGCATGTGGTCGGCCCGCTGGCCTCGAACCGGATCGCGTCCCTGTCGTGTTCCGGCGGCGAGGCGGCACTGATCGCCGACCGCGCGCTGTACCACGATGTGAGTTTCCCACCCCTCGACGCCACGCAGAAGGCGCAATTGCGCGACGCGCTCGGGCCGAAGGTGGCGCTCGCAAACCCGCTCGATTACCACACCTACATCTGGGGCGACCGGTCTGCCCTGACCCGCACCTTCACCGCGCTCATGCACTCCGCGTTTTCGATTGGCTGCATCGTGCTCGACTATCCCCGTGGCGACCGCGCCGCCGCCCCGGCCTGGGATGCCGTAGTCGACGCCGCGATTGACACCATGGCGGCGACCGGCACGCCAATGGCGCTGGTTTCATCGATCCAGGAGACGATGCCGGAAGATGTTGCGCGGGATGCGGTCGCGCGCGGGCTCGTACCGCTTGCCGGGATCGACGACGCGCTCGAAGCCGTCGCCCTCGCCGCGAAGCTGGGCCGCCGGGGGGGGCCGACCGAACCGCTGCTTCCCGCCGGGCCGCTGGAAGCCGGCCGCACGCTGGGCGAGGCCGAGGCCAAGGCGACGCTGGCCGCACACGGGCTCGACGTGCCGCAGGCGCGGCGGGCCGAGGGCCCCAGCGCGGCGGTTGCCGCGGCGAATGCGATTGGCTTCCCGGTCGTGCTTAAGGGCGAGGGCGCCGCGCACAAGACCGAGGCCGGCCTCGTCGCCCTCGGCCTTGCCGACCCGGACGCCGTGCATCGAGCCGCGGAAGCGATGCCGGCAACCATGTTTCTCGTCGAGGAACTGGTCGGCGGCGGCGGCGCCGAGCTGATCGTCGGCGTGCTGCGCGATCCCGCCCACGGCTTCGTGCTCACGATCGGCGCGGGCGGGGTGCTGACCGAGATCCTGCGCGATACGGTTTCGCTGCTGGCACCGGTGGGCGAAGCCGAGATCCACGCCGCGCTCGACCGGCTGCGCATCGCACCGCTGCTCCTCGGCTATCGCGGCGCACCCCCGGCGAACCGCAAGGCCATTGTCAGCGCGGTAATGGCCGTGCAGGACTACCTCATCGCGAATGTCGCTGAGGTGGTGGAGCTGGAGGTCAACCCGCTGATCTGCACGCCCACCCGCGCCGTCGCCGCCGATGCACTGATCCGACTGGGAGACCCGGCATGACCGATAATCCGATCAAGACCACCCGCCGGGGGCACGTGCTCGAAGTCACGCTCGACCGGCCCAAGGCGAATGCGATCGACCTCGCCACCAGCCGGATCATGGGCGAGGTGTTCACCGAGTTTCGCGACGATCCCGAGCTGCGGGTGGCCCTGCTCACCGCGGCGGGCGACAAGTTCTTCTGCCCCGGTTGGGATTTGAAAGCCGCCGCCGATGGCGACGCGGTGGACGGTGACTACGGCGCCGGCGGTTTCGGCGGGCTGCAGGAATTGCGCGGCCTCAACAAGCCGGTGATCGCAGCGGTGAACGGGATCTGCTGCGGCGGCGGGCTGGAACTGGCGCTCTCGGCCGACATCATTCTCGCCGCCGAGCACGCCCGCTTCGCCCTGCCCGAAATCCGCTCGGGCACCGTGGCCGATGCCGCCACGATCAAGCTGCCCAAGCGCATCCCCTACCACATCGCGATGGAGATGCTGTTCACCGGCCGCTGGCTCGACGCCGAAGAGGCCGCCCGCTGGGGGCTGGTCAACCGGGTCGTCGGGGCCGACGTTTTGCTGACGGAAGCCCGACAGTTGGCCGACGCGCTTGCCGCCGGCCCGCCGCTCGTGTTCGCCGCAATCAAGGAGATCGTGCGCGAGGCGGAAGACATGAAGTTCCAGGACGCGATGAACCGGATCACCAGGAGCCAGTTCGAGACGGTGGAGCGGCTCTATCGTTCGGAGGACCAGCGCGAGGGCGCGCGGGCCTTCGCGGAGAAACGCGACCCGGTCTGGAAGGGCCGGTAGCCGGGCGACCTAGTCGTCCACGTAGCGCCCCCCGGCCTTGCCGCGCAGCTTCTCGGTAAGCGCCTCGGGCACTTCCGACCCGTCGACGAGGAACGGCAGGATGCCCCGGCGGGCCGACCGCCCGCGCGCCGCCTTGATGTCGTCCTCGGACCTGGTCACGCGCTGTGCGCAGCGCCGGCCCCAGTTGGCGAGACAGCCATAGAGCCGGTCGATCTCGGCCTGGTGCGCCGTGCCCTTGGCGAGATCGTGGAACTCCTCGGGATCGGTTTCCAGATCGAACAGCATCGGCCGGAAGCCGCCCTCGGCATGGATCAGCTTGAAGCGCCCGTCGAATACCATGAAGAGCCGCGCGTCGCGCGGTTCGAGCCCGAGCTTCACGCATTGCGGCGTGGCCGAGTAGTCGTATTCGCTGATCGCGTAGCGCCGCCAGTCCGGGGTTTCGCCGCGCAGCCACGGCAGGAGCGAGCGGCCCTCGATGATGTGATCGGGCACCTTGCCACCCGCGACCTCGACGAAGGTAGCGGCGAGGTCGATGCTCTCCACCAGCGCGTCGCAGGTGGTGCCGCGCGTCGCGTCGTGCTCGGCGCGCGGGTCATAGACGATCAGCGGGATCTTCACGCTGGCCTCGTGGAACAGGTCCTTCTCACCCAGCCAGTGATCGCCGAGGTAATCGCCATGGTCCGAGGTCAGCACGATCATTGTGTTGTCCATGCGGCCGGTCGCTTCGAGGTGATCGAGCAAAACACCGAGCTGGTCGTCGCATTGCTTGATCAGCCCCATGTAGGCCGGGATGACCTTCTCGCGCACGTCGTCGCGCTGGAACGCCTGTGCGACCTTGCCCTCCATGTAGGCGCCGAACACTGGGTGCGGATTGTCGCGCTCGACGTCATCGCGCACCGGCGTTGGCACGTGGTCCGGCCCGTACATGTCGTGGTAAGGCGCGGGCACGATGTAGGGCCAGTGCGGTTTGATGTAGCTCACATGCGCGCACCACGCGCCCTCGGCCTGGTCGATGAACTCGATCGTTTTCCGCGTGAGCCAGGGGGTTTCGCTGTCTTCCTCGCGGATGTTGGCGGGCTTGTCGGCATTGGCGAACACCCAGCCCGAGGCAATCTCGCCATCGTCGTCGATGCCGGCATTGGCGAAGTCGGCCCACGGGTTTTCGGACGGGTAGCCCTTCGATTTCAGGTATTCGTTATAGGGCGAGCGCTTCTCGTCATAGAAGCCGTCTGGCCCTTCGCCCCAGAGCCCGTCATCGCGCACCCAGGCATCGAAGCCGCACTCCGCCTGCCGCGCGCCGATGATGCTGTCGGGGCTGAGGCCGAGCCGCGCCATGCCCTCGGCATCGGCCTTCATGTGGGTCTTGCCGATGAGCCAGCACGCCATGCCCTCGCGGCGCAGATGGTCGCCGAGCGTCATCTCGCCCACCCGCAGCGGAAACCCGTTCCACTGCGCGCCGTGGGAGGACACGTAGCGCCCGGTGTAGAAGCTCATCCGCGACGAGCCACAGATCGGCGATTGCACGTAAGCCTTGGTGAACCGCACGCCCATCGCGGCAACGCGGTCGAAATTCGGCGTGTGCAAATGCGGGTGGCCCGCGCACGACAGGTAATCGAAGCGCAGCTGGTCATACATGACGAACAGGATATTGATCCGGCCATCCGGCGTTCGCGAATTGGCGCCCATGCCGCGATCCTCCTTTCATCAACTTGTCATCCGTTTGCCGCCGGACAAGAAGAAAAGGCGCTGTTTCTGCCAAGACCCCGCCCACCTGATCGATGGACGCGGAGCCAGTCGTCGTCCCTGCGGCTATTCCGTCCGCACGAAGCCCAGCACCGCCGCGCCTTCCTGCGGGATCAGCATCATCCGTTCGGCCACCGGATCGTAGGCGACGGCCACCGTGCCGACGAGCGCTCCGAGCACCTGCTCTTCCTGTTCGGCCAGCGGTCCGAGGCAGGCCATCTTGGTGGCCGCGGCCGCGCTATTGAAGGTCAACACCCCCGGCGCCGCGACGGCGGAGGACTGGAAGCGGTTGCAGCCGGTCGAGCCGAACACCGCGCCGTCGGCGGAAAACGCAATCCGCCCGCCCGGCTCGGCGGCGACCCCGCCCACTGACACAAGCGACCAGCTGACCAGCACATCCGTCTGAGACACCGCGGGCAGAGCCAGCAACGACAACATGACACCAAGAACAAAACGCATGGGTGAACTCCTTCGCGCCGCCTCTAGCAGAACGACGACGGCCAGGGAAGCAGCACTGGCGAACCGCGGCACAAAACGCTAGGACTTGCCGAAGCCATCAGCCAAGCCCAGCGCCATGCCGATCACCCTCACCGCCCTTTCTGACATCGCAGAGTTGCCGTTCGACACGCTCATCGACGTCCGCTCGCCGGCGGAGTTTGCCGAAGATCACATTCCGGGTGCGATCAACCTTCCCGTTCTGTCGAACGAGGAGCGCGCGCGGGTGGGGACGATCTACGTGCAGGATGCGCCGTTTCGGGCCCGAAAGGTCGGGGCGGCGCTGGTCTCGCGCAACGCGGCGGCCCATCTCGAGGGTCCGCTGGCCGACAAGCCGGGGGGCTGGCGGCCGCTGGTCTATTGCTGGCGTGGCGGCCAGCGATCCGGCGCCTTCGCCTCGATCCTGCGCGAGATCGGCTGGCGGGCCGACACCATCAAGGGCGGCTACAAGGGCTATCGGGCGCTGGTGGTGAAAACGCTCTACGAGACAGAACTGCGGGCCCGCGTCGTCACGATCGACGGCGGCACCGGCACGGCCAAGACCCGACTTCTGCACGAGCTGGCGCGGCAGGGCGCACAGGTGATCGACCTGGAGGAGCTGGCCGCGCACCGCGGGTCTGTGTTCGGGCCGATGGCGGAAGAACAACCCTCGCAGAAGGCCTTCGAGAGCGCGATCGCGCAAGGCGTCTCGCGGATCGAGCCGGACCGGCCACTGTTCATCGAAGCGGAAAGCTCGAAGATCGGCCAGTTGCTGGTGCCGCCCACGCTGTGGAAAGCGATGACCGCTGCGCCCCGCATCGAGATCGACGCCCCGATTGAGGCCCGTGCCCGGCACCTCGTGGCGGATTACGACGACATGGTGAGCGACCCGGCCAAACTCGATGGCGTGCTCGACAAACTGATCCGGTTTCACGGCCACGCACAGGTCGACACCTGGCGTGCGCTGGCGGATGCAGGCGATTATCTCCAGCTCTGCCGCGAATTGATCGAGGCCCACTACGATCCGCGCTACGCACGCATATCGCGCAGTGACGCCCCCCTCCTGCGCCGGTTTGCCCTGCCAGACCTGTCCGACGCGGTTCTTGCGGACACAGCGACACAGATCCGGTCAACCGCCGACCAGGCGTTCACGCAGACGGCATAGGGGTCGCGGGCGGATACGGCAACAGGTGCCCCCGGCGTGGTTGGGTGGCTGACGCCGTCTTCGGCCTTTGAACCCCGGTCCGGGCAGTATACCACGGGGGCGCGGGGCCAGTCCCCGGCCCCGGACCCGACACAGATGCCGCCGCATGACCGCCCCGCTCCAGATCTCCAACCGCGACGCCCGCCGGCTCTGGCTCGCCCAGAACCTGATCGGTATGCCTGTGCGCGACCCCCACGAGATTATCCGCAGGCTCGGCTTTCTCCAGATCGACACGATCCGCAACGTCACCCGTGCCCAGGATCATATCCTGTGGACCCGGGCCGGCGCGCGCTACCGCGAAGAGCAGGTCTGGCGCCTGCTGCAATCGCGGCTCCTGTTTGAGCACTTCACGCACGACGCCTCGCTCATTCCCGCGGAGGTTCTGCCGTACTGGACGCGACGATTCCGCGTCCTCGGCGCCCGGGCGGCCCGCAGTGACTGGCACCGGTCCGGGCTGCACGCCGATGAGATCCGCGCGATCCGCGACCGCATTGCCGCCGAAGGGCCGCTGTCGACCCACGCCTTCGACACCAAGGTGCATTCGCCCGAGATGTGGGCCCGGCCGCCACACAAGAAGGCGCTCGAACAGATGTGGTATGCCGGCGAACTCGGCACCTCGCACCGGGAACGTTTCGTCAAGTTCTACGACCTTGGCGAGCGGCTGTTTGCGGGCGGGATCGATCATGGCGTCTCGCAAGCCGATCAGATCGGTTGGCTGCACAGCCGGGCGATCGACGCGCTCGGCACAGCAACTGCCTCCGAGCTGTACAAGTTCTGGGCCGCTACCACACCCGCCGAAGTCAAGCACTGGACCTGCCATGCCCAGCTCGCCCCGGTCGAGATCGAAACCGCGGCGGGTGCGCGCTACCCTGCTTTTGCCCATCCCGACATCGAGACGCGGCTGACTGCGGCGCCCGAGCCAGGCCAGCGGGTGCGATTGATCAACCCGTTCGACCCGATGGTGCGGGACCGTGACCGGATCGAACGCCTGTTCGGCTTCGCCTATCGCAACGAAATGTTCGTACCCAAGACCCAGCGGGTCTACGGTTATTACGTCTACCCGCTGCTGGAAGGCCTGCGGTTCATCGGCCGGATCGAACTCAAGGCCGACCGCGGCGCGGGCTGCTTGCGCGTGTCTGGCTTCTGGCCCGAGCCTGCGCTGCGGGCGTCCAAGTCCCGGGCCCGGCGCATTGAGGCGGAGCTCGACCGGTTCCGCCGCTTCGCCGGTCTCGACCGGGTGACATGGGATGACACTTGCCCCCGGCCGTAAGCCCGGGCAGGCTTCGGGCAAACAGGGGAGAGTGGCATGAGACTTGAGGGCAAAACCGCCATCGTCACCGGCGCGGGCTCCGGCTTCGGCGCCGGGATCGCGCGGAAGTTCGCCGCCGAAGGCGCAAAGGTGATGGTGGCCGACATCGACCTGGCCGCCGCCGAAGCGGTGGCGGGCGAAATCGGCGGCGTCGCGCAGGCGGTGAACGTGGCCGACGGTGCCGCGGTGGCGGCCATGGTTCAAGCCGCCCGCACCGGCTTTGGCAAGATCGACATCCTCGTCAACAACGCCGGCACAACGCATCTGCCGAAACCGCTCGAGGAGGTCACCGAAGA
>Ga0180435_10001448_pt1 | contig 24705 bp, 19 predicted proteins | sample SS_ome_3_FD_132467 | JGI IMG/M metagenome (GOLD analysis project Ga0180435, IMG submission 132467) | Hypersaline lake sediment archaeal communities from the Salton Sea, California, USA - SS_3_S_1 metaG | ecosystem: Environmental > Aquatic > Non-marine Saline and Alkaline > Hypersaline >... | reverse complement strand
TGTTTCCGGAATTGATACAGCAGGCCACGGAGTTCGGTGTGCTGGGAAGGGCGATTAAGCAACAGAAGCTGAGGCTGAAGTGTATTAATCCTCGCGACTACACTGAAGACAGGCATCGCACGGTAGATGACCGGCCATATGGCGGTGGGCCCGGCATGCTGATGAAAGTCGAACCTTTGTATAAGGCCATCATGGCGGCAAAGGCAGATGCTGGTAACACAGCGAAAGTGGTTTACCTGAGCCCGCAGGGACGTCAGTTAAGCCAGCAGATGGTCGTCGATAAGGCTGCCTCTGCAGATGATCTGATATTGATCGCCGGCAGATATGAAGGCATCGACGAGCGGATCATCGAGTCACTGGTCGATGAAGAATGGTCTATCGGTGATTACGTGTTGAGTGGCGGAGAGTTCGCTGCACTGGTCGCCATCGATGCGATCACCCGGTTGTTACCCGGAGTACTGGGTGATGATGAGTCCGCGATACAGGATTCGTTTATGCAGGGCCTGCTTGATTGCCCGCATTACACCAGGCCGGAACAGATTAATGATCAGCGCGTGCCGGATGTTCTGACTGGCGGTGATCATAAAGCGATACAACGCTGGCGTCTGAAGCAGGCATTGGGTCGCACCTGGTTGAGAAGACCGGATTTACTCGAGGCGGCCATGCAGGATGCTTCGAACTGGAACGAAGAGAAAGCGCAATTGCTGGCGGAGTTTCAGAAAGAATACGAAAGTAATCGAAACTAAAAACGATAGTAAACATAAGACATGAACAGATAGGCAACGATGCAAATCTGTTTGATAGTACTAAATATAGAGATCGCGAAAGCGGAGTATAGATATGAGCAACATTATTCAACAGCTTGAAGCTGAACAGATGACACGCGAAGTCCCGGCGTTTTACCCAGGTGACACTGTTGTGGTTCAGGTACGTGTAAAGGAAGGTGACCGTGAGCGTTTACAGGCTTTCGAAGGCGTGGTAATCGCAAAACGTAACCGTGGTTTACACTCTGCTTTCACAGTACGTAAGATGTCTCACGGTGAAGGTGTCGAACGTGTGTTCCAGACTTACAGTAATGCGATTTCAGATATCAAAGTAAAACGCAGCGGTAAAGTACGCCGTTCCAAACTTTACTACCTGCGAGGCAGAACTGGTAAGTCTGCACGTATTTCTGAAAAGCTTAAGCTGGGTGCTGAAAAAGCTTAATTGCTGAATCAGTAATTAGCCAGACTGTAAAAGAGCGGTACTTTTGTACCGCTCTTTTTTTGTGTCCATGAAATCACACCTATTTATAGATCGAGTTGAATTGCTGCTCTCACATCTGTCGCTCAAGCAGTTTGTTGAAACCTTCGGGGTCGTAACTGAATATGTTTTTCTACATGTTATTTAGTACTGACTGGCTACTCACTGACTGATACAATCTTTGCAGTTTTAACTATTGGTCTCTACCCTGTGTCTTTTCGATTTACTCTTCTTGTTTCTGTTTTGTTGATGTCGGCCATGCCAAACGGGGTGTTGTCAGCAGAAAAAAGCCCGTCTCAGCCGGGTGAGCCAAAAAAAATACAAGCATCAGCACCTAAAGACCAGTCCTCGGATACCTCCAGCGCAGAGACTGCGATCGTCCAGCAATCAGCAAAAAGCCAGACAGCTGATCAATCAGAGTTAAGGCAGTCGGTGATGTTCGAATCACTCGCGCAGATGAATAAGCTGATCGCGCTCGGTGTGCCATCACTGGCGCTCAGCCTGCTGGAAGAAGAGCAGAATAAATATCGTCAGTTTTCACCGGACTGGTACTCGTTCGAGTACAAGCGCATCCTCCTGCTCGCGGCACTTGACCAGTGGCAGGAGCTGATCAATCGCGCACAGTGGGTGCTGGAAACGGCTGATCCGCGCCGGCATATCACACAGAAGATACGGCTGTGGTTCGAAACACAGCAGGCCATAGCCGAACTGCAGCTGAGGAAGAGTGAACTGGCATTGCAGCATCTGCAGCAGCTGATGTGGGCGTCCCGACCTGAGCATCGTGATCCGTCACTGCCGCCACTCTGGCGACAGCTGGTGATTCGCGCCTATCTGCAGATGGAGCGCTATGATGATGCTCGCCGTGCTCTGGTGAAATACGGGCAGGAGTTCAGTCTCAATAAAGACGATATCGACTGGGTGCTGTTACAGGCGCAGGTACTGATGCGTACGGGTCGTCCGCAACAGGCTGCCGAGTTGCTGAAGCAGATCGAGGCTGAAGATGCGATCGATGTCGAGGCCCTGCTTCATATCGCGCAGCTGCAGAGCAATCCGAAACTGGCGAGCAAGATCAACCAGCAGATGCGCGAGGAGCTGGATGGGCAGGTACTCGGGCTGTCGTCGAGGTGGGCGAAGTCCTATGTCGCTTATAACGCATCGAAGATATTACGAGATGAGGCTGCACAGGTGCTCAACCTTGAAGCCATGCTCTCTCTGGATCTGAAATACCCGGTTTTCGAAGATAATCACCAGGTCAGTGCCGATGATCTCTGGGCGCTGTATAACAAGCAGGGGCTGGCCATCGCAAACGAAGCCGGCCTGCTGTTTGGTAACGATGAGCAGTGGCAGGCCCTGTCAGATAAATTGATCAAGAAGGACCCGAACCAGGCGCTGGCACTGAATGCCGCACTGGTATTGCACGGCGATGGCTTCATGGCGCATGAGAAACAGCACCAGACTATCGTCGAGATTCTGGAAAAGCGACAGAATGGCCTCGAACTGATCAACCAGCTCTATCTGCACAGCAGTAAGGTATCGGATGTCGCGGTATTGCCTGATGAAGTGCGCTATCGCCTGGTCGATTACGCGCTTTCGGAAGGTGACTACTATGAAGCCGCCACCATCATGAAGACACTGCAGGAACCGCCGCAAGGTAAAACGCTGTTCGACTGGCGTATGCGCAAGGCGAGGGTGCTCATCCTTCAGGGGGAATATGAGCAGAGTGAAGCCCTGATCCGTGACACCTTCGCGCAGAAGAAATCGATCACCCGGGCAGAGCTGGACCGGTTCATCCAGGTGGTGTTTGATTTTCAGACCGTGCAGCAGCATCAGCAGGCGCTCACCCTGTTCCGCCTGATTTCGTTCGAGGGGCTGGACGAGAAGCTCAAACGCGAGATCTATTTCTGGCGAGCTGAGTCGTATTTCGCGCTGAAGAATTATGATCGTGCGGCATTGAATTATCTCGAATCAGCGCAGGCAGTCACCGATGGCGAGCATGATCTGTGGGCACAGGCGGCGCGCTTCAAAGCCGGCAACGCCCTGATGAAGGCCGAGATCTATACCGATGCAGAAAAAGTCTATAAGGATCTGCTGGCTATTACCGATAGTGACTCGCGTAAGGCATTGATCGAACAGAATTTACAGAAGATCCGCCTGCTCAGGAGTGCTGCTCAGAACAAGTCAGACGGTTGATATATTCTGGTTATGGTGGCCGATGATTGTCACTGATGGTAAATCCTTGTTACCAGTATTGAAAATTATTCAGAAATCGTCTTGATTCCCTGTTTTTAATCCCCATATCTTCCGGCAATCAATAATTTTGACCCAATTTTCTGTTTTTAGTTAACTGATTTACATTTTCTGGAGTAAGAAATGAGCGTTGACGCGAGTAAAGAGACCCTCGAATTCCAAACCGAAGCCCGTCAGATCCTGCATCTGATGACGCATTCACTGTATTCAAACAAAGAGATCTTCCTGCGTGAGCTGGTATCCAATGCATCGGATGCCTGTGACAAGCTGCGTTTCGAAGCGCTGGGCGATGACAGCCTGTACGATGGTGATGCTGATCTCTCTATCCATGTCGATTTCGATGAAGAGGCGAAGACCATTACCATTAGCGATAACGGTATCGGTATGTCACGTCAGGAAGTGATCGATAACGTCGGCACTATCGCCAGTTCCGGCACCAAGAAGTTTCTCGAAGCGATGTCTGGTGAGCAGGCGAAAGATGCACAGATGATCGGCCAGTTCGGTGTCGGCTTCTACTCCAGCTTCATCGTCGCAGACAAGGTGACACTGGAAACACGTCGTGCCGGCGCGGCAGCTGACGAAGCGGTGCGCTGGGAATCTGATGGTGAAGGCAGCTTCTCACTGGAGAACATCGAGAAAGATCAGCGAGGCACCCGTGTCATCCTGCACCTGAAAGAAGGTGAAGCCGAGTTTGCCAGCCCATACCGGCTGAAGACGATCATTAAACAGTACTCAGACCACATTTCTATCCCGGTGATGATGACCGAGGAAGAGCTGGATGATGAAGGTAATCCGAAAAAAGGTGATGACGGCAACGTTGTCACCAAAGAAGAGCGTGTAAACAGTGCGTCTGCATTGTGGGCTCGCGACAAGAGTGATATCTCTGACGAAGAGTACAACGAGTTCTACAAGCACGTCAGTCTCGATTTCACTGATCCGCTGTGCTGGATCCATTCGAAAGTCGAAGGTAACCAGAGCTATACATCACTGCTCTACGTGCCAACTAACCCGCCGTTTGACCTGTTCGACCGTGAGCACAAGCGTGGCGTGAAGTTATATGTGAAACGTATCTTCATCATGGATGACGCAGAGCACCTGATGCCAAACTACCTGCGTTTCGTCAAAGGGGTAATCGATTCTGACGACCTGCCGCTCAATGTCTCACGTGAGATCCTGCAGCAGAACAAGGTCATCGACCGTATCCGTGGCGCTTCGGTGAAGAAAGTGCTGTCACTGCTGGAATCGCTGCAGAAGAACAATGCAGAAAAGTATGCCACTTTCTGGAAATCATTCGGCCAGGTGCTGAAAGAAGGACCGATCGAGGATATGGCCAACAAGGAGCGCGTAGCCAAGCTGCTGCAGTTCGCCAGCACGCACAATGACAGCGATGAGCAGAACGTGACACTGGATGATTACGTTTCACGTATGTCGGCTAGTGAAGGTAAAGACGGGCAAGACAAGATCTACTACATCATCGCGGAGAACTACACCGCGGCGAAGAACAGCCCGCATCTCGAAGTGTTCAAGAAGAAAGGCATCGAAGTATTGCTGCTCAGCGACCGTGTCGATGAGTGGCTGGTCTCTCACCTCAACGAGTTCGACGGTAAGAAGCTGCAGTCAGTAGCTCGCGGTACGCTGGATATCGATGAGGAAGAAGATAAGAAAGAACTGGAAGAGGCCGAGAAGACCTATTCTTCTGTCATCGAGCATGCCGCCAAGGTGCTGGGTGACAAGGTGAAAGAAGTCCGCCTGTCTAATCGCCTCACAGATTCACCTTCCTGCCTGGTGTTGAACGAACATGACATGAGTGCGCAGATGCAGCAGATCATGCAGGCGGCAGGGCAGTATGCGCCTAAATCAGAGCCGATCCTGGAGCTGAACCCCGAGCATTCACTGGTGAAGAAACTCCATGATCTGACCGACGATGCAGTGTTCGAGGATTATACCCACCTGCTGTTCGAACAGGCACAGCTCGCGGTAGGCGAGCCGCTGGAAGACGCCGCCGGCTTCGTCAAGCGTGTGAACAAGCTGCTGGTTTAACAGGGCTGCTGGTTTAATCTGGCAACAAAGTCTGCTATCCGTATCCCGCCCGCCTGCTCGATATACTGGGCAGGCGGGCGGGATTTCTTTTGCCTGTTATTATTACTTGTCATCCATCATTTAACAGAAATATCTTGCCTTATTTCAAAGTATTTCCGCTCGGCACGTCTATACTTTAGGAACGTAAAAATCACTTCCCTTGTTACATGATGAGTCTCCCTAAGTTATTGATATTTTTATTCGTATTGAGCCTTTCCCCTTTCTCGGCGTCGACGGCAGCTGATGAGGATTTCAGCGCCGATGTCAGGTATCTCCACGTGCAGAAAGGCCAGACACTGCACAACATCGTCACGCGCCTTTACCCGGAGCGAAAAAAAGAATGGCCTAAGTTGAAGGAAGACATCATTCGCCTGAATCCACATGCATTTCCAGGCGGCGATCCGACCAGGATGAAAGCGGGTGTTCGACTGGAGTTGCCGAAGAAGGTGGTGGTGCGTGCGGTACCTGCAAAACCGGTCAAGGCCAAGAAAGTCGGTACGGTTGCAGAGCTGGAAGGCAGTGTGGTTGCCGTCGATCAGCGCAAGGTGACGAGAAAACTGGCCAAGGGGCATTCGGTATACCTGGGTGACAAGATCATCACCGGTGAGACAGGGTATGTTCGACTGAAGATGGTCGATAATGCTGTACTCGACTTACGCTGTTTCAGTATCATGGTTATCGAGCAATATGCGCTCAATACCACGAACAGGAAGAGTATCCTCAACCTGCTTCAGGGCAGTCTTAGAAAAGTGACCGGTCAGATCGGTAAGATGACCGAAGACGTCTATGAGCTGAAGACACCGCTGGCCAGTGTCGGTGTTCGCGGTACAGAATATGCGTTGCGAGTATTCCAGTCCAGGGGTTGTGGCGGTACTATTGATGCTGATGACGGTATGTACATCGAAGTGATCAAAGGACTGGTCGATGTGCACAATAAGGCCGGTAGTGAAGTGATCGCAAAAGGTGAAACGGCTTACGTGCCGCTGCCTAAGAGCAAGCCGAAAAAAGTGGCCGTCAAACCGGGTGTGATCAAGCCCGTTGAAAAGGCTCCAGAGCCGGTTGAACCAGTGGCTCCGGTTGAAGAGGAGAGCAGCAGTGTATGGTGGTGGCTGCTCGGTGTCGTTGCAGTCGTTCTGCTCATCTAAAGAAACTGAGAATATCGAACACACGTGACTATCAAAGACAGTATCCGGGAAGAAAGTATCCGTATAGACAAGTGGTTGTGGACCGCGCGCTTCTTCAAAACGCGTTCACTGGCCAGCGACGCGGTTAACGGTGGCAAGGTTCACCTCAACGGGCAGCGTGTCAAAGCCGGGCGCGCGGTGAAAATCGGTGATGATATGTCGATACAGAAGGACAGTACCTTCTACGAGATAAAGGTTCTCGGTATCAATAAGACCAGGCGACCGGCAAAAGAAGCGCAGCAGCTCTATGAGGAGACTGAGCTGAGTATCGCCCGTCGTGAACAGGAGTTACAGATCAAGAAGCTGGCTGCCGCGACAAGGCCGGTGCCACAGCGCCGGCCGGATAAACGCCAACGAGAGCAGTTGAGAAACTTCAAGAAAAATCAGTAGCTGGCTGCGCAAGTTCATCGATATACCGGCGGTTGGCGCCAGCAGGCGTCTAAACATTCAGAACAAGGAACATTGTTATGGTTAAACCTGTTACACCATCGATCACCGCGGATGTCATCATCGAGATGCCGATGCTCGATGATAAACCGATCGTGCTGATCGAAAGAAAATACGAGCCCTATGGCTGGGCGATTCCTGGCGGCTTTGTTGAGATCGGTGAGACGGTAGCAACGGCAGCTAAACGAGAAGCGCTGGAAGAGACCAGTCTCGAGGTCGAGCTGGATGTGCTGCTCGGTATCTACTCAGATCCAAAACGTGACTTCCGTGGACATACTGCCTGCGCTGTTTTTGTCGGCAACGCCAGCGGTAAACCTGTGGCTGCTGATGATGCCAAAGATATCGCTTTATTTGATCCATTCAGTGTCGATGTCGAGCTGGCATTCGATCATCGGCTGATACTCGATGACTACTGTAAATACCGCAGTGAGGGTATCATCACACTGCCGAGATAAGTTCGAGCTGACTTCTCTGGGGGAGTATTCTGCAAGTATATTAATGGCTGCAACCGCGAGTGCTATCCAGTCATATTTTTGCTGAGAATCGACTTTTAAAGAATTTGCAGTGCAGTTTTTATAAGTCGCTGTTTTTGGTATAATTTTCGCCTTTATGGTTTTTCTGCATTTCAAGGTGTCCCCTGTTGAGTAATCGCACGCTGTCGATCGATGATCGTACCTACGACTATCTGTGCAATGTTGCCGTCAATGAGCCGGAATTACTGAGCCGGCTTCGTCAGGAAACGGCGCAGCTTGATTATTCAGTCATGCAGATTTCGCCTGAACAAGGGCAGTTCATGTCTCTGCTCATCAGGCTGATGGGGGCAAAACGTGCGATCGAGATCGGTACCTTTACCGGCTACAGTTCTATCTGTATCGCTAGTGCGATGCCGCAAGACGGTGAGCTGATCTGCTGTGATACTTCGCCGCAATGGACCGCGGTTGCCGAGAAATACTGGTCGCTGGCGGGTCTCGAAGACAAGATTACCCTGTATACACAGCCTGCAGAAAAAACACTGGAGATGCTGCTCGATGAAGGGGCGGAGAAGACTTTCGATTTCATCTTCGTCGATGCGGACAAGCAGAATTACATCAAGTATTACGAGATGGCGTTGCGACTGTTAAGGAAGGGCGGCATGATGGCAGTCGATAATACGCTGTGGTCAGGTGCGGTCGCCGACCCTGACAACAACGAACCGGGTACCCGTGCGATACGCCGATTTAATGACATGGTGAAGAGCGACGAACGTGTAACGAAGAGCCTGGTCACCATTGGTGATGGCCTGACACTGATATTGAAAGAATTCGATTGATATGCTGAAGTGGATAAAATCTTTAAAGAACAAAGGCCGCACCTCAAGGGGAAGCGCTGACAAGGGCGACTTCCGCAAGGATAGCTCGGGGCATTTACGCTCGGCATCGAGTAAAGCAAGAAAATTCTCAAAGGATAAATCGGTAACGAACAAAGCCGTTATCTTCAGCCGTTCTCAGCACGGCATCTCGCGCAAGAAGATCGACAAACATGCGCTGAAGGTCTTATACCGTCTGCATAAAGCGGGTTACCATGCCTGCCTGGTCGGCGGTGCGGTACGTGATCTGCTGCTCGGCATCACGCCGAAAGATTTCGATGTCGCCACCGATGCGACACCCGAACAGGTCAATAAGCTGTTCCGCAACTGCCGTCTCATCGGCCGGCGATTCCGTCTCGCACATATCCATTTCGGCCGACAGATCATCGAAGTTGCCACCTTCCGTGCCGAACATGAAACTCATTCCGGCGACCAGTCTGGCCACCAGGATGAGACCGGCCGTATCGTACGCGATAATGTCTTCGGTGAGCTGGCAGATGATGTCTGGCGTCGTGATTTCACTGCAAATGCGCTGTATTACGATATCGCCGATTTCAGCGTGATCGATTTCGTCGGTGGCTATGAGGACATCAAGAATCAGCGACTGCACCTGATCGGTGATGTCGAAACACGTTACCGCGAAGACCCGGTAAGGATGTTGAGGGCGATACGCTTCTCCGCAAAACTGGATTTTGAGATCGATGAAGCCAGCCGTGAACCGATATATGCACTGGGTTACCTGTTACAGGATATCCCACCCGCTCGGCTTTATGAGGAAGTGCTCAAGCTATTTCACTCGGGTCATGCGGTACGCAGCTTCGAACTGCTGCAGGAATTCGACCTGTTAAAATACCTGTTCCCTGAAGCTGCCAAGGCTATCGCGAAAGACGACAGTATCGAGCGCATGTTGCTCATCGCCATGCGCAATACCGATGACCGCATCCGTAAGGATCTGCGTGTCACCCCGGCTTTCCTGCTGGCCGCATTACTGTGGCACCCGGTTAATTCACGGGTGGGCGAATACACGGACAAAGGCATGCCGCATTCGGTAGCGATCCAGAAAGTGGCAACCCGCATACTGAGCCAGCAGGCCGGCAGCGTTTCGATACCAAAACGGTTCAGCAGCATGATGCGTGATATCTGGGGCTTGCAGACACGTTTTCATTACCGTGCCGGTAAGCGCGCACTGGCGGTGCTGGAGCATGAAAAATTCCGCGCAGCCTATGACTTTTTATGTATCCGGGCAAAGGCCGGAGAAGGCGGCGATGCCTTGAACCAGGACTGTCAGTGGTGGACCGATATCCAGGAAAAGACGCCTGAGGAGCAGCGAAACATGTTGTTCTCTGGTGGTCAGAATCGCCCTGGAAAAAGTGGCGGCAGAAGCGGTGGCAAGCGACCTCGGCGCCGACGCTCTTCCTCGAAGAAAAAGTCGAATCCTGCTCAGTCCTGATCAGCTCGGACGGTAATAGTGCATATGCAGCTGGCATATATCGGTCTCGGCAGCAACCTGGAGCAACCTCGCGAGCAGATAAAACGCGCACTGCAGTCACTCGATAAGCTGCCGGAAACGAAACTGCTGGCCGATTCAGGTTTCTATGAGAGTAAGCCGATGGGGCCGAGTGACCAGCCGGATTATGTCAATGCGGTCGCCGAGCTGGAGACCGCACTCGATGCTGAAGCACTGCTCAGGCATTGCCTATCGATTGAGCAACAGCAGGGAAGAATCAGACAGCGCCACTGGGGAGAGCGCACGATCGATCTGGATGTTTTATTATATGGGCAGGAGCAGATCGACACAGCAGATCTGACTGTTCCACATCCGGGCATCGGGCAGCGTGATTTCGTGTATTTACCGCTGTTGAAAATCAGTCCGGATATCGTGATACCGGGCGAAGGGGCACTAAAAGAAATCGTGCAGTCTCATGCATCAGATGAGACTGACTATGCATGTACTTTTGCAGGAAATATTGAATGAGCTTACCGCCTGAACAAGATGATCTGGTTTCACAGGCTTCGAATAAAGCACCGGGTTATATCGTGGTCGAAGGACCTATCGGCGTGGGCAAGACCACGCTTGCCAACCGACTGGCAAAATCTTTTGGCAGTGATCTGCTGCTGGAAGGGGCAGATGAGAACCCGTTCCTGGAAAAATTCTATGACGATCCGAATGCAGCGGCATTGCCGACACAGCTGTTCTTCCTGCTGCAGCGGGCGCGCCAGTTGAAAGAGATGAAACAGGCAGATATGTTCAACCCGGTTCGTGTGGCGGATTTTCTCATCGAGAAAGACCGTCTGTTTGCAGAGCTGACCCTGGACAGTGATGAACTGGATCTTTATGAGCAGGTCTACGCCAGCATGACGATCGACGTGCCCAGGCCTGACCTGGTGGTCTATCTGCAGGCACCGGTCGAAGTGTTGCTCGAGCGTATCCAGAAACGCGGCCTCAAGCACGAGCGCTTCATCGAAGCCGCGTATCTGCAGCGCTTATGCGACTCGTATATCCAGTTTTTCTATCAGTACAACAGCGCGCCTCTCTTGATCGTAAATGCGGCAGATATCGATTTTGCCAACAACGAAGGGGATTACAATCTGCTCTATGAGCAGATCCGTGAAGTGAAGACCGGGCGCCACTATTTCAATCCGACACAGGTGGCGCTGTAGAACATCGCTGTGAGACAGCACAGTGAAAACTGAAAAACGAATAATGAAAAATGTTCATGCAGACAATGTTTCGAGATTTTGAGCGTACGTAAAACATATAAGATAATGAGTGCACAGACAGATAGCAGAAAGAAAGTAACCGTCAGACGCTTGGCACAGATGAAGCAGGATGGCGAGAAGATCGCCTGCCTGACGGCCTATGATGCCAGCTTTGCACGGCTGCTGGAGAAGACGGGCGTCGATGTTGTACTGGTCGGTGACTCTCTCGGTATGGTGATACAGGGCGAAGAGACCACACTGCCGGTGTCGGTGGAAGATATGCTCTATCACACGCAGTGTGTTTCAAACGGGCTGGACAATGCGCTGCTTATCACCGATATGCCTTTCCTCAGCTTTACCTCGGTCGAAGAAGCCGTGCTGAACGCCGGCCTGTTCATGAAACAGGGGGGCGCGCACATGGTCAAGCTCGAAGGAGGCGTCGATCAGGCAGATACGGTGTCAGCGCTTAACCGCAACGGTATCCCGGTCTGCGCCCATCTCGGACTTCAGCCCCAGTATGTGCACAAGATCGGCGGTTACCTGGTGCAGGGTCGAGATGAGCTCATGGCGCAGAAGATGGTCGATGATGCGTTGGTGCTGCAGCAAGCCGGCGCAGACCTGATGCTGCTGGAATGTGTGCCTGAGGCACTCGCCGACAAGATCACGCAGACCCTGGATATCCCTGTCATCGGTATCGGTGCCAGCGCAGCCTGTGATGGCCAGATCCTGGTGCTGTATGACATACTCGATATCAGTCTGGGTATGCGTCCCAAGTTCAGCAAAAACTTCATGGCAGATGCCGATAGCATCGAGCAGGCGATCCAGCGCTATGTCGATGAGGTGAAGCAGGGCAGCTTCCCGGCGAAAGTGCACGTCTTCAGTTAAATCGTTATAGTCATATGCAGACCTGTGACAATATAGAGCAGCTACGCTCAAAGATAAAGGCATGGCGCGCCAATAACGAGAGTGTCGCGTTCGTACCCACCATGGGTAACCTGCATGATGGCCATATCTCGCTGGTCGAACTCGCTCGAGAGCGAGCGCAGCATGTCGTCGTCAGCATCTACGTCAATCCGTTGCAGTTTGCACCGCACGAGGACTTCGACAGCTATCCACGCACCCTGCAGGATGACCTGGACAAGCTGGCTGCGGTCGATACTGACCTCGTGTTCACCCCGGATACATCGCTGATCTATCCGCAAGGTGAACGAGAAAATACCTTCGTCGAAGTTCCGGAATTGTCTGATATCCTCGAAGGGGAGTTCCGCCCCGGCTTTTTCAGAGGGGTGGCTACGGTGGTACTCAAGCTGTTCAATATGGTACAGCCCGATATCGCGGTATTCGGCGAGAAGGATTTCCAGCAGCTGCTGGTGATACGCCGTATGGTCGAAGAGCTGGACCTGCCGATCGAGATCGTCGGTGCGCCTATCATACGTGAGACCGATGGCCTGGCGATGAGCTCGAGAAATAACTATCTCGATGAAGAAGAACGCGCCAGAAGCCGGTTACTTTCAGAGACTCTGGCTGCATTCTGTAATCAGATAAAACAGGGTGTCAGTGTCGAGAAAGCAGAGCAAGAGGCAAAAAAACAGCTGCAGTCAGAGGGTTTCAGTGTCGATTATGTTAGCCTCAGGGAAGCGTCTCAGCTTAGCCAGGTAGGGGCCGATGAGCTGAGAAATACACCTGAACTAGTGGTTTTGGCGGCGGCAAAAGTCGGCTCGACACGGCTGATCGATAATATGAAATTTACTCTAAGTGACTGAATACACTTGAAGCTGTACCCGGTATAAACGATAATACACATTCGGGGCATATTAGAAAATGTCGATGTATATTATAATTATCGATTAATCAGGCCCAGTTATACGCGCTTATGCATGCTCAATTAACGCACAAGATTTTCTATGGAAATTACACTTTTAAAAGCAAAACTTCATCAGGCAACAGTGACGCTTACTGAGCTGGAATACGAAGGCTCCTGTGCGATCGACTCTGATCTGCTGGCGGCTGCAGGCATCCACGAGTATGAGCAGATTCATATCTATAACCTGAACAATGGTGAGCGCTTTACCACCTACGCGATTCAGGCTGAAGCGGGCAGTGGTGTGATTTCTGTCAATGGTGCGGCTGCGCATAAAGCGAACCAGGGCGACCGGGTCATCATCTGTGCCTATGCTCGCCTGTCTCCGCATGAAGCCGCTAACTTCAAGCCCAAGCTGGTCTATCTCGACCAGGCCAACAAGATCACACGTACCTCTAACCAGGTCCCTGTTCAGGCAGCGTAGCAGGCCAATTCTGACTCCGAAATCCTGATAAGAGTTCAGCAGTCTGCAGTGACTGTTGCTGCTTGATCTGTTTCAGCCTGTCTCAAGATATCAAACAAGCAGGACAGGCTGTTTCTAATCGGATCAGGTGATTATTAGCCCGTATTACGCATGCCGTTTGCGATCGCATTGATGCTGCGCAGCAGTGGATTCAGCCATTTTTCACGCTCTTCTTCCGGCAGTGACTCATCTCGGTAGCGTTTCAGCAGCTTGACCTGGATATGATTGAGCGGATCCAGGTATGGGTCACGGCGCTTCAGTGACAGGGCCAGTGGTGGCAGGTCATCCAGCAGATGCGTCATGTTAGAAACTCTCAGCGTAATATCCTGTGTACGATCATGCTCTTCCTTGATCATGTTATAGATCCGCTTGCCGGTATCTTCCGAGATACACAGCTCAGCATATTCTTTAGCGGTCTGCATATCACACTTGTACAGCGCCATCTCGGTGTTACTCAGCAGCGCGCGGAAATATGGCCAGTTTTCATACATGTCCTGCAACTTTCGCAGGCGTGTTTCATCACCGCCGATCCACTTGTTCAGTGCGCTGCCGATGCCATACCAGGCAGGCAGGGTATGCCTTGATTGTGCCCAGCCGAATACCCAGCCGATCGCTCGTACCGATGATTTCGAGCGGTCACCTTGCTTGCGATGAGACGGGCGTGAGCCGATATTCATCAGCGATATCTCGCTCACCGGTGTCGCTTCATAGAAGTAATCGAGGAAACCTTCGGTGCGGTCGGTGAGTTCACGGTAGCTGTCTTCACCATAAGCCATGATCTCACGCATGATCGCCATGTTCTCTTCGGTGGCCGTGGTCTCCCCCGGCAGGATCTGATAACGGCTGGCCAGCATCAGCCCTGTTATACCCATCGTCAGTTCGTAGACGGCTGTCTCGGAGTTGCTGTATTTATTGGACAGCACCTCACCTTGCTCAGTGAACTTGATCTGGCCGTGTACGGTGCCTTCCGGCTGTGACAGGATTGATTCGTGCGTAGGACCGCCGCCACGGCCGATCGTACCGCCGCGACCGTGGAACATGCGACAGTCGATCTGGTGAGCATCGGTAAGGTTGATTACATTCTTCTGCGCTTCGAACAGCTGCCATGATGAAGCCAGGATGCCGCCGTCCTTACAGGAGTCTGAATAACCCAGCATCACTTCCTGCATGTTGCCAGACGCTTTCAGCAGGGTGGTATAAGTCTCATCGTCAAACAGGCGACCCAGTACCGATTCGATGTGATTGAGGTCTTCGATGGTCTCGAACAACGGCGAGATACGGATCTTGCAGAACCAGTCGTCACCGTCCTTGCCGGCCAGGCCGACCAGCGTGGCGAGCAGCATGACTTCCAGCACATGGCTGGCCTCGTGGGTCATGGAGATGACGTATTCGCCGAAAGCGCGGGGGCTGATCTCGCCGTGCATCTTCTCGATGACCTTGAAGACTTCCAGCGTTTCCTTGTTTGGATCGCTAAGTTTGGTGATGTCGTATTCGATGCCCTCACACTGGCTGTGGATCAGCTTTGAGAGCAGCTCGATGCGTGACTGCTCGTCCAGGCTGTCATAATCATCATGTGCCTTGCTATGTTTGAGGACTTCGGCCACAGCCTCGGTATGGCGGGTCGATTCCTGGCGGATATCAAGGTGCATGAGGTGGAAGCCAAATGATTCGACCAGGCGGATATCGTCTTTCACTGCCATGTCCGCGATTTTGTGATCGCCGTGGCTGCACAGCGATGAATGGATCAGCTTGAGATCATCGAGGAACTCATCTTCCGAGCCATACGCATGTGCGTATGGCGTGATGTCAGCTTCAGGATCATTGATCAGCACACGAGTCTTGTCCAGGCTCTTCTGCATGCGGTAACGCATGAAGGCGATCTTGCGCTGGTAAGGCGAGTGGCTATATGAAAGCGGGTTGCTCGAAAAGACTTCGAAGCGCAGGTTCTCATCCTTGTTCAGGCTGTCAGTAAACTCTTTACTCGGTGTGCATAACTGGTCTGAGTGTGTCAGCAGTTTAAATGCGATGTTCAGGCGGCGTACGTATTCTTGCAGGGTTGCTCGTGACTGCAGGCGCAGTGCGAGTACGGTCGTTTCAGGAGTGACGTTGGGGTTACCGTCGCGGTCACCGCCGATCCATGAACCGAACTTGAGGAAACTGGGCACCTTGATATTGGCTGACGGGTAGTGATCGCGGATGCGGTCTTCCAGGTTACGGTAGACCACCGGCACGGCATCGAACAGGCTTTCCTTGAAGTAGTAGATACCGTTCTTGATCTCGTCGCGTACCTGGGGGCGTTTTTCACGGACCTCATTGGTGCGCCATAATAGCTGGATCTGAGACTCCAGCTCATCGATAACTTCCTGGCGCTGTATCTTGCCCAGGCGGGTATCATTGAGTTTCTCGTTGGTTAGGAAGATGCGGCGGATAGCGTAAAGTATACTGCGGCGCTTGGCCTCTGTCGGGTGAGCAGTGATGACCGGGATATAGGCAAGACTGTCCAGCAGCGTCTGCAGACGTTCGGCAGACATGCCCATATCGATAAAATCACGCAGCGCAGAATCAAATGAACCGATCCACAAACTCTCGCCCTTGCGCATCTGGCGACGGCGCTGCTGTAGCTGTGAAGCTTCCTCGGCGACATTGACGAGGCTGAAATAGGTGCTGAATGCACGTACCACCTGGGTCAATGTGTTCTCATCAAGCGACTCGATACATTCCATGAGTCGTTGACGCTTCATTTCGTCTTCTTTCTTATGCAGCTCGATGAAGCCAACACGCAGTTTTTCTACGGCTGCATAGACATTGGCTCCGGCCTGAGACAGCAGTACATTACCGAGCAGGTTGCCGAAAAGTTTGACCCTGGCACGCAGCTGCTTGTCACCGGAGGCCGTATTCAGCAGGCCTGCGATCTTGAGTTCGCCAGTTTCGATCAGGTAGTTGGTCTCATCGCTCGATGTCTTCGGATTGGCAGTTGATTCTGGTGAATTATTCATAAGCAGTTTTTTAGCAGCCAGTTTTTTAGCCGCTAGTTGTTAAGCGGCGAATTGTTTCGTCTTGCCACCGGGGATGTATATATCCGCGATTATGTATGCAATGATCAGTTTGCGGATCCAATCATCCGGAATCTATTATTCTGGATATCGGCAGCATCGACCCGTATAGGGCAATTTATTATGTACACAAACGAGCCATTATAGCGTAATTAAGGATATGCTGATACATTCGGTGCAGGTCGTACCTTAGACATCGATATTGCTCGTTTGCTACTTATTGACGCTAATCATGGATTGACGACATATAAGTGAGTACAATCGCCCCAAAATGGTGCTCGATTTGATGCAAGGGAAGCAGATTAAATGACCGTTTTAGCCTACGCTTAGGCGATGGTCGTAACAAAAATAACAATGAAAACAGAAAAATAGCGATATGACGAAGTTGATCGGATTGCCTTCATGGAAAGCGCTCAAGGTGCATTTTGAACAGGTAAAAGATGTTCAGATGCGCGATATGTTCGAGCAGGATGACGAGCGCTTTAAGAAATTCAGCACCCAGATGGATGATATCCTGCTGGATTTTTCAAAGAACCGTATCGATGATGTGTCATTCAAGCTGCTCTGCGAGCTGGCGCGAGAGACGGGTGTCGAAGAATGGCGCGACCGTATGTTCTCCGGTGAGCCGATTAATATCTCCGAATTTCGCCCGGTTCTGCATACCGCACTGAGAAACCGCAGCAATGATCCCGTCTATGTGGATGGTGAAAATGTCATGCCCAAGGTTAACCGGGTACTGGCACAGATCCGTTATTTCACCGAGCGTGTGCGTGGTGGTCACCTGCGTGGTTACAGCGGTCACCTGATCACCGATGTGATCAATATCGGTATCGGCGGTTCAGACCTGGGGCCGCATGTGGTGTGTGACTCGATGAAGCCCTATGCCCAGCGCGGCATGAATGTCCACTTCGTATCGAATGTCGATCCGACTCACCTGACCGAGATCCTCAAGTTCGTCGAACCAGAGTCGACCATCTTCGTGGTCTCCTCAAAAACTTTCACCACCCAGGAGACCATGCTCAATGCGCAGAGCGCGCGTGACTGGTTTGTCGAAGTGACCGGCAATGAAAAAGCGGTAGCTCGCCACTTCGTCGCAGTGACGACGAATAAGCAGGCAGCATCTGAATTTGGCATACTCGATGAGAACATGTTCGAATTCTGGGACTGGGTCGGTGGCCGTTATTCGCTGTGGTCGGCCATCGGTTTGCCCATAGCTCTTTACCTGGGTATGGATCGCTTCGAGGAATTGCTCGAAGGTGCACACGCCATGGATATGCATTTCCGTTCTGCCCCTGTGGAGAAGAATATCCCCATCATCCTCGCCTTGCTCGGTGTCTGGTATAACAACTTTTTCGATGCGCAGAGCCATGCGATCATGGCTTACAACCAGTACCTGCGTCGTTTCCCTGCCTACCTGCAGCAGCTGGATATGGAGAGTAACGGTAAGACAATCAACCGTGAGGGCGAGCGTGTCGACTACCTGACAGGGCCCATTATCTGGGGCGAGACAGGCAGCAACTGTCAGCATGCGTTCTTCCAGTTATTGCACCAGGGGACCAAGCCGGTTCCAGCCGATTTCCTCATTCCAGCGCGAAGCAAGAATCCGCTGGGCGATCAGCATTGTGTGCTGCTGGCCAACTTCTTTGCGCAGACACGCGCATTGATGAGGGGTAAGACTGAAGCCGAAGCGCGAGCCGAGTTAGAAGCAGCCGGCATGTCTGAAGAAGTCATAAAAGACGTGTTGCCTCACAAGATCTTTGAGGGTAACAAGCCAACAAACTCTATTTTGTTCGAAACCCTCGATCCCCGTACGCTGGGGGCATTGTTGGCGATGTACGAGCATAAGATATTCGTGCAGGGTGTGTTATGGAATATCAACTCCTTCGACCAGTGGGGCGTGGAGTACGGCAAGCAACTGGCGGCCGATATTCAGGGTGAGTTGGCAACCCGACAACCGACATCACAGTATGATGACTCGACCAATAACCTGATTAATTACTGCATGATGCTGAAGTTTTCTGATTAAGGGTTGGCTGTAGAGTTAATTATTGAACCGCAGAGACGCTGAGGCGCAGAGAGAAAACATCAGTTGTCATTTCGAACCATGTTTTTTATGGTGAGAAATCTTTAGGGCAAAGTAAACAGGCGCGCTGTTAGCTCCCAAGCATCCACTCAGGATACCTGCAACAAAAACTCAGCGTCTCAGCGTCTCTGCGCCTCTGCGGTAATACTAAACATGTTATTTCAACCCGACTTTCCGGAGAGAAATCTTAACCGCGATGAACAGGTATATTATCGACGGTCCAGCTGCAACTGCTGCTTGAGTGCCCAGTCAAAATGCTCGAGCAGCATCTCATCGTCACTGTATTGCCGTTTTCTTTTTTCCAGCGCTTCGACGACTGTCCTGCTTTTCGCACTATTGCCCAGTGCGACAGAAATATTTCTCAACCAGCGACGGTGGCCGATGCGCCTTATGGCAGAGCCTTCCATCTGCTTGAGAAATGTTGCCTCGTCCCAACCGAAAAGTTCAACCAGGTCCGGCGCATCGAGTGGATGGCGAGTGAGAAAGTCTTTCTCGCCAGTGGGTTGCGAGAACCGATTCCATGGGCAGCATAACTGGCAGTCGTCACAGCCATAGATGCGGTTGCCCATGTCTTTTCGAAACTCTATCGGAATGCTGCCGTGCAGCTCGATGGTGAGGTAGGAGATGCAGCGACGGGCATCGACCTGGTAAGGCGCAACGATGGCGCGAGTAGGGCAGATATCGATGCAGGCGGTGCAGGTACCGCAATGATTATGCTCACCTGTTTCGGTAACCGGCAGCGGCAGATTGGTGTATATCTCACCAAGGAAGAACCATGAACCGGCTTTCTGGTTGATCAGGTTTGTGTGTTTACCGATCCAGCCGAGACCGGCTTTCTCTGCCAGTGCTTTTTCCAGTACCGGCGCGCTATCGACGAATACCCGGTAACCGAACTGATTGCTGAGATGTTCGGGTAGCTGTTGCCTGATCCTGTCTGCCAGCTTCTGCAGGCGGTTGCGCATCAGCTTGTGATAGTCACGGCCGAGGGCGTAACGGGAGATGAAGCCTTTCGTGGGATCAGCCAGAACTTCATCCGAGAGTTCGCAGTCGGCAGGCAGGTAGTCCATGCGTACCGAGATGACGCGACAGGTATCATCAACGAGCTGCTCAGGGTGGCTGCGTTTGCTGCCGTGTTTTTGCATGTAATCCATCTCGCCGTGATAGCCGGCCTGCAGCCAGCGGTCGAGATATTCTTCGTGCAGAGACAGGTCGATGTCAGCGATGCCGAGTTGTTGAAAACCGAGTTCGGCCGCCCATGCCGATATCGACAGGCTGAGCTGCTGCATATCGGCTGGCTCAAGCTCAGGCGATTCCAGGTCGGTATTAGGTGGTGTTTCGGCTGACATGCCGGTATCTTATGGGCTCTGTGTCGCCAGTGGAAGCCGTAGCAGGCAACTTATGCACTCATACAGACGTTTATCTGGTGACGTAGATCGCTATTTAAAGCTAAAATAGCGCCCCTTTTTATTAATCCTGACCTATCAACCCTAAACCATATAAATCAGTCATGACAGTCCGTACTCGATTCGCCCCCAGTCCCACCGGTTATCTCCATGTCGGTGGCGCCCGCACCGCACTGTTCTCCTGGTTATACGCCAGAAAACTGGGTGGCCAGTTCATCCTGCGTATCGAAGATACCGACCGTGAACGCTCTACTGAGGCCTCCGTCAATGCTATCCTCGAAGGTATGGACTGGCTGGGGCTCGACTATGATGAAGGCCCTTACTTTCAGACCGAGCGATTTGAGCGTTACCACGCAGTTATCCAGCAGCTTCTGGACAGTGGTCACGCCTATCACTGTAACTGCAGCCGTGAACGCCTCGACAAACTGCGTGAAGAGCAGATGGCCGCCAAGATAAAGCCGCGATATGACGGCTGCTGCCGTGACAAGAACCTGTCAGCAGGTGACGATACCGTGGTGCGTTTCAGGAATCCGCTGGAAGGTGATGTGATCATCGATGATATGGTCAAGGGGCAGGTGGTGATCAACAACCGTGAGCTTGATGACCTGATCATCGAGCGCACTGACGGCACGCCGACCTACAACCTGACGGTAGTGGTGGATGACTGGGATATGAAGATGACCCATATCATCCGCGGCGATGACCATCTCAATAATACACCGCGCCAGATCAACATCTTCAAGGCGCTGGGTGCTGAACTGCCGATCTATGCGCATGTGCCGATGATCCTGGGTGATGATGGCAAGCGCCTCTCAAAAAGGCACGGTGCGGTGAGTGTCATTCAGTATAAAGAGGACGGTTACCTGCCCGAGGCGCTGATCAACTACCTCGTGCGCCTGAGCTGGTCGCATGGCGACCAGGAAGTATTCTCTCGTGACGAGATGGTCGAGCTGTTCGATGCGGTCGATATCAATCGATCAGCTTCGGCTTTCAATACCGAGAAGCTGAACTGGTTGAACCAGCATTACATCAAGAACGCACCTGTCGATGTGCTTGCCGAGGATATGCGTCAGTATATCTCCGAACAGGGTTTCCATACGACCGATGGCCCGGATCTGCATGCGGTGTTGTCAGTGTACGCCGAGCGCTGCAGCACACTGGTCGAGCTGGCGAGTGAGATCCAGTTCTACTATGATGATTTCGATGAGTACAATGCCAACCAGGCCAAGAAACAGTTCAAGGAAGCGGCATTACCAATACTGGAAAGGCTGAAACAGCAGTATTCTGCGCTGGAGGACTGGTCAGCAGAAGCGATACATGCAGTCGTCGAAAATACCGTGAAAGAGCAGGAGGTTGGCTTCGGCAAGGTGGGGCAGCCATTGAGGCTTGCTGTGACCGGCCATGGCAGGTCACCGTCTATCGATATCACTCTTGAGTTACTGGGCAAGGAAAAAACCTTGATGCGACTCGATCAGGCGATAGCGTTTATCCACCAGCGTTACGCTTGATACGATATTAACAATCTATAACTAAAAAAAGCCGGTCATGTCCATAAGGTCTGACCGGCTCTTTACGTGCTATGAAACGGAAGTTACAGGATTACTTCCTTCGTCTGGCAACACCGACAAGGCCGAGCAGGCCTGATCCGAAGAGCCACACGGCTGCAGGAACCGGTACAGCACTGACGCTGGCCGTCGAACAATCACCCGTGCCGGCGATATTCGCTGTACCCGGTGTGATACAGCCGAGCTGAAAGTTAGAAGCGTTGTCATTGTTGTCGAATCCATCGGGCATGCGGATAATACTAAGGATCTCGGTGTTATTATCTTCAAGTAAGAGTTCACTCCCTTCGGTGAATGGTGACTGATAGCCTTCATAAGATAGAGAGTCTACGATAGTAGAATCCGAGTACAAGGCAACTGCATCTGGCGAACCGTTCTGAAACCAGCTACTGCTCGTGGTGAAGCTATAATCGCAGTTTGCTACCAGTGAGGCGTCGCCGCAGACGACGAAATAGCCGTTGGCGTTGATGCTGAACCCAGTCAGGTCGATAGTCCGATAACTGGAAGAGTTGCTGCCATTGATGAGGTCGATAAAATAGCTGTCCAGAGATACAGAAGAGCTGTCGGTATTGAACAGTTCGATAAACTCCGCTGTATCACTGCCGGGCTGGTCGTAGTCGATCTCGTTGATGACGAGAGCCGCTTGTGTATTGAAAGACAGGCATGAGACTGTTGAGATTAAGCCTAGTTTGAGTCCAGTTTTCTTCATTTCATTACTCCTTGTCGTTGGTGTTTCAGTTTTTAATGTGCGCAGGATTGCGCGTCAAAACATTAAGCTTTGATTCATGATGTTGAATAGATAACGCCGTTCTAACGGGCTATAAAGTGGGCTGCTGCCGATGAATCGGCATAGGGATTGGGCTTCTGTCTATCCTGACAATATATGTATTCATCTGACGTTCCTGGCCAATGATTAAGGTGCGTAGTTGTTGAGTGGATTATACCCTGTCATTATTTAGATCAGGTCCTGATGTGTGTAGGAATTTTCCTAATATTATGTAAGGAATGCCTGAATGCACTTAGAGTAGAGCGAGAAACTAGCTGTTTATAACCTGTATGCTAGTATTGCATGTTAATGATTAATTTTTTAAGGATTTATTTTGATGTCTAGCAGTAAAGTAGCTTTAATCACTGGTGTTACAGGCCAGGATGGATCGTATCTGGCTGAGTTCCTTCTGAAGAAGGGGTATGAGGTTCATGGCATCAAGCGACGTGCATCTTCATTTAATACTGATCGAATCGATCACCTCTATCAGGATCCGCATGAGAAGAACCAGAGGTTTGTATTACATTATGGCGATTTGACCGATTCACTAAATTTGGTACGAATTATTCAGACAGTACAGCCAGATGAGATTTATAACCTTGGAGCTCAAAGCCATGTGGCAGTTTCATTCGAGAGCCCCGAATACACGGCTGACAGTGTCGGCATCGGCGCATTGCGCATCCTGGAAGCAATCCGAATTTCAGGGCTTGAGAAGAAGACTAAATATTACCAGGCGTCGACATCAGAGCTGTACGGGGAAGTGCAGGAGATACCCCAGAAAGAGACAACGCCTTTTTATCCTCGATCGCCTTACGCTGTAGCGAAACTCTATGCCTACTGGATAACAGTGAATTACCGCGAGGCTTACGGAATCTACGCCTGTAATGGTATCCTGTTTAACCACGAGTCCCCGGTTCGAGGTGAGACTTTCGTTACCAGGAAGATTACCCGTGCTTTAGCCAGGATCAGTCTTGGGCTACAGGACACATTATATCTCGGTAATATGAATGCGCTTCGTGACTGGGGACATGCAAAAGATTATGTCGAGATGCAGTGGTTAATGCTTCAGCAGGAAGAGCCTGAGGATTTCTGTATTGCAACAGGTGTTCAGTATTCAGTAAGAGAGTTTGTCAACTTTGCCTATGAGTATCTTGGCAAGAAGATCCGCTGGGAAGGTGAGGGCGTTGATGAGAAAGGATATGATAGCGAAACAGGTCAATGTGTCGTAGCTGTCGACCCTCGCTATTTCCGCCCAACTGAAGTTGAGACACTTTTGGGTGACCCGAGTAAAGCTAAAGAAAAACTCGGATGGGTGCCGAAGATTACCTTGCAGGAGATGGTCGAGGAGATGATGGAGGCAGATTTAGAAGCCGCCAAGCGAGATGCTCTCGTCAAAGAGCACGGCTTTAAAGCCTTTGATTATCACGAATAAAATGATACTGACATGTTAAAGCCGGATTCTCGTATCTATATCGCGGGGCACCGTGGGCTCGTGGGCTCGGCGATCGTTCGTCATCTTGAAGCGCGAGGATTCTCGAATCTCATCACTCGCACGCATGCTGAGCTTGATCTTACCAGCCAACAGGCGGTTAACGAGTTTTTCAATAAGGAAAAGCCAGAATACGTCATACTCGCCGCAGCGAAAGTCGGCGGCATCCACGCCAATAATACTTATCCCGCAGATTTTATCTACGATAACCTGATGATCGAAGCCAATGTGATTCATGCGGCGTACGAGAACAACGTCGAACGCCTACTTTTCTTAGGTAGTTCTTGTATCTATCCTAGAGCAGTTGCGCAGCCGATGCGTGAAGATGCATTGCTTACAGACGTGCTTGAGCCAACGAATGAACCTTACGCGTTAGCAAAGATTGCAGGTATCAAGCTATGTGAATCGTACAACAGGCAGCATGGCACAGATTATCGCTCGGTAATGCCGACAAATCTCTATGGAATTGGTGATAATTTTCATCCAGAGAACTCGCATGTTATCCCTGCGCTTATCCGGCGTTTCCATGAGGCTAAGCTGAATGGAGACCCGGAAGTCGTTGTGTGGGGTAGTGGCAAGCCGATGCGAGAGTTCCTCTATGTGGATGATATGGCCTCGGCATCCATCCATGTGCTCGAAATGGATAGTGGGCTTTATCAGGAAAATACACAGCCCATGCTCTCACATATCAATGTAGGCTCTGGTGTGGACTGTACCATCGCCGAACTGGCTCATTCTGTGAAGAATGCAGTGGGGTATCCTGGCGAGATAATATTTGATT
>Ga0180435_10001443_pt1 | contig 24734 bp, 18 predicted proteins | sample SS_ome_3_FD_132467 | JGI IMG/M metagenome (GOLD analysis project Ga0180435, IMG submission 132467) | Hypersaline lake sediment archaeal communities from the Salton Sea, California, USA - SS_3_S_1 metaG | ecosystem: Environmental > Aquatic > Non-marine Saline and Alkaline > Hypersaline >... | reverse complement strand
TGATTTTTTCTCGGGGTAATCGATGCGGTGGTGGTGGATGCCGGTTAAGATCTTATTAAAGCTGCGGGCAATATTATGCAAATCTTTAAGGGTCAGTTCACAATTATCAAGCTGTCCATCTGAAAAAATATCGTTGATCAGGTCCTGCACCAGCTTTTGGATGCGCGCTGTGGTGGGGTTGGCCAGGGCACGCGATGCCGCTTCCAATACGTCCGCAAGCATGACCAATCCAGCTTCCCTTGTCTGGGGTCTAGGCCCCGGGTATCTAAAATTCTCTATCTTTACAGCGTGCTCGCCTTTCTGACTTTTCGCCTTCTCATAAAAATACTTGATCAAGCTGGTGCCATGGTGTTGTTCGATGGTGTCAATTATCGCCTGTCCCAGTTTGTTTTTTCTTCCGATTTCCATCCCATCTTTGACATGCGCAATCAAAATCAGACTCGACATGGATGGCGCTAGCTTATCGTGCCGGTTGATACCACCTTTCTGGTTCTCGACAAAATAGAGCGGTTTATTGATTTTGCCAATATCATGATAATATCCGCACACCTTTGCCAATAGTGGATTAGCCCCAATTTCTGAGGCTGCCGCCTCCACCATGGTTCCCACTACCATGGAATGATGATAAGTGCCGGGTGCTTCGATCATCAGTCGTTTCAAAATAGGCCGGTCTAAGTTGGCCAGCTCCAGCAATGTGATATCGGTGGTGTAGCCAAAAGCCATTTCGATCAGAGGAGATAAGCCCGACGTTACGGCACCGGCCGCAACCCCTCCGGCAAACCCGAAAACGACACTCCATAGGATTCGCGTCCCCATCGGGTTCCCGGCGTAAATTTCGGCGGCAATTGCCAGAACGATGTTCAACAATCCCAGTTTCAAGCCTGCCTTGACGAATACTTTGCGCTCGCGACAATTCTGAATCCAATAGGCGGCCATCACACCGTTAAGTATGAGGTAGACCAAGATCTCAAAGCGAACGTTATAAATAAGTGCCGTGCAAATGGCCGTAAGAACCGCAAATGGGATGGCAATTTCAAGGCCGAAAAACAGACAAATCGTCATGGCCCCAGCACCAATAGGCACGCCGTAAAACAAGGTAATATTGTTGATGGGCAGGGTTGCACCAATTCCCAATGATTCTGAAAAAACAGCCGCTGCTTTGGCGATACCAATAAAAAATACAAAAATGGCGGTCATACAAAGCAGGTTGCGGTTATAGCTGCCCGGCAGTCTCCTCAGATGGGATACATATAATAGGTGGCCAATGACAAATAGCGCAATGATCGCCATGGCGGCACCCACACTTCTGGTTAAAACCCCTTCGTCTTTATATTGAGATTCCAGGGATTTTAGCTTTTGAAGTTGCAGTGAATTGACGCGCTCACCTTCACGCAAAAGCATCTCCCCCCTTTTGATCTTATAGAATATGGGTTTGATGTCTGCCGCTGCCTTTTTCTTGCGTTCCTCGGTTTCACTCTTATTCAGGGTGATGTTGGGCTGGATTAAATTTTGAACCACGTCGACGATTAAGTTTCTGAGATTGTAATTAATGTCCTGGAGGAGCGGTTGGCCAATGATCCGGACCATCACTTTGGACTGATCCAAACCATAGAATTGGCGCAAATTGGTTTCGGCGGTCTCGGTCTTTTCTTCGATCTGACGCAGAATAATACCCTTCTCGGCCTCCCGTAGTAAAATCTCTTTGCTAGCCACGACACCATTGTCCAAAACCTCCGTGAGGATCTTGGTGATGTAGTTCGCGATTTCATTCGAAAAGGCTTCTTTTTCAAGGATGGTGAAAGCGCCTTTACTCAAGGGTATGCCCAATCTCTTTTCAAATTCGGCTTTGTGCTGCCACAAATTATCCTTGATTTGCTTCGCTTGAACACCCTCGCTCCGACGACGCGCCATCTCAGTTTCCTGATTTGAAGGCGCATCTGAATTTTCCAGGTTGCGTGGCGCTTGTGGTGGCAGGGCCTCGGCCTGAATAAATTGCTGTATATCAGTAAAAGCGGTCTGAACATTATTAGCCAAGGATTGAGACAACGTTGTGTCGTGGTCATAGACGGTTTGGATCCCGGCAACCGCCTTTTGGACATTCAATTCCGTGGCGGCTGTGTCTTCAAACAAAAAATCCTTGGGAGCCTTAAAATCCTTTTCAACCACGTCCCCCAACATGTAGGTGTGCTGTTTGACCACTAAACTGGGATATAGAGATATGGTGACGGTAAGGACAACCACGGCCAACAGCAGCCACTTGAAATACTCATTCAAGCGGTTGTACCGCTCCAGGCTGTCTTTGCGTCTCTCCCTCATCCCTGGTTCCTTTGTTTTTGTTTTTCCAATTCTTCATAGGCCCGAATGATGTCCTGAACCAGACGATGCCGGACCACGTCTGACTTGGTAAAATAAACAAACTGAATCCCATCAATTCCACCGAGAATGTTCTTGGATTCAATCAAACCGGACGGCTTGGTAGAGGGCAAATCGATTTGAGTGATATCCCCGGTAATAACGGCTTTGGAACTGAACCCGATGCGCGTCAAAAACATCTTCATCTGTTCGGAAGTCGTGTTTTGGGCTTCATCCAGAATAACAAAAGAATCGTTTAAAGTTCGGCCGCGCATAAAAGCGATGGGAGCGACTTCAATGATCCCGCGCTGCAACAGGCTACTGACCTTCTCAAAACGCATCATATCATGCAAAGCATCATACAGCGGCCGCAAATAGGGATCGACTTTTTCGGCTAAATCCCCGGGAAGAAATCCCAGGGCTTCACCGGCTTCAACTGCCGGCCGTGTCAAAATAATCCGGCTAACAATTCCTTTGGACAGTGCCGAAACTGCCATGGCCATGGCCAAATAGGTTTTACCCGTGCCTGCGGGACCGATGCCGAATACAATATCATGGTTGCGGATAGCGTCGATATAATCTTTTTGGGCTCTGCTTTTGGGCGTAATGGTGCGATCTTTAGAGGTCACAAAGACGGTATCCATGAAAATGGTGCGCAAATCCGCATGATCATCTTCACTTAAAACCCGTACGGCGTAATCCACATCGTTCTCAAAAATTGGATAGCCCTCCTTCAACAATTGGTAAAGTTGATTCAATACGGTCTTGGCCAGCTTGGCATCAATAGCGTCGCCTTGGATATGCAAGCTGTTGCCGCGAGCATGCACCTGAACAGCCAGGGCCGCAGCAATTCGCTTCAAATTGCCGTTGTGTTCACCAAAAAGCTGTCTAGCCAACTCCACATCCGGGTAGCTCGCCTTTATTTGCTGATTGTCTCCTTGATTGGGCATCTATGCTCTTTTCCTGTACCGCGTTCAGCGATGGCTTCAGTTAGTTTACCACATCCAGTTCCATGGCCACACCTTGTCGATATTCAGCTTTGTTCATACCAGGTTATGGCTTAGCAAATCACAATTGGCCGCTGGGCTCAATCGAAAAATGCCTTGACGATGACAGGTGGCCTTTGCTATTTGATTTCAACAAAATGAATTCATTCGACATACTTGTAGCGATCATCATCGGTTTTTCCCTAATCCGGGGAATTTTTCGGGGCCTGGTCAAGGAAATATCCTCCATTATCGGTGTTATGGCGGGGTATTATGCCGCCTACAGTTATTATCCCTATATTGCCAAGTTTTTATCCCAATGGATCTCTGTAGTTGCCTACAGCCGTCTGATCGGCTTTCTGATCATATTTTGCGGTGTATTCCTTGTTATCAGCATTCTGGGGGTGGTGATTAAATACTTGTTGAGCATCTCATTTCTGGGTTGGGCCGACCGCATCAGTGGCGGCATTTTCGGCCTTGTCAAGGGACTGTTGATCGCCTGCGTACTCCTCATCGTATTTGCAACCTTCCTGCCCAAAAACGCAGCGTTTATTAAAGATTCAGTCGTTGCACCCCATCTTGCCATTGTGTCGACTCAGATGGCAAAAATCGTTAAAAAAGATATGAAGACGGAATTTACAGAAAAGATTGAAGGCTTGAAAAAGGCTTGGAAAAAACGCTGAACCATATTGATCCCACCTTTTATAAAATCATTGATCTGATTGAAACCCTCCGGGGAGATAACGGCTGTCCATGGGATAAAAAGCAGACGCCGAATACCATGGTTCGATATTTGGTCGAAGAAGCTTTCGAACTGATGGACGCCATCCAATCGGATAACGATGCCGACATCTGCGAAGAACTGGGCGATGTCCTTTTCTTGGTCTTCTTTGTGGCTGTTCAATTTCAGACGGCCGGCCGTTTTGATATGGCTACCCTCGTTCGGCGCAATCTGGAAAAAATGATTCGTCGGCACCCGCACGTATTCGGCGAAAAAACAGCTGATACACCTAAAAAGGTTCGTCAGCAATGGCGTGACATCAAACGGGATGAAAACGCAAATCGACCGGGACCCAATATTTTGGGATCTGTCCCCAAAAGTCTACCGGCACTCATGCGTGCCCACCGCATTTCAGAAAGAGCCGCCAATACCGGATTTGACTGGGATGATATTCAGGGGGTTATGAAAACAGCCGAAGAAGAGTGGGCCGAGTTGAAACAGGAACTTGATAAAGCACCTCAAGCCCTCAGCCGTGGGTCATTAAAAATGGAGTTTGGTGATGTGCTGTTTACGCTGGTCAATGTCGCCCGTAAGGCCGGTTTCCACCCGGAGACAGCCCTGGCAATGGCCACGCGTAAATTCGAAACCCGTTTCAATCGGATGGAAAAAATGGCCCGGGAGAATGGTGACGCCTTCGAGACGCTTTCCTTTGAAGAAAAGCACCAACTATGGGACCAGGTGAAGCGGGCGGAAGGCGAGGAGCAGCCATAAGCGAACAGGCATAAGCGTTCAGCTGCTTAGGGCTGATAGCTTGTGGCTCATATCTGAACATCGAAGGAAAGAGCAGGTATCAGCAATCAGTTTTCAGCTGCTGATAGCTCATGGCTAATTGCTTAATTATTCTGGCTTCAAAGAGGTGAAAAGGCGATGGGATGGAGAGGGGAAGGCTCAGCTCAGGGCGTTAGGCCAGTGGCGCCTGATAGCCTACAGCCTAAATACCTAATAGCCTAAAACAGGCACCGCCGTACAGCGGTGCCTTTTTGGGTTTAATCGTCGAAGTCGCCCTCCGGTCCCTTGTCGCCATCCACAAGCGCCGCTTTTTCTTTGATCTTTTCCGGTGTCCAATCATCCGGATTCTCTATTCTTTCTGCTTTGGGACCGGCATCGTATGATCCGGCATCCAGAATCTGCTGGATGGCAATATCGGCAGTATCGCCGGCGTTAAAAACATTCACCAACATGTTGTAGGCAAAATCTTCAACCCCTTTGGCCATACGGTCACGAACTTCCTGCCTTTGGCCCAACAATTTATTTTCAAAAGGCAAATTGAGCTTTTTAAAATTGCCGCCTTTCAAACCGGCCGATTCGGCATGGGCCAGCATGGCTTCCCACATTTCCTCGGTAACGCCTTGATCCTTAACCTTTCTGAAGGTGCCGTCATCATTTAGAATCGCGTTGCCGAAATCATTAACCTCCAGGCCCCATGAAATCATCTGTAAGGCGGTGGCGACATTGGCTTTTGTGGTTCGTGTCTGAGCGGCAATTTCCCGCAAGCGGTCCGAGTTGTTTCCGGAAGTTCCATGTTGTGCCCCGGAAACTTTATAGGCGGACAGGGCATCGTGAATTTGACGGGTCAGGTCAACTTGAATCCCCTGCCCACTGGCTTCGATGCCATGGGTGGTACCATTGTTCAAGGCGATCCAATCCGGAAAGATATTGTGGGCATTAAGACCCTGAATCAAAAAAAGGGCCTCCGACACGGTCGACAGACCTTCTTTGCCCTTTATTTCACCAACCTCGGTTTCCAGTCCCGCCCAAGCTGGGATGCAGGGATTTAAGGCCAGATTGGCCAGTAAATTTTGGTCATCCGGCATGTGGGATGCATCCACGGCAATGGAGGTCATACCCGCTTCAAAGAGGGTTGGGATTTCAATTTTAGCATCGGTTACATCCGACTCCTTTTTAATCCCGTAGTGATCGGCATGGATAGCGACAGGAATCTGAATATTCAGTTCATTGCAGAACGCATCCACTTGTCTGGCGATGTTCCAATAATTAACCGCACAGTAGGCGCTAGCGCCACCTTCTGATCGGGCGATTTCGATAATGATGCATGCATTGGCGCGCTGGGCCGCCTGCAATGCACCCCGGATCACCAGGCTGTTGCGACCATTGGCAGCCATCGCAATGGCCTGCCCTTTCTGGGTCATGGCCCTGTCAATAAACTTGCCGCTTACGATTAGAGCCCGTGAGTTAGGAAATAGGCGCGTTACGTTGGGTGGACGGCCAATGTGCAGTGCTTTTTCAAAATCTGATACCCTAGTCATGGATGAACCCCCTTGTGAGTTACGGTCCCCACTAGTTGTACGGGAACGGCTGAGTTTGAAATCTGAGAATGGTTTTTGGATATTTCCGTATGATCACATACTTGTATAACAGACATTGAATTTGTCAATAAAATCGTAGGTCAATTGGTTGAATTGAATGTTCGGGTTTACAGCCTTAGGCTAGTTTGTTAAATAAACCCTGACGTTGCGCGATATTATGTGCACAATCCGTTCCGGGTCTTGTCATGCGGTGTGCCGCCAGGCGAGATCCAGGTTTCGATTGTTGTGGTAATAAAGGGACTATTTGTAAAAACCATGCCGTATCGACGAATTATTTTGTCTGCCATTGTGATGGCAGGCCTGATTTGGGGCTGCGCCCCCAGGTTACCCTTGCCGCCGGTGCTGGAGCCGACCCCACCGCCCAGCAAATTGGCGTCCATCGACTATCAGCAGGTATTCTTGCAGGCTGAGGAGCTTTTTGCCCTGGAGCGCCTCGATCAGGCCTTAACCCAATACAGCATCTATGTAAATAACCAAACCACCGGACCGTATGCAGACAAAGCGCGTTACCGCATCGGCGATATTTATTTTCAACGCGGAGACTATCAGAGCGCACGGGATTCATTTTCATCTTTGGTCGCGCAGCACCCTGACAGCCCCTTGACCACCGATGCCATGATTTCAATTTTGGAAACTTATCTGCGTGAAGATGATTTTGACGGCCTAATCCGCTATTCATTTAAAATTCCAGATCGGGAACTGAGCCGCGAACAATTGCTGCGCAAAGAGAGTTTACTCGGGGATGCCTATATGGCTATGAACTCTCCGGTAGATGCCTTTTACTTTTATAGTCTGGTATATAATCAATCCTCAGGAATCCTGAAAGATGCCGCGCTAAAGAAATTGAGAGATTTGCTTCCCTTCCTAAACATCATCAGCACCACCCATCTGCTCGATCGCTTGAAAGACGATGCCCTGCGGGGTTACCTGCTATACCACCTTGGATTGCTGACACTTGATAGCGGCCGCACCGATGATGCCCTCAACGCTTTATCGGAATTGGTCAGCAAACATCCGGGACACGAATTGGCAGATCAGGCCAAAGCACTCATCAAAGAAATCTTTTCGGAATCGATAAGCAGTCCCCATACCATCGGTTGTCTGCTACCCCTATCCGGTCCTTACCGCACCTACGGATATCGTGCCTTGCAGGGCATCGAACTGGCCTTGAATGAATATCACCGCGATAACCGAGAAAAACCGATTCGAATCATTGTCAAGGATACAGCTTCGGACCCTTTCCAGGCGGTTGAAGCTGTCAAGGAACTCGACCGGGCCAATGTTTCCACCATCATCGGTCCCATCATTACTTCGGAGCCGGCAGCCATGGAAGCCCAGAGTCGCGGCATTCCCATTATGCTCTTTACGCAGAAAGAAAACGTCACCCAAATTGGAGAGTTTGTCTTTCGAAATTTCATGACGCCCCATATGCAAACCAGGGCAATGGCCGCCTTCGCCGTGAACCAGATGAACCTGAAGCGTTTCGTTATTCTCTACCCGGATGAAAATTATGGCAATACCTATATGAATCTCTTTTGGGATGAGGTTGTCGATCTTGGCGGCAGTATCGTGGGGGTCGAATCATACGATCCGTTGGATACGGATTTTGCTTCACCCGTAAAAAAGCTGGTGGGTCTGTATTATACCATCCCGGATGCACTCAAAATTGAATTCGAGTTCAGACCGCTGGAAGATGTGGAAACGGATCCACTGGCCGAGGCTGGCAATGATCTCTTCGACTTTATCCCCGACGAAATCCGCCAGGTACCGGAACTTTACTTTTGGGGTTTTCCCCAGGCCCAAGGACCCCTGTCAGATGGCACCAATAAGGGTAGAAACCGGGAAGACGAGCTCGAGCCGATCGTCGATTTTGATGCGTTGTTTATAGCGGATGCCGCCAAGAAGGCCGGACTAATTATTCCTCAATTGGCCTATTATGATATTGAAGATGTGGTCTTGATTGGGACTAATTTGTGGCATTCTAAACATCTAATCAACATGTCAAGCGACTACATTCAAAATGCTATCCTGACCGATGGTTTTTTTGCCGAAAGCAACCGATCCGAGATCAAACTTTTTGTGAATAATTTTAAAGCGATCTATGCTGAACCCCCTGGTTTTATCCAGGCCGTCGCTTACGATTCCACGCGTATCTTGTTAACGGCGCTGTTAAACCCCCGCATCCGCTTCAAAAGCCACCTCAAAGATGAACTGCTGAGTCTGGTGGATTTTGATGGTGTAACCGGTTCAACTTCCTTTGACTACAAAGGGGATGCAATTAAAAAGCCGTTCATTTTACAGGTCCGGGCCGGTAAATTTCAAGCCCTGCAATCACCCTAAAGAACCAGTCGCGGCCATCAGCGTTCAGACATAAGCCGCAGCGGCTTAAAGTTGATCGCTCAATGCTGGTTGCTGTTTTAAGTCAAAGATACTAGGAAATCACCGAATTTAATACTGCACTCATATCCTGCAACAAATAGGGCTTTTTGATGGTGCCGGAAAATCCAAAACGGGTTGGATCCGCCATAACGGGATCGGTTGAATAGCCGCTGGATACGATTGCACGTACCCCCGGATGCATTTTCTGTAATTCGCCAATAGCCTCTCTGCCGCCCATACCACCCGGCACCGTCAGATCCAAAATGACAGCATCATATGGTCTGCCGTCGCTGAGTGCTTCGGCATATAAATCCAATGCGGCTTGGCCGTCTGCGGCCAGGACCACTTCGTAACCCATCCTGGTGAGCATATTAGCGGCTACTTCTCGGATGAATTCCTCATCATCCATAACCAGAATTCGTCCCGTTCCGACCGTCATACTTTCTTGCGCCACGGATGGACTCATCACCGTGCTCTTTGAAGCCGGCAGTCTTATGGTAAAGGTAGTACCTTGACCGAGCTTGGAGTTTACACTCAATTGGCCGTCGTGTTTGTTTATAACGCTATAGGCTACCGCCAAGCCCAGCCCGCTGCCCTTTTGTTTGGTCGTAAAATAGGGATCAAATATCTTTTTTAAATATTCGGTTTTGATGCCCATGCCCTGGTCCTGAATGGACAAGCAGATGTAATTTCCGGGTTTTAAGGCATATGGGTTACCGGATTCTAAAACCTCATTAGCACCCCGTATGGTAACTGTACCACCATCAGGCATGGCCTGGTCGGCATTGATCATGAGATTATGCAATGTTTGCGAAATTTGACCTTCATCCACATCGGTCGGATTTAAGTCCGATTGGACTTGGATATCACAACGCACGTTTGAACCCCGCAAGGAAAACTGAGCGGCTTCCCGCACCAATTCCCCAAGATTGGCCGTGTGTTTGACCGGTCCACCACCTTTGGAGAAGGTTAACAATTGCTGGGTCAGATCTTGAGCCCGGATAGCGGCTTTTTCCATTTCATTTAAGGACCGTAATACAGGGCTACCGGGTTGAAGCTCCAACTTAGCCAAAGACAGATTGCCGATGATCCCGGTTAAGAAATTATTAAAATCATGGGCAATACCGCCCGCTAACACACCCAGGGATTGCAGTTTTTCAATTTTTAGCAGCTCGTTTTCAATGTGGCGCTGTTCGGTAATATCGCGGGTGGTCGAAATAACGCATTTTTCACCATACATCTCTATCATCTCACTACAAACCGACCCTAAAAAGGTACCGCCGTTCTTGATGCGAAACCGGCTTTCCATGTTGCGGAGAGAACCTGTTTGGGCCAGTGCTTCAGCCCATTTATTACGCTGATCCGGATCCACCCACATGCTGAAATCCGCACCAACCTCACCGCCCACGAGTTCATCTCGCGCGTAGCCTGACATTTGAAGAAAACTCTCATTGGCATCGATGATTTTATCGTCCGCCAATCGCGTAATGAGGACCGGATCCGGACTCATATGGAAGGCCAAATAAAATTTTTCCTCTGATTCGCGCACCGCCTGCTCGGCTTCAACGCGTACAGTAATGTCCTCTACAAGGCCCTGATAATGGGTGATGGCACCGGTTGAATCCCGTCGAATAAAGGTGTGAACGTTGACCCAGCGGAAAGATCGATCCTGTGTGACAATGCGATAAGGCTTATGGGTAAATTCTGTCCGATCCGACTCGATACTAAATCCTTTAACTTCTCGCGCCAAACGGTCAAGATCGTCGGGATGCATTACCTGACTGTAAAGTACCCGACCGTCCATAAAATCCTCAGCAGAATATCCGAAGATCAATTTCACATTCCTGGAAACATACTCCACCGGCCAATCAGGTTCGTTGCGCCATAAAAAGGCTGCCACCGGACTGTTTTCGATGATATTAAAGGCCTCTTCGCGAGCCCGTTCGGCTTCCTTGCGCTCGCGAATATCGCGCACGATGCTCAGATGCAAACCGGCCTTTTCTAGCCGGTTATTGGTGACTTCCACAGGTATGCGCGTGCCGTCCTTGTGTAAGTCCACAGCTTCAAACGGCCGCCCCTCGCTTTCGGTCACTTCAGTGGTAAGGATACTGCCGAGTTGGCCCCGACACTCGGGTGCCTGAATATCGGCCACCGTCATGGAAAGCAGTTCCTCACGTGTGTACCCCAAAAGGTCGCAGGCTTTTTGATTGACTTCTAATATTTCATCGTGATCGTTTTCGATAAACAGGGCGTCGTTGGCGGTTTCGAAAAGGGCCTGATACCGTAGCCAGCTCTTTTCCAGAGCCGCCTGGGCATCGGCCAGTAAGGCTGTTTGCCGGTTAATTTCTTCTTTGAGTTCCTGACGTTCCTTTTCCAGATCCTGGATCCGCTGATTCAATGCTTCTCTGGTGGGTTGATCTTTCATGTTTGGCTTAACTTTTCGTTGGATTAAGGCGTTTTTCCATTATAATACGACTATTTAGAGTCAACACGCTCGCCCGTTTCCGTTTCCTACACCCAAAGTGCCGATTTTTAAATTCAACCGCCGTGCAATTAAAAAATAGGTGCCGCCTGAATAATACGGAACACGGCTTCACCAGTCGCAACCAATTCGCGGTCCGAACCCACAATTTGCCCCCTCACGAAACAGAGACGACCCGTCCTGTGTTGAATTTGGGTTTCACATTGAAAACCAGCGCTCCTGGCAGGAACCGGATATTGGATATTCAGATGAATGGTGGTGCAATTAGCGCCGTGGGGCAATTCCGAATATACCGCCCAGGCCATGGTGGTATCCAAAAGCGTAAACAAAATACCCCCGTGGGGTTGTCCGGAAAACGGCCAACACACATCGGAACAGGGATTCAAGCTGGACCGGGCCTTACCCTGAGATGCTGTTTTTAATTCGATTCCCATGGTTTGGTACAGGCTGTTTGCGTTTATTTTTTCACAGTCCGCGGCGGTAATTTCCATATGATCACCAGTTTGAATATGGTATCGGTAGGATGAGGTAAAAACTAAAGTTTGAAATAAAAAAAACTGGGTGCAAGCGGTTCAGATATTTTTTTCGTAGCGGCATATCATGTTGAACCTTGCGCAACTGCCGCGCTGGGCCGGGTATGCTGGAAAGTCAGCAATTATTCGTTGATGAGTGCCCCCTGTCCGGTAGCATCCAATACGCTTCGCCATAGTTTGCCGTTGGGATCAACCTGTTTGCGCTTACCGCAAGAAGCTTCCATGGGTACATGTACAAAGGTATAATTCCAGTACCCGATCAACACCTTGGTTTTTCCCGCTATACCGGCATGTACGGCATCTCGTCCCAGAAAAGAGCAAAAAACATGGTCATTGGCATTGGCCGGCAGGCTGCGGATTGTATAACTTGGATCGATATACTTAAGCGAAATTTCCGCGTCTTTTTGGGTAAAATAGGCTGTCAAAGCATCCTTCAAATAGACTCCGATATCCGCCAAACGGATATTGCCGGATGCATCCCGTTCATCTGAGCTGCCTTGAAAATATTTTTGCCCGGCCCCTTCCGCCACGACAATCACCGCATGCTGGCGTTCTTTGAGCCGTGCTTCCACACTGGCCAGAAGACCCTTGGGCCCCTTTAGATCAAAATCCACTTCAGGTATCAAAACGAAATTGACATCCTGCCGGGCCAGCGTGGCGGTTGCGGCAATAAAGCCCGAGTGCCGCCCCATGAGCTTAATCAGGCCAATACCGCCCGGGTATCCCAAGGCTTCATTGTGGGCACTCCGAATGGCTGTGGAGGCCACATCCACAGCAGTATCAAAACCAAAGGAGCGCGCCACCAGATATATGTCGTTGTCGATTGTTTTAGGGATCCCGACTACACTGATCTTTAAACCGCGTTTCAGAATATTGTCCGCAATCGCCGTGGCAGCCCTCAGGGTGCCATCACCGCCAACCATGAATAAAATGCCGATATTCATACGCTCCAGGCTCTCGACGATCTCGTCCACATCCTGCGGTCCCCTCGAAGAGCCCAGGACGGTGCCGCCCATCTCCAGAAGATGAGCTACAAAAGCCGGTGTCAACTCGATCACATCGTGGCCGTACTTGGGTATAAATCCCTGCAAGCCGTAGCGAAACCCGTAAATATTGCTGACACCATAGCCGAAGTTAAGCTCTAAAACGATTGATCGCACAATATCATTGATGCCGGGACACAATCCGCCACAGGTGACAATGCCACATCGCAGTTTGCTGGGATCAAAGTAGATATTCTGCCGGGGACCTGCCAATTCAAAGAAGGCGCCGGGTTTCCCGGTCTGCAATGATGCTTTGAAATGTGACAAGGTCACATTCAGCATAACGCCCTCGTCATCAGATACGAATCTTTCTGCCTTGCTAACCTTGGGATCGCATTTGACGGGCGATGGAATGCTGGCGCGACCCAAGGTTGGTATGTCCGTCTCCAGATTTTCAAATGCCATGACGACTAATTCCCAGTCTGTGTGTGTAATTATAATCCGTGTAAACTATAAACTGAATCTCCCATACATACCTATTGAACCAAATTTGAAGTATCAAAGGCCATTCTGGAATAGACGGTTTTGCATGAAACCGTCTAATGGAGGCGAAATTCACCCTTACCCAGGATATCATGCAGGTGTAAAATACCACAGACCGAGCCACTGGATGTCACAATCGGTAAAACTGTGATCTCCTTGGCCTCCATTAAACGCAGGGCGTCATATGCCGGCACCTCCGCTTCAATGCTCTGGGGATTGTGGGTCATGACGGATTCCACCGGTAATGTCCATATCGTATCCTGCTTGGCAATCGCACGTCGCACATCGCCATCGGTAATAATGCCAATCAATTTTTTGGATTCATCCAGTACCAAGGTTGCGCCTAATTTCATGCTATTGATCACGTTCAATGCCGCCTGCATGGGTGTGCCCTTTTTTACCAGGGGAATTCGCTTGTCAGTCAACATTATATCCGCTACCTTACAGGCCAGCCGTTGTCCCAAGGCACCGCCCGGATGAAATTTTTTAAAATCGCTGCTATTAAACCCACGGCGATGAATGAGGGAAACAGCCAATGCATCTCCCATGGCCAATAAAGCCGTAGAGCTGGCTGTGGGAGCTAAACCCATGGGGCAGGCTTCCCGGTCGACTTTGACATCGATGACAATATCACTCTGGCGTGCCAGCGTGGAATCGCTTCGCCCCGTAAAAGCGATTATCTTACAGCCAAGCTGCTTGATGCTGGGGACCAGCATACTGATTTCTTGGGTTTCACCACTCGTGGACAGTGCAATAAGGATATCCTCGGATGCCACCAGACCCAAATCACCATGCAAGGCCTCCACCGGGTGCAGAAAGACGGATCGGGTTCCCGTGCTGTTCAAGGTAGCCACGATTTTTCGGCCGATAAGTCCTGATTTTCCGATACCCGCCACCAAGACCCGGCCCGGACAGCCATAGATCATATTCACCAGTCGAATGAAGTTGTCATCCAGGCGATTGATCAGATTTAACAATCCTTCGGCCTCTGTTTTGAGAACCGTTGCAGCTTCCGCTATGATGGCATCCTGTGTTTTTTCTGTCACGTTGTTCCTTCCTATCTCCGCATCCAGAAAGGTTGCAGAAAAGCTAGTCCGATCGAAGAATCATAACCCATAATTTAAATTTGAAAATGCAATTTTTAAGAATAAAAATCAAGAAATCATTTGACAATCAAATTTGGTGTGTTTATATTCGCCGCTAATTTCAATAGGACATCCTTAGAGACCTTTGAAGGGAATAATTTTCAAAGGTCTCTTTTTTAGGCCTCGGGCTTGACGCTCTGGCCTTTTGCGGGTCCGGAATTAAGAAACCTAAAGGGAGGTGATTCCAATGATTTGTACAACGATCAGAAACGGTATTGAGTGCGCGTTCATGAGCGCAAAGGGCTGTTCCTACAATGGCGGGTTTTGCCATGAAACAATCGAGAATTGCAACGGCTGTAACCGTGCTTCCCAATTCTCAGCCGGCTGGTATTGCACAGCATGCCCAGAGCCATCACTGAAATGGAAAAATGGTAACTGTAATCTGGCTTCCCACGTCACCCTGGAAACCGCTGCCAATAAGCAAAAAATAAATCCGCTCAAGGCCTCCAAAAGAGCACGAAAGTAATACCGCCCACCCCAAACATGGCAAACCCCGTTCTGAATCGGAACGGGGTTTTTTATTTGGTTTTAGGTGTTAAGTTTTAGGTCTTAGGATTGCTGAATGCCCTGAGCGCTTGGCTTTGAGCTAACTTAAAACTTAAAACCTAAAACCTAAAACCGAATGTTCATCGTCCCTCTTGACATTTGATGATCAATCGTCCCTCTTGACATCTAGAACAAATCGTCTATAAGACCATTTCATACGATTGAAAAACCAGAGGAGGAAAAATGAATCCCTTAGCAGTGGAACTCAACCAGCTTGTGCAGGCCGAGAATCCCCACATCATGGACATGCTGGCATCTGTGGGCCAGAAATTGTTTTTTCCCAAAGGAATTTTAAGTCAAGGTGCTGAGGCTAAACAGAAGGCCCATAAACTGAATGCCACCATTGGCATTGCCACCCAGGCCGACGACATCATGTATTTTGACTCAGTTATGACCTCCATCAAAGACATCCCTGCCCGCGAATCCCTGACCTATGCCCCCTCCTTCGGCATCCTGGAATTGCGCCAGGCCTGGAAGGATTCTTTATATGCCAAAAATCCTTCGTTGCAAAACAAATCCATTAGTCTGCCGGTGGTAACCAGCGGTATCACCCACGGCGTCAGTATGTTTGCCGATTTATGGATCGATCCGGATGATGTGGTTATTTTACCGGAGATGATGTGGGGTAACTACAATATGATATTTAGCGTTCGCAAAGGCGCGCGCATCCGCACTTACGAAACATTCACATCTGCCGGCGGATACAACCTTGAAGCGCTTAGGGAAACAGTTGCTGATGAAGCTAAACAAAATAAAAAAATCACCGTACTCCTAAACTTTCCGCACAATCCTAGCGGATATACCGCCACGGATACAGAAGGCGACGAGATTGTTTCTATTCTGACCGAAGCCGCTCAGTCGGGTACCCATGTCATGGCGGTATGCGACGATTCTTATTTTGGTCTTTTCTATGAGCCAGAGGCACTCCAGGAATCGCTGTTTGCCAGGCTGTGCGGGCAAGATCCCAGACTATTAGCCGTAAAGCTGGATGGCTGCACCAAAGAAAATTTTGTCTGGGGACTTAGAGTCGGTTTTATTACATACGGTATTGTCGCTGCCAATCCAGAGCCGGTCTATGAGGCCTTGGAGAAAAAAACGGCGGGATGCATTCGAGGCAACATCTCAAATGCTTCTCATCTGGGCCAATCCATTGTTCTCAAATCTATGCACAGTGAAGCATATCCGCTTGAAAAGCAGGAAAAGTATCAAATATTAAAACAGCGTGCTGCCACGGTTAAGGCTGTTCTGGCAGATGAAAAATACCGGGATGCCTGGGAAGCATTTCCCTTCAACTCGGGATATTTTATGTGTATCCGGCTTAAAACCGTTGAGGCGGAAGCACTACGCGTTCACCTGCTGAACAACTATGGTGTCGGTCTGATTTCCATTGGCACCGATAAATTGCGGGTCGCATTTTCGTGTTTGGAGGATAGCGATATCCAATCACTGTTTGATACGATTCTAAAAGGTGTGGCGGAACTGACTTAGATACAGAAGCGATCAGCGCCGAGCTTTGAGCTTATAGCTGCTTACTGCTTGCCGCTGATCGCTGATTGCTTCTTAGTATTGGACTTCCATTAAGAACAGTCCCTTGGCCGGCGCCGTAGCGCCGGCTAGCCCTCTATCTTTAGAATTCAGAATTTCCCCGACGCTTTCCGCGTCAATTTTTTCCTTGCCCACATCCACCAAGGTACCCACGATATTGCGAACCATATATCGTAAAAAGCCGTCGGCTTCGATGTCAAACAGGATACGATCCTGTCCGATCGATTGGACTTCAGCCCGAAATACTTCCCGAAACGTATTACTGCGGGGGCTGCCGCTACCCTCAAAGGCCTTGAAATCATGGCGGCCGACCAAACAGGCGGCAGCTGTTTGCATGGCCACCGGATTCAACTTGTGTTTGATGTGCCAGACATGGTGACGCCTCATAATCGATGGCAATTCGCGATTCAATATGCGGTATTGATAGTGTTTGCTGCGGGCATCGTAGCGAGCATGAAATGCTGTCGGCATGCGGTCACAGCTTAAGACCAAGATATCATCCGGCAAAAGACTATTCAAACCTTTGCAATAGACTTCCGGACTCAGCCCGGCATCGCTTTGAAAGCTAGCCACCTGACCCAGGGCGTGTACCCCGGCATCAGTACGACCGGAACCCATGATTCGGATGCGGGAACCGATCATCGTTGTGAGCGCACGCTCCACCTCTGCCTGAATGCTTCGATCTGTTTTTTGGCGCTGCCATCCATGATACCCGCTGCCGTCGTAAGAAATAACCAGTTTAAACGTTTCCATCACAGCAACAAGCCTATAATAAGTGAAATAAAAGATAAAATCGTTGAAAGCACGATGGAGGCGGAAGCCAGCTCCGTATCGCTGTGCAGTTGTGAGGATAGTACATAAATGGAAGCAGAAGTCGGTAATGTCAAGAATACAATCCCGACCTTAAAGGCTAAGCCGGAAACTTGCAGCACGTTTAAAATCCAAAAGCCCACCAGTGGAAGGAATAATAATTTTATGATCGATGCGATGCCTGCAAGGGCCAAGTTGCCTCTTAAACTTTTCATCGTCAGCGCACCACCGATTGATATTAATGCCAGGGGCAGCGCCACGGCGGACATAAGCCGCAATGAATTTTCGATGTATATTGGAAATGACCCGATAATACGGGCATAAAGCAAACCAGCTACACAAGCGATCACCAACGGGTTCGTCACAATTTCCTTGAAAAAAATGAATAGTCTGCTGCCGGTCGACTTGGTTCTCCCTGAATACCAAATTAGCGTCGACACCGCCAAAATATTGATGAAAGGTATGGCAATACCGATCAAAATTCCAAAATGTTGCACACCTGCTTCGCCATAGGCATATGTTACGATGGCCATGCCGATGTAGGTGTTAAACCGATAACAGCTCTGTGAAAAGGAACCGGCCTTGAAATCTGAGATATTGAAAAGCTTTAGTGCCAAGGCGCTGATGATGTATATTATCGCAATCGACATCACGATCGCTAAGCACAAATCCCAATTGATAAAATGACCGGTTTCAGCAGTACCGATTTTCCAAAAGAGTAGCGCCGGAAAAAATATGAAATATACAAGCCTATCTGAGTGTTTTAAAAAGCTATCGTTGGTTAACTTCAGCTGCGTTAGGAGGCGGCCCAAAAGCAAAAGTGAAAAAACTGGAAAAAGGCTGGATATAACCAGTGTCATGCCTTAGATCCTATCACAACGAACACCGGCAAGAAGTTCCTCGAGAAAGTCATCAATGTTCTCGGAAAATTGCTCGATGGGGTAGATTTTACTGCAGGACCTGCAGTGGAGGCGTATTTGGGTTCATGTTTTGAAAAAAACAAGCCGCGACCCACATTCGGTACAATCAATATTTAGTTCATGCGATCGTATCACTAAATCACCCTAAACCACACAAAGTCGTCTGAACGAATCCTTGCTGTATAAGCCATTATATGCGGAGTGTCAATTCGTTCAGCTAATAGAAATGCAATGTGCCTCGCTTATGATTCCCTTTTTATGGCCTTTCAGCTTGCCGTTGCAGAGAACGCCGCGCTGGACCGCTCATCGGGCATGGCAGGGCCTTCTGCCATGAAAAGGCCTCCCCATTTACCGGTGGAATTCTAAGCCATATCTTTACTTTCGGTCATATTGATGGCAAAATATCCCCATTGTTAACAATTTTCATGCTCTGACGCGCGCAAGCATGAAACAAAATCTATATATTGAAATGTCATCGCCATCCGCCAAAAGTAAGCATGACAATTTATAAACCAAAGGAAATACCAATGACAGCCTTCAGATGCAAAGGGTTTATGGCAGCAGGTGTTCATTCGGGTCTGAAAGCAGATGGTGTTAAGGATCTCGGGCTAATCTTTTCCAAAACCCCGGCCACGGTCGCCGGGGTATTCACGCAAAATCAGATTAAAGCCGCACCTGTTTTGATCGACCAAAAACGAATTCAAAGCGGCGTCGCCAGAGCCATCATCGCCAATAGCGGCAATGCCAATTGTTGCAACGGAGAACAAGGATACCGACATGCACTGGAAATGGCTCAAGTGGCTGCTCAACATCTGAAAGTGGCAGAAGAAGATGTCTTGGTTAGTTCAACCGGTGTGATTGGCGAGCCCCTGCCGATCCAAAAAATCAGGTCCGCCGTCCCGGACCTGAACCGGACCCTGCATTCAGAAGGATTTGATGCCTTTGCCCGAGCCATCATGACCACCGATACCGTCCCCAAAATAGAGCATCGCCGGGGCGCAATAAATGGGCAGGCCTACAATGTGCTGGGCGTTGCGAAAGGCTCCGGCATGATCGCGCCCAATATGGCCACCATGCTCTGTTTTATCTGTGCAGACCTGGCCATGTCTCAACCGTTGCTTCAGTCTGCACTTGAATCGGCTGTTGATGCAACGCTGAACCGGATTTGCATAGACGGGGATACCAGCACCAACGATACCACCTTAATTCTAGCCAATGGCTGTTCCGGCGCATTCATCGCCACCCCAGAACAAGCCGATGAATTCCAGCAGCTGCTCCAAGATTTGCTCTCTGGATTGGCGATAAAACTTGTAAAAGATGGTGAGGGCGTCACCAAGTGCGTGGACGTCCGTGTAATCGGGGCGACATCACATGCGGATGCGCGCAAAATTGCCCATACGGTTGCGAACTCCCCATTGGTCAAAACAGCCCTTTTTGGAATGGATGCCAACTGGGGGCGCATCATCGCGGCTGTCGGTAGAGCCGGGGTTCCCATTGACCCAGATGGCATCGATATCTATTTCAACGATGTCCAGATGACGAAAAAAAGTATTGGCTGCGGGCCTGAAGCCGAGGGCAAGGTAACCCGAGTGCTACATAAACCGGAATTTGCCATCACCATCGACTTAAATATGGCTGACGGCAAAGCCTCGATTCTAACTTGCGATTTTTCCCTTGACTATGTAAAAATCAATGCTGATTACAGGTCATGATGTGAAGACCAAAGGTTATAGACTTTAGGCCTTAGGCGCCTACAGGCTACAGCCTGATCACCTAAAAAGCTGTGTATTCAGATTTGGGATAGATAGACTAAGAAAAAAACTATTGCTTAAAATTCCCAGAGGAGGCGCGAAAATGCCCCTCATTCGACTTCAAAAATTTTTATCTTCGGCGGGATTTTGTTCGCGACGCCGGGGCGAGGTGTATATTCGTCAAGGACGTGTGCGTGTCAACGGGCAGGTCATTACCGAACTGGGAACAAAAGTCGATCCGGACATGGACAGTGTTGAGGTGGATAATCAGACATTAACCCGTCAAAAAGATCATGTTTACATCGCCCTGAATAAACCTAAATCTTATGTTACCACCTGCAACCAAAAAAACAGGAAGATCGTCATCGACCTCGTGGATATCCCCGAACGAATCTACCCGGTGGGACGGCTCGATAAGGAATCCACCGGTCTCCTGTTATTAACCAATGACGGTAGCCTCCACCACCACCTCCTGCATCCATCCTTTGACCATGAAAAGGAATATGATGTTCATGTGGCTGCCCCCATTTCAGATGCGGACCTCCGGCGGTTATGTTCGGGGATTACGATCCTGGGGTCAAAAACCCGAAAGGCCGGCATTGCGCGCGTGTCCCCCAAGCGATTTCGCATACGCCTCAAAGAAGGTAAAAACCGACAAATTCGCCGGATGGTTCAAAAAGTCGGCAACCGGGTTACAGCCTTAAAACGGATCCGGGTAGCCAATATCAAGCTCGGAAGTCTGCCTGAAGGTGCTTGGCGGTATCTCACCAAAAAAGAAATCAGGTCGTTGTTAGCGTCGCGATCAAAATAGCTTTCCATTTCAGCCCCATGCAAATTTCCTGTACCGCTTTTAAACAGAAAAAGCAGATGGCTTACCATCTGCTTTTATTATAAAAATTTGTAATTTTTACTATTATATTGGTTTGCGCGGTTGTTTGCGCCGGTCTATTCCACTACGCCGGTCCGCGATATGCCTTCTTTCGGGTATATGAACTGCGTAGGTAAAAACGCGTCTATCGACACCGGAGCGCCGCCCGTTGTTATCCAAAAATCCCTCTTTCATGAGTATCGTGATCTCCCTGCGAACGTAATGATCAGAATAAGTCACATCCGGTATTGCGTTTATATTCTTATGCAAGAACCGTGCGCAATCGATCAATTTTGCTGTATATACAATAATAACTATTAGTTACATATTCAGTGCTTGTGGGGCCCCTTCAAAGATAGGAAAATTATTCCCCAAACATTGTGGCGCAGATTTCATATTAAGGCTATGTTTTTATTTCATTTTATAATATATTGCCAATAATGTCCCGTGTAAAAATATCGCCAGACATCTCCATCATCCTACCGGTATGGAATGAATGTTCCATCATCAATACGACCCTTAAACATTTAAAGCAACAATCTCGAAATAAGCATATCGAGGTCATCGTTGCGGATGCCCATCCGGATAGCACAACCCTGCAAGCCATTAATGTTCGCCCTTCATCTCGCTTCACGATTATAACAGACCGAACGGAGAAAGGACGCGGGCTTCAGATGAACCGTGGTGCCCAACTCGCTAACAGTTCGGTATTGTTGTTTTTGCACGCGGACACACGCTTACCGGCCGGCGCATTTGATGCTATTTCGACAACTTTACAAGATTCAAATATAGTGGGCGGCGCATTTGATTTACACATTCGTTCCAACCGCTGGGGCTACCGCCTCATCGAAACTGTTGCCAGTATTCGTTCCCGGTTGACGCGTTTACCCTATGGCGATCAAGCCATTTTCATCCGCAAAGCCTATTTTGATCGAACCGGGGGATTCCGTCCGTTTCCCATTATGGAAGATGTGGATCTCATGCGACGTATCAAAATCCGCGGTGACCGCATCCAAATTATTTCCAACCCCGTGCAAACCGATCCCAGAAGGTGGGAAAAAGAAGGCTTGATTTATGGCACCCTACGCAACTGGACCCTGATGATCCTTTTTTTGGCGGGCATTTCACCACATCGCTTGGTGAAATGGTATCGCTAGGGTAATATAAGCTATCAGTGAGAAGATATAAGCAATCAGCTGCTTATGGTACATGGTTGATTGCTTTGGGTCACACTTGAATCCCCGACCCCTAGAATCCTTGGCCCCTTACGTGATCAAACCCGTGATTCACTAACCTGAGTTTACCTCCATGCTGGCGACTATTGAGGTACAGCCCGAAGGACAATATCCCCATAATAGGCTGTCGCCGACTCACCCGTATTATCGGTGTCTGTCATGATAACAATGCCCGATATCTTGGGCGGATCTGATTGAAAGGCCCGGCGATAATCGTCAAGCAGGTTTCGGCTGTGCGTCACCCATTGACCTATTTTTTCCGATCCGGTTTCAACCACCACCATCATGGCGCGGTCGGTGTAAGGATTGGGGACAAACTGATTTTTTGGCGCCTTACTGCCCCAGATATAGTTTAGGGCGCCGGTGGGTGGGTATTCGCCGTACAGCATTTTAGCGGCTTTATATTTAATCCGGTTCCCGAAGCTTAACTGACTAGGATCATATGCAAAGGTCACATAGATACGCGCGGCATAGTCATCGCCGGATTTTTGGGATACGTCTCCTGTTGTGAGAATATTGTTCACTTTCCATCGCCACTCCAAGATTGGATAGGCTTTTGGATCAACCTCGATTTTTCGAACTAGCCCTGAGGCAGATGCCTCACTGATCGCCCGGACAACGGTATTGCCATCTTGTGTCACGAGGGCATAATTCGTATGGCTGGGGATATTTTTAAAAAGAAAAGGCTCCCATTCAGCTGGTAAGTCCGAATCTGCCTCCAGACTCGAGAAAAATGCGATAACAAGATGGTCTGGCTTCCCCGCTCCCACAGCAGGACTCAAAACCAAACACGTGAAAAAGAACATGAAAAGACCGGTAATCAAAACCGGAAGGCTCGACGTCATCTCCAAGCCGTCCGGTACGCGCACTGCCTCGGATTGATCTGTCGCGTTGGAGATAGACTGAACCACTTTTTGTACCAGACGGGAAATCATTCCAAAACCCATTTTAGAAAGCCTTTCGTTTAAGATTATCCACAACACCGGTTAGATATTTTATGGTTTTCAGACCAGGCTTCACGATTTTATTGCGGGCATAAAAAGCCATCAGGTCCTCGTAGGTATCGATATCCTGCCAGACCGGCAATGTGTGGTATGTTAGATCTGCATGTTCGATTTGGTCCAATGTCTGTTGCCATACCTTTCTGGAACCCCATTGAATGCCTTGAAATACGTCAGCGTTTAAAGCGTCTTTTTGAAATCCGATCAAATAGTAACCGCCGTCCGTTGCAGGTCCGACAACCACATCGTTTTCTCGCAATGCCCTAAACGCTTCATGGATAATCTCGATATCCAGATCAGGAAAATCACTACCTATCAGCACAGCATACGCTACGGGCTCACAAAAGGTAAGGATGAATGCGGTCTGCATTCGCCGACCCAGATCTGTACCGATTTGTGGATGGCAGCGAGCATGCTTACCCAGCCAGGCCTGTACACTGGCTCCCTGATCTTCGGGCGTATAAAATACCGCGGTGGGATACGATCCGGATTTCAGGGTGGTGATAATATCCTCTACAAAACTTCGATAGAGCGCTAAAGTTATATCGGCACCCAGTTGCTTTGCCAGACGCGTTTTAACATGACCTCGCTGGGGAGCGCGTACAAACAAAAGTATCCGGTGGTCATCCTGGTTTGTTTGGCTCTGGGTTGGCATTGACACCTAAAAATTGCTCCTTATTCTTATTCCTAAAATCTTGATACGATTCTAACCCGGCATTTCACGCCCCGGAAGTGCATAGGGACAGGATACACAGCCAAGAGGCGCCTCGCAAAGCGCACATTGTGATATTCGGCTTAGGAAGGAAAAAACCCATTGAACATCATCGCCGTCATCATCCTTGCCGCCATCATATTGGATGTTTTCGTCAACATCCTCGCAGATCATCTAAATTTAAAAGGACTGCAAAACAATGTCCCCAGGCCGTTTCAGGATGTATATGACGCGGATCAGTATCAAAAATCACAAGATTACCTGCGCGTCAACACCCGTTTCGGTTGGATAAGTTCCGTATTCAATCTGATCGTCTTACTGTTATTCTGGTTTCTGGGTGGTTTCCAGGCCATGGACAGCTGGGTTCGATCATTTGATATGGGCCCGGTTCTAACCGGCTTGATCTATATGGGTGCCTTAATGCTCATTTACACGCTGCTGGCGCAACCCTTTTCTGTATATGCTACTTTCGTCATCGAAGAACGCTTTGGATTTAATCAGACCACCTGCAAGACCTATATCCTCGATCGGTTCAAAGGCTTGGCCATCGGCCTTCTTTTGGGCACACCTTTGCTTGCTGGAATCCTGATGTTTTTTAACTATGCCGGTAAATTCGCCTGGCTCTACTGCTGGATAGCGGCGGTGGTTTACATGCTGGTGGTTCAGTATGTGGCGCCCACCTGGATCATGCCCATATTTAACAAATTTAAGCCTCTCGCGAGCGGTGAACTTAAAACAGCCATCATGTCATACGCCGCGTCGATCAATTTTCCGTTAAAGCAGATCTACATCATGGACGGTTCAAAACGCTCAAGCAAATCCAATGCATTCTTTA
>Ga0180435_10001442_pt1 | contig 24744 bp, 22 predicted proteins | sample SS_ome_3_FD_132467 | JGI IMG/M metagenome (GOLD analysis project Ga0180435, IMG submission 132467) | Hypersaline lake sediment archaeal communities from the Salton Sea, California, USA - SS_3_S_1 metaG | ecosystem: Environmental > Aquatic > Non-marine Saline and Alkaline > Hypersaline >... | reverse complement strand
TTCTTCATCGTTTTTAGCAATTCGTTGGCATCCCGACGGACGTTGCGAATGGAGACCTTGTATTCCTCGGCGATCTTCCGAACCTGTTTGACCAGATCTTTTCTACGATCTTCCGTAAGCGGGGGGATGGAAATGCGGATGATGTTTCCGTCGTTCATCGGCGTGAGACCGAGTTCGGACTTCAATATTTCTTTTTCGATTTCCTTGATGACTGTCTTATCCCAGGGCTGGATGATCACCAATCGGCTCTCCGGAACGGATAGAGACGCCATTTGTTTCAACGGCGTGGGTGTTCCATAATAATCCACGCGAATGTCTTCAAAGAGGGCCAGGGAGGCCCTTCCCGTTCGCACCTTCTTAAATTCACCCTTAAGGCTCTTTATGGCCTTTTCCATCCCTTCTCTTGCATCGTCATATACAGCATCAATCACCGTCAGAGGCCTCCTTCCACCTCTTTTTTACTTACTCTCTCCGACACTGGTCCCCACGCTTTCACCACACACCGCACGCTTAAGATTGCCTTGTACAGTCAGGTTAAACACAATCACCGGCAACTGGTTATCCATTGCCAAGGAAACCGCGGTGGCGTCCATAACCTTTAATTGACGCTTCAGGACTTCGAGATAACTCAGCGAATCTATCTTTTTGGCGTCTTTGTTCGTCACGGGGTCAGCATCGTAAACACCGTCCACTTTCGTTGCCTTCATTAACACATCAGCTCGAATCTCTTGGGCCCTGAGCGCCGCCGCCGTATCGGTGGTGAAATAGGGATTTCCGGTACCTGCAGCAAATATCACTGTTCGACCCTTTTCCAAATGCCGAATGGCTCTTCTCATAATATAGGGCTCCGCGATGGCCGACATTTCAATCGCCGTTTGAACCCGCGTTTGAACTCCCTTTTTTTCCAATGCATCCTGCAGGGCGATGCTATTGATCACTGTGGCGAGCATACCAATATGATCGGCAGCAGACCGGTCAATCCCATAGGACGCCGCCGCCACGCCCCTAAAAATGTTGCCGCCTCCGACGACCAGGGCGATCTGGACCCCCAAATCGTAAACCGACCTCAACTCCCCGGACACGTAGTCAAGCATCTCTGAGCTGATACCGAAACGGCTCTCGCCCATCAACGCTTCACCGCTCAGCTTTACCATTACCCTCTTAAATTTTGGTCCGGGCATATATCCCCTCCCGCTGCCGACTCAACCAGCATCCGAGAAAAAAGCCGATATCTCTATGTCGCTGAACTGAACCGCTATACCGGGTTACTCTCCCCCTAATTGATACCGGGTAAACCGTCTTATGGAAATGTTTTCCCCCGTTTTGGACACCATTTCATGCACAAGATCCTTGATGGTGATATCGCTGTTTTTGACAAAGACCTGCTCCATCAAGCAGACTTCCTTATAGAACTTTTCCATTTTGCCTTTTATGATCTTGTCCAGGATATTTTCCGGTTTTCCCGTGTCCTGTGCCTGTTGCCTGTAAATCTCCTCTTCCCTTTTGAGGATCTCCTCGTTGATATCCTCCCGATCGATCCCCAACGGTTTCATCGCGGCGACATGCATGGCAATATCTTTGGCGAAGGCTTTGAATTCCTCTGTTTTGCCCACAAAATCCGTCTCACAGTTTACTTCAACCAAGACACCAAGCTTATCCCCGGCATGGATATATGAACTGATTACCCCCTCGGAGGTCTCCCGCCCTGCACGCTTCAAGGCCGTCGCCAGCCCTTTTTGCCGCAAAAAGTCGACCGCCTTTTCCAGGTCTCCCCCTGACTCTTCCAGCGCTTCTTTACAATCCATAATGCCGGCACTGGTACGACTCCGTAATTCTTTCACCAGTTTTGCGTCGATATCAGCCATTATGCTCCCTCCGTTGCTTCCTCGGTTACACCCCCTTCGGTATCACCGGAAGTCTCCGATTTCTTTCTAACCACCTCCACCACAGGACCCCGGTCACCCTCAACCGCGGTGACTGTTTCAGCCCCCGCTTCGGATTCCGTGCCTTCCTCTGCAGCTTCCTTGTCCGTCTCCGCCCGAAGCCGCTCTTCTCTTCGCTTACGGCCCTCGATACAAGCATCGGCCATTCTTGACGTCATCAGCCGAATCGCCCTGATGGCGTCGTCATTTCCCGGAATAATATAATCGATTTCATCGGGATCACAGTTCGAATCTACAATGGCCACCACGGGAATGCCCAAGCGCCTGGCCTCACGAACGGCGATCGCCTCGTTTTTGCAATCGACGACAAACAGCGCACCGGGCAGTTGTTTCATGTAACGAATACCACCCAGGTTGTTGTCCAGTTTCAGCCTTTCTTTTTCCAATTGGGTTTGTTCTTTCTTGGGAAAGCGGCTGATACTGCCATCCGCAAAAATCCCCGCAAGGTAATTCAAGCGGTCAATACTGTGTTTAACGGTTTGAAAGTTGGTCAACATGCCCCCAAGCCACCGATTGTGTACGTAAAACATCTCACATCGATTGCTTTCTTCAAAAATGGCGTCTCGGGCCTGTTTTTTGGTGCCCACAAACAACACCGATTCACCATTCGCCACCGTCTCTACGATAAAGTCGTAGGCTTTTTTGAACATCCGAACGGTCTGCTGAAGATCGATAATGTAAATGCCGTTACGAGCGCCAAAGATATAGCGCTTCATCTTGGGGTTCCAACGCCTGGTTTGATGCCCAAAATGGACACCGGCTTCCAACAATTCCTTCATCGTAACATAAGACATTTTCTTCCTCCTTCTGGTTAACCCGCCACCTCCGTCCTACCCGCTTTTCACCTGAAACTCCTGTCTCAGGCACCCAAAAAGAGGGTCGAGAGGCGTGTGTTTTACGAAATTTTCCTTTTTACCATACAACTATGGGCTTGACAACATAATATTGGACATACAGAAGCGCCGCAAGCCTTACACCCGCTTCCAACGAACTTGACTTGTCCTGTTTGAGAAGGTCGTGCGTTGGGGCTGAGTTTTAGCGCCATTGAAATCTGAGATCGTCCCGAACCTTATGCAACACCACGGTCAATCAAGTTCATTGCTGACAGGAAGCCGCGGGGCGGCTTAACCCGGCTTTTTACGACGTCATCAATCCTGGCACCCTTCGGGGGGTCATCCAAACGGCAAAAAGCCCGGCTCCCCTCAGGGGCGGGAACCGGGCTTTCACAATTACCACAATCCATCAAACTTAATAATGATAAAACTTTTCCGGGGTCTTGGTTACGATAAAATCCACTGCGGCGCCCAGGGCGATCCGGACCGCTTTTTCCATAGAACTGTTGGAATATCCCCCAAGGCCGCCACCGACACTCGAGCCCACGAGGAGACCTCCCAGGTTCGTATCCCGGGCCTCACCTTCTACACTGGTGGCCGCCACGATGCGGGATGTCCTGGTATCGACGACCCGAAGATCGATAGCGATATGAGATTTTTTCAATCCCCCGGCAACCGCACCAAACACACGACCAAACACGCCACCGACACCACCGCCGACACCACCGGATGCCGGTTCAAACTCCGTTATTGCGCCCGTCACGATCAATTCCGCGCCTTCAATCTCGCCGATGGCCGCCGCCGTTTCTGCTTTCACACGGCCGGATGCCCCCAGATCCTGCTCCGCCATAACCTCATCCAGCATTTGTCTTTCCAACACGATGTATCGGTTTGTGTTGAACAGCGCCGTGGCAAGCATATCCCGCATTCCATCGCCGATTTCCGCATTCCACCAGTGGCGGAGCCCCCCTCCTTTAGCGGTTTTGTCCGTAAACTGGGAAACGGCGATTCTGGCCTTGGGACCATCGTAGGCCTCGGATCGTGCCTCGCCGATGCCCGGCCCGCCGTCTCCGCTGGTTACCTTGGCCGTAGGCGTGGACTGACATCCCCATACGGCGCACATAACGACCAACACGCTCACCACCGACAAAACTCTTCTCGTCATCGCCAACCTCCTTCAATGTATAATGGTTTTAACAGAGTCGACACCCCCCTCAGGTTGCGTACCTGCTACCAAAGATGCCGAAAGAATTCAACAAAAAAGAGATGGGCGGTCTCCCAAAAACACCGAATCTCAGCGTTTTGGGTACGATTCAGTGCCCATCCGTTTCCGTTGTCCCTTCTTTTCCCTCATTATCTCCCGATGAAGTGCCTCAGCCATCTCGTGGTATCGCTCCATGGTTTTCCGATACCCCGACGCCACCGCATGACAACGGGGCGGCGAACCAGCACTGCCGGGAATGGGAACCGATGCGCGACTTGGGCCCGGAGACGTCTTTTTAAAGGGTTTCTTGGATTGAGCCATAGGGTATCCATTTCAGACACAGGAAAAAGTGTCGTAACATCACCTTATGCCTCGGTTAATGCGAAATTAGTGCCAAACATAGATTTGACAGTCGGCACCTGGATACCGATTGTCCAGACACTATCTATGAACGACCGGACTTTGAATAGGCATCGAGATCAAGACGCGCATGTTCTTTTTGCAAAGACTTATGATACCCCACGGCCGCTATCATCGCCGCGTTGTCGGAACAAAGGGCGAGCCCCGGAATATAGACCTGAACACCGTTGCGACTCGCCTCCTCTTGAATCCGCTGCCGAAGTCTACCGTTTGCAGCAACACCCCCCACCACTGCCAAGTGTCGGCATCCTTTGACCTCGGCCGCCCGGATCGCCTTGTGAACCAAGACGTCTACCACCGCTTCCTGAAACCCGGCGGCCACATCTTCAAATCGAACCGAGACGTCTACCCCCTGTCTCTTTATGACTTGTCTCTTTGTAACTTGCCCCTTTATAAAACGAGCCACCGCCGTTTTGATCCCGCTGAAGCTGAAATCAAAGTTTCCATTGTCCATGAGGGCCCGGGGGAATTTGAGTTTTGCCGGATCCCCTTTTTGGGCAAGGGCCTCGATCACCCCCCCGCCTGGATACCCCAACCCCATGACTTTGGCGACCTTATCAAATGCCTCCCCGGCCGCATCGTCCCTTGTTTGACCCATTCGCTCACTTCTGGTAGGGCTAAATACAAATTCAACGTTTGTGTGCCCCCCCGATGCCAGCAAGGCAACAAAAGGGTATGGCGGCGGGTTCGGTTCGAGACGGACGGAGACCAAATGACCTTGGAGATGGTCCACCCCGACCAGGGGCAGTTTCCGGGCATAGGCGAAGGCCTTGGCGAAGGAAACGCCCACGAGCAGGGCGCCGACCAGTCCGGGCCCACAGGTTACCGCCACCCCATCCAGATCGGTCAAGCCCATATGGGCCTTGGTTAAAGCCTCTTGAACGACCGCCACAATCTTCTCGATGTGTTTTCGCGACGCCAGCTCGGGAACGACCCCACCGTAGACATGATGGGTGGCCACCTGAGACCAAACCACATTCGATCTAATCCACCGCCCCTCCGACACAACTGCGGCGGCGGTCTCATCACAAGACGTCTCAATACCGAGTATGTTCATCCACCTTGCACCTCAACGCTATCCCCCCTGAAAGACTCCCAGCATATGAACAATACGGAACAAGATCAAGGCAAATGACCACGGGTTTTTTCTTGACAAGATTCCAATAAACTTCATAGTTTGAATCATGAACGGGCCCGCCTTTTTCCGGGACTTGTCGACGACGGCCATCAGGCGAAAATCTTCATAAACACTAAACATTTAACCCCTTACTGAATCCAGGGCTTCTGATATGATACCCCCTGTAATAGATGCACGGTCACGATTTCAAACCCTCGAACTGCCGTCATGAACACCACCGCTTCAAAAGCCAGCTGTTCGGCACGTACCGCCAACATGCCGGGCTTGAAATCAAAGGCCCTTCAGGTCAACCTGGAAGAAACGGATCAGACGGTCACCATCGATCCCCGTTATACGCCCATGTTGGAGGTGGTGGAATCACTACCGGGGCTGGTCCAACAGACCCATGCCCTCCTTTGTGAGTTAAACCATCCGTTCAAGAACTGGGCCTATGTGGTTCAGGAATTACGCAATTACGCACTTAGAAACTTCCATGTATATCAAAACCATCCGAAGGCGCCTCAGGTCGTTGACGTCATCCTTCAGGAATGGATGGGTGCGGTCAGGAATTCTACGGACAAATCCGTCCATACCATGGCCCTGGACAATATCGTCTACCTCATCGAAAAAATCCTCCAAGAAGGTGAAGGAAATCAACATGATTTTTTGCTGGTTTTTTCACAAATTTTCCAAGACCTTGCCAATCTACCTGCCGAGTCCTTCTTTTTGTTGTGCAGGGGGTACTACCAAGTAAAACGAATCGGCCGGATCGCCGTAGAATTAGATGAAGAGCGCTTCGATTTTACCAATTTCAACGCATTGTTAAGAAAAACTCTGCACGTGGCTTACCATTTTTGGCTTTCCCGGGAAGATCCGTCCAAATGGTTTAGTGTTGAATCCGATACGCCGGGCGAAGAAATGGTTCCGGAGGCCCTCTTTGAAGACATTTCTCATGCCCGAATCAGCCGGGCCGAAGAAGAATTAAACCGGATTACCGACCGGGAGGGGGAAAAGAGACAACTCGAAAGACTGCTGACGCTGCCCGACTATTTTGACATTGTTCGTTCCTATAAGGAACTGCCCGCCCGGATTGAACGCCACGAAACCGGTGCCCGCCGGACGGGACTCATCAAGACCTTGCGCACCCTCCTTAGAATTATTGAAACCAGGGGGTTGTCGGCCATCCATGAAGATGCCTTGAGCAGACTCAACCGGTGCCTCGCCGGCATCATCCATTTGAAAAAGGATGAAAAAGCGGAAATCCTCCTTGGAGACACCTTTGAAGCATTGCGGCAAAGTGTGCGGAAATTTCCCGAAGCCGCTCTTCATGCGCTCGAAAATATTGGAAAAGAAATATTCAAAAGTAACGACAGTGATTTGGTTGAACTGTTCATTCAACATACTATCGGTTTAGGATTTCAACATCCCGATGTCCAAGGGACAACCAATCAGTGGAAAGTACAAGTCAACCCGGCCCATCTGACCAACATCAAAGTCTGGCTGCACCTCATTGAGAATAATCCGAAATGGAGCAAGCGGTTGATCTCGGCCTTGATCATCAATCTCAGGCTGGCCGGTCTCTATCTGAAAGACACAGACCTGTTCCAAAAAGAAATCAGCCTTTTTCTAAACAGCCCCGTCGGTCCGGTCTATAATCTGGCGAAGCAGCTCGCCAAATTATTCCCCGTTTATTTCAATGAAATCAACGCCGAAGGCGACTTGAGAGACGTCTCAACGGAACTCGACGAACTTACCAAGCGAGAAGACCGGTTGATTCACTTTCTTCGAAAGCAGTCCCACGTGGAAAGCAATAACCTGCTTATCGACTTTGCACTGGCCATTATAGACTTCTGGTTCACGAGAGACAAAACGGCCCTGCGCCCGTTTGTCCCCGCCGAGATCTTGTCGGAAATACCCGAAAACGGCATTTATATTGACGGGGTCCAACGCGTCGTGAGCCGGCTTTTCCAAGCCGTTGGCGTAGAAAACGCCCGGAGCCTCCTCGATTATGACATGGCGGTGATTCAAGACCACCTCACGGGTGTTTCAGATGATCTGGCACGGGATAAGCAACGGGTCCTGCTTCTCGTACGTTTTCTCAAGCTGCTCGACCAGAAGTACCAGCTCGTTCGCTTTGAAACCGACAGCTTGTTGGATACAGCCGTTCAGAAAGAATTGCCCAAGACGGATCATCTCAAAAAGGCCCTTCAAAGTGGTGACCTCGTCACCCGGTTACAGGGAATTCTCGATTACCTAAAACTCCTGAAACAGATCATTCTTTCCCCGGAACAGTTTCGAATCTCGGAAGATATCTACCACAAGCGTCACATTGCGGCGGACATCCCGTCAATGTATGGCACCTACCAGGAACGCAAATTCGACGCCCTTGGTCTGTCATTCCGTCTGGAGAACTTGACCAACCTCCTGTTTGAAAAACTCTTGGCCTCCATTAACCTTGCCTTTTTAACACGGACGACGTTTTCCAAAATATCCGACTGTATGCACTTGCTGGTCCAGGCAATGAAACTCGACGGCATAGTAACCACCCCCCTTGAGAACTGCCTAAACCTCCTCACCCGCGCTATTGAGTTGAGACGCTTTTCCTCCTCACAGTACCTGGACATATTTCGCCAGTTCTCACGGGCGGAACAACACATACTGAACACCCATTACACCAGTGTGTACGAGGAGAATCTCAAAGTCATTATCGAGCAACTGGATACCGAAAAGCTTCTTCCCAAGTATTCGGTCAATCCCGCCGAAGACAGACCGGAAGAAGTGGTTACGAAGGTCTCTGAAACCTTTTTCCGGGACGTTGTGGCCAGCACCTTCGGCTTCCAGTACCTGGACGCTTTTGTCAGCAATGTTATCCATACCCTTTCCCGGGAATCTGAAGAACTCAGCGGACACGATTTGGACCTGTTGCTCAGCTACGACCCCTCAAGGACCATATCCAAAATCCAACGCCCCGAGCCTTCCTTGGGGGATCCGATCACGTTGGGCAGCAAGGGATACAACCTGACCCGTCTGGGCGCTTTAGGGATGCCGGTCCCGAAAGGATTCATCATAACAACCGAGGTCTTCCGGTGTTTCAACGCCATCCAGGCCTTTGAGAAGGCCAATGAGCACTTGCAGGAAAAGATTCTCCTTGAAATTGAAGACCTGGAAATCGACGGTCATCGGCGGTTTGGCGACCGTGACAATCCCCTCCTCCTATCGGTTCGCAGCGGCTCCGCCGTTTCCATGCCGGGAATGATGAACACCTTTCTCAACGTCGGTTTAAATGAAGAAATCGTCGAAGGGTTAATCAAGAAGACGGGAAACCCGTGGTTCGCTTGGGACAATTATCGCCGTTTCCTCCAGTCCTGGGGAATGTCTTACGGAATGGAGCGGGATATCTTCGATGCCATTATCGGCGCCTTCAAGGCCAGGCACGGCGTCGGGCGAAAAAGCGACTTTACACCCGACCAGATGCGCCAAATCGCCCTGCAATACAAGAAAACCCTGTACCAGGAAGCCGTTCTGTTTACCGATGATCCTCATGAACAATTATTCCAGGCCATCCGGCAGGTGATCTGTTCCTGGAATTCCCAGACAGCCACCACCTATCGGGACATAATGGGGATATCCAATGACTGGGGCACCGCCGTCATCGTTCAGGCAATGGTTTTCGGTAACCTTCATAATCGGGCCGGATCGGGTGTTGTCTTTACACACAATCCTCAAACACCCAGTGACAAGGTGGTTCTTTGGGGAGATTACACGGCGGGAAACCAAGGCGAGGATGTCGTCTCGGGCCTGGTAAGAACCGATTCGATTTCGTTGGAACAGACGATGGCCTTAGGCAGAGAACAAGATAATCCGCTGGAAAGGGCACTTCCGGACGTATACAGGGCATTACGGGAAATCGCAAAGACCTTGATTTATGAAAAAGGCTGGAGTGCCCAGGAAATCGAGTTCACCTTCGAGGGGCCTTCCACGGATCAGCTCTATCTGCTCCAATCCCGTGACATGGAAGTCAGTCACGCGGGACAGGTCGCCACGTTCGTGCCTTCCGACGCACTACGAAACGCCATCTTGACCAAGGGGGTCGGCGTGGGGGGCGGGGCCATCTCCGGACGGATCGCCTTTTCCTATGACGATATCGAGTCTTTTCGGGCCAAAGACCCCGATACGCCTATTATTCTGGTCCGCTTCGACACCGTCCCGGATGACCTTCGCGAGATATCCGCCGCAGACGGGCTCTTGACCAGTAGGGGCGGCGCGACGTCACATGCCTCTATTGTCGCCCATCAGTTGAAGAAAACATGCGTGGTCGGCTGTTCCAAACTCGTCGTTCACGAAAAGGACGGATACGGGACCGTCAACGGGGAAACCATCCGATGTGGAGACTTCCTGAGTATAGACGGCCAAAACGGCTTCGTTTATAAGGGGCAACATGACATTATTCTCAAATAAGGAGGAATCTTATCATGAAGGACGCTAAACTTGGAATCAACGGCTTGGGACGTATCGGGAAACTTTCCATATGGCAACACGTAGCGAGACAAGACTTTTCTGAACTCGTAATCAACATCGGACGAACCGTGGGGACCAGCCTTGAAGACATAGCGACCTTCATTGAGAAGGATTCTTCCTATGGCACCATGCATCACTACATCGGGGGATATCGAACAGACCGCATGATATCCGAATTGGACGAAGCGGCGGGCTCCATGCGTATCAACGGCATAAAAACCACCATTCTTCGGGAAGCCCGGAACCCGAAGGATATCCCTTGGGGGCCTCACGGCGTTGACCTGGTGGTGGAATCAACGGGACAGTTTCTGGATCCAACCGTGCCGGCTGATGATGCGAAGGGGTCCGTTCGTGGCCACTTGGAAGCGGGCGCTAAGAAGGTTGTTGTCTCGGCGCCTTTCAAGATCAAAGATAAAACGCTCCCGACGCCCAAAGACGCAGTGACCACCGTACTGGGCATCAATGAAGACGATTTCGATCCGAGCACCCATAATATCATATCCAATGCCTCTTGCACCACGAACTGCCTGGCCCATATGATAAAACCCCTTTCCGACTATTTCGGCTTTGAACGCATCCTTACCGCATCCATGGCGACCGTCCATGCCGCTACGGGCTCCCAGTTGGTTCTCGACAGAGCGCCCAAGGCCGGTGCGGGCGACTTGAGACGAAACCGAAGCGTTTTTAACAACATCATCTTGACGACCACAGGAGCCGCAAAGGCCTTGGGATTGGTCATGCCGGAAATGAAGAAAATCGGATTTATCGCCGAGTCCGTTAGAATACCGACCACCACAGGGTCTCTGATCATTCTCGTTATGGATCTCCAGGATGATTTGGATCCCGAACCCATCAAGCGCGACTTGATTAATAAAATCTATAAAGACGCGGCGGATCGTGATGAAAAAAGCTACTTACGGTACTCGAACGAACAAAATGTTTCCGCCGACATCGTCGGTCATCCCCTAGGTACCGCTATCATTGAAGGAAAAGAAACGCACACCCGAACGGCGACGCTTTCTTTTGACCTAAAACGTCTTTCCGGTTACTCGTCCGAGGTGGGTGCTTGTCTCGGCCGAAGTGTCGTAGACATCCCCATAACCAAGATCGTCGTCTACGGATGGTACGACAATGAGATGTCGGGCTACACGCATATGCTCACCGACCGGACCGTATCGGTAGCCGCCATCCTGTAATCTGAGGTTAATGGGCATTGACACCGACCCGTCTCTGGTGTACTAGGGGCCTACGGCCCACCGCGGGAGGCCGACTCCCACCCGGTGCCGGAACCAGTCATTTACGTAATTTAGGCACTTATCCAGTCACTGACAAAGGCCCTGGCTCCCAGATTTGACGACCATGGCAACTTACGATCATATAAAAAACGAACTCCTTGACGTAAACAAGTCACTTCGCCAGGCACTCCGGACGGCGCTTTCCACGGACGGTCTGGGATCCCCCTCCCTTGAGGTATGGCTTAAGACGACCAACCACATCCAACGGCAACTGGCTGAGGAAACGATTCGAGTCGCCATCGTCGGTTCCATCAAATCGGGCAAGAGCACCCTTACCAATTTCCTTTTCAACGGTGACCACGTCAAAAGAGGGGCCGGGGTGGTGACCTCCATCATCACAAAGATCCGACCGGGTAATGAGAACAAAGCGCGATTGGAATTCAAGACATGGGATGAAATCAACGCCGAGATAAACCAGGCACTGATTCTTTTCGGCTCCGCAGAATCCGATTTAACCAGAGAAGATTTTGACATCAACCGAGACGACGATCGAATATGGCTCCAAGACGCACTCTCCAATTTGGGGGCGGAACAGCTCATTTCGGGAAGCACGCGGGACCCCAACAGTGTCCTGCTCATGGAATACTTGAAAGGGTATGAGCGAGCCAAGACCTTTGTCTCTTACGACAGAGCCACCCGGATCCTTGAGTCGGACGAACTGGATGAACAAAAGAAATTCGTCAGTGATGAGTCCCTGGCGGTATATTTGAAGGATGTCTCTCTCGAGCTCCGGGGCCCTGAAGGATTCGGCGAGAATCTGGAAGTCGCCGACTGCCAGGGAAGTGATTCCCCAAACCCGTTACACCTGGCAATGATTCAAGATCACCTAATTCAAACGCATCTGATCGTATATGTCATCAGCAGCCGTACGGGACTGCGGCAGGCGGACATACGGTTCCTGACACTTATGAAAAAGATGGGGCTGAACGAGAACATCTTTTTTGTCTTAAACTGTGATTTCAGCGAACACGAAGATCTTGCAGACATTCAACGCATGGTCAGCCGAACGGAAGATGAACTCACTATGATGCTTCCGGCCCCAAAATTATTGGCTTTCTCCGCCTTGTTCAACCTGTTTCGATCACTGGATTCCAAGTCGACAGGGGGAAACGGACTCTCGCGAAAGGATCAACTCCGTTTGGATCAGTGGCGCGAAGAAACGGATATGGTCACCTTTTCGGATCAAGGCACAAAGACTTTCCTGGAAGAGGTCACGCAAAAAGTTTCAGTGGATCGATTAAATCTTCTGATCACCACCAACGTGGAGCGGTATCCAAAATAGCCTTAGGAACCAAGGAATCGATTCGAATCAGTCGCAACCTCATCCAAAAATCCGCCGGCGAGGTCAAACAGACAATCGGCCGCATGGACAAACGCAAAAAAGCCACCGACCAGATCGTCGTAACCATCAAGGATACGCTGGAAGGCACGACAAGCAAGCTCAAGCGTGATATGGGGGTTGAGGTCGACCGTTTTTTCGATACCAGATACGGGAATATCGCGCAAGATATCGTTCGTTTCATTGACACTCACGACGTACCCGTCGCAGGACTTTCTAAGGATGTAGCGTCCTCCGGCTTTTTGTTGACGTTATATCAGATCTTTCAGCGGCTGCAACAGGCCACGAATACCTATATCGCCGAAGAGATTAATCCGCGGATCGTGGAATTTCTTTCCCAGCTGGAAAGCGATATCGAAGCTGTGTTCCAGCAGGTATGCAGCCCGTATGGCCTTATGATCCAAGACGCCGTGGATCAACATTACCAAACTATGCGAGAATTAAACATCGATGCTCCCAGTCGACCGTTTGAACCTCTCTCTTGTCCCGACATTGCCAAGACAAAGCGTGACATCCATCTGAATATTCCCCGATTGGCCACTACGATGGCCTATTCCACACGAATCAAGACCGAAGCCATCGTTAGGCTCGGTTTATACAACACCTTGAAGGGGGCAAAGAAGCTGTTTAAACGGAAAACCGGAGATAAACTCGACAGTGCTCTGAGATCTTTGGAACACAGTATCCGCCGGATCAAAGAACAGATGAAGGAGTCGATCACCGAGCACTTTATCGATTACAGTGAAAACCTCAAGTATCAGTATGTCTTTGCCTTGGTAGATGCCATGTCCAAGCGCTTGTATGAGAACCTTACCGATCAATTGAAGGCCTTTACCGGTGACCTCACCGGGCTTCAGGATTTGGTGGAAAACGAAAAACGAACCCAGGGCGGACTATCCCAAGAGCTCTTATCCATGGAGCAATTTCTGGATGGGATACTGCAGAAAATAGTCGATATCAAAGGATCAACAGGCGCCGACTCAGCGTTGGAAACGGGAGAATAGAATGGCTAATGAGAGAACTCGAACCATTTGCGTCGTGAATGAAAAAGGCGGCGTGGGCAAGACGGTAACGGCCGTCAACCTCGCAGCTGCACTGTCGTCAAAAGGCAAGGACGTCCTCGTCGTTGATATGGACCCCCAACTGAACAGCACCAAGGGATTGGGGATTATCCCGGAAAATGATATGCTTTCCGTTTACGACCTTATCAAACTGGAAGAGCCGGTACCCGCGGACGGCGTTATCACAGAAACCGGATGGAAACATTTGCATCTCATTCCGTCCCATGTCGATTTGTCGGGCATTGAGATTGAACTGGCGTCCCACGCCGGTCGGGAAAACAGGCTCAAAGACGCCCTTGACCCCGTCACCAACCGCTATGATTACGTCCTCGTGGATACGCCCCCCAGCTTGTCATTACTCACCGTAAATGTGTTGGCCTACGCCAACGACGTCCTGGTACCGTGTCAAACCCATCCGTACGCTTACAGCGCCTTGGACGAACTGCTCGAAACCCTTGCGGCGGTGAAACAAGAAATCAACCCCCGTATTGAAATTATGGGCGTTTTGGCCACCTTCTTTGATCGCCGAACCCGAGTCTCCCAAAGGATTTTAGAAAGCCTGAAATCAGATGAGCGCTTACAAGGCAAGGTCTTTGGGACCGTCATCCGCATCAATACGACCATAGCCGAGAGTGCTTACTTCAACAAGCCGGTGGTCTTTTTTCGCCGTTCCAGTAGTGGCGCCAAGGACTACTTGGCCCTGGCGGATGAAATCCTCGGCAGTTATTGAACAGCCATAAGGCCTTTTGTTTGACCCGCCCGCCTGCTTCTTGCCGTGAGGCCTTGCCGCCGGCACCTTACCCAGATCCTGCCATTTTTTTGACAATCGCGTTGAGAAGACTGACAGTATAAGGCCTCCAGAATAGACAAAGAATCGTGTTTTCTCCTCCAATTAACCCTTGACCCCTTGAACCTTGTCGCAGATCCCGTCATCGGGGAATCCTTTGGGATTACATCGATTAAGTTAAAAATAAATCACCCACTTCGCCTTCATAGACCAAAACTCATCGGGAGATGATCTAAAATCCTTAATTCTGGGATCGAATGCCTGACTCTGGCCTCAACATGGCTCTGGCACACTTTGTGCTGTAATCTATGGGCAGCACACACGAGGTGTTTCCCATGCCCGACGAAAAGATTGTAAGCGCATTGAAGTCAGAGTTAAATCGCATTGACCAAAAGCTCCGAGACGCCCGAACTCTCCAGTCGGCCGCATGGCTGGGCACCGCCCTGGCCATAGGCCTCTTTCTAGCAACCATGACCGACCACGTCCCCTTGGTTATTGGAATGGCTGTCGGCGGGGCCGCCCTGAACCTGGCAGCCACGCACATTCTCTCCAGAAAGAGATAACGGCTTCTGCCCGGCCTCATTCCCGAATTCGCCGCATTCGGAATTCCGCTTGACTTATCCCCCCAATTGCGAAAGCATCAACACCCTTCGGAACACTTTAGACCAGAAACGGCGGGTTATCTGACGATTTCCTTTCAGGATGGTCGTGTAGAGAAGGTCCCTTATCTCTGATCTAAATCCGGACCCGTTTGTTTTACAACGGACATGTAGAATTCCCTTATCAACATGTACCATCACCTATGGACTTCGTTTTTGACATATCGCCACTTATAAAACTGGCCCTCGTATTCGTGCTGATCATCGTACTTATTCGGCGAAAGATCTCTCTGGGCACGTCGTTGACCACAGGTGCAGTTGTAATGGGCCTCTGGTTTCGTTTGTCTCCCCTCGAAATCCTTGTCTCCCTGTTTAGTGCACTGACCTCACCGGAAACGGTCATCCTTTTTCTAGTAGTCACGTTGATTCTCATTCTGAGCCATTCGCTGGAAAAAACTGGACAGATGAAACGCTTATTGGCGTCTTTTGCCGGCATCAGCCGTAATCCTCGCCTGAACCTGGCCCTCTTCCCGGCAATGATCGGCCTACTCCCCATGCCCGGCGGTGCTATATTTTCCGCCCCTATGGTACATGAAATCAGTCGGGAGAAAAACCTCACCCCTAGACACAAGACACTGATCAACTATTGGTTTCGTCACATATGGGAGTTCTGCTGGCCCCTCTACCCCGGTGTGATTCTTACCTGTTCCCTCTCCGGTATCGACTTGGCCACCTTCGTCGTCGCCCAGTTTCCGATGACCCTTCTCATGGCCACTGTCGGCTATTTCACCCAATTGAAACCGCTTCGCCTGGCAAAAGCATCGCAACCTGTGGGCCTAAATGCGAATCGAAGTGATTTTTTTATTGAACTAACACCCATCCTTATTGTCATCGGCGGGGGGATCATCCTCGGAACCATTGTTCACCTCATGGGAAACCATTGGCCGGTGTTTCGGTCGGTTCGAAAGGAAGTCTCTTTAATTGCAGCATTGCTGATCAGCGTCGTTTGGGTGTGGCGATATAACCGAATGGCGGGCAATCAAATCAAGCAGATTTTCCTAAACAAAAGCCTCGCTTCCATGATCTTCATGATTGCCGGTATCATGATCTTTCAGGGCATACTGGAAGACAGCCGTGCCGTCACGGATATCAGTGAAAGCCTCACGACAGCCAGGGTTCCCGTCGTTTTGGTCATCGTGATACTTCCCTTTTTGGTGGGCACCATTACGGGGATCACCGTTGCTTTTGTCGGCGCCACGTTTCCGATTGTCCTGTCCCTCATCGCGAACTCACCTATGGCCGACGCGCTTCTGGCTTATACGGTCCTGGCGTTTTGTTCCGGTTACTTGGGCGTTCTGCTTTCTCCCCTTCACGTCTGTTTGATTTTGACGTGTGAATATTTTCATACGGCGCTCATTCATATCTATCGCCGGCTCTGGTTGCCCGCCGCCGTAGTTGCCCTGGGCGGTTTCATTTCGTTCTGGGTTCTTCACCTCGTCTAGCCGCCTGTCGCAGAGCTCCCATTTTTGCTATGGGTGATCGTTTTTGAAGCATTTCTAAGTTCGCCACGCTAAGGTGTCGTGCCTGAACAACATCCGTAGTTTTGGAAGGTCCAGGAATTGTATACTTGCCGGAACTTTTGGATAAATCATAACGATATGGCAAATTCCCAACCCATTTCTATCGCTAGCCAGTGTGGGAGAAGCATTATTGACCGAGAGCAATCTAAGCCCCCATCTTCGATATGATCTTTTATTGCCGTTGAAAAAGGACTTGTCGCTGTCACAACGGAAGTAAGTACTACCGCGGCCTTTTTAACAGATTCCGGATCGTTTGCTGCCCGGCAGGATAAGGGATCCGAACTCACAAAGTGCGTTCTACACACCATTGGCCTTACCGGATAGACGCCACACTCGCCATCTTCTAATAGGGGACAGTAATAACGATCGCAGTCGGAAAGCTCTGCCTTGTCGGCGACATTGGCTAAGGAAGGCCTTCTCCGTCTGGCATTGTCCCATTCATGCCATCTTTGAGTTCGCATCCGAAGGTCATTGATATGGTCTACTGAGAATTCCCGTTTGATGTATTGAGACAAGGTGTGGGCTTCTGCGATGTTCATTAGGATATGGTACCGACAACAATGGCAACAACGTAACTTGCAACTTGAAACGATGCCATGTTCGTTACGTAGCAGCGCCAACCTGCTTACAGCCGCTGCGTCCACCAAAGAATAGATACCTTTGACGAAGTTCTCTTGCGGTGTAATTGCGATATCCGCTTTTAAGGCCTCGCGCACGATACCCCGGTTGTTGTTTTGAACAAAGTTCGACATTCTTCCTCAATGTGTCACAAACAACACAGGCACTTCACCTCATGAAGACAAAGTGCCTATGATGATGCAACAGTTCTAACCTAGATCTTAGTGACGTTCACTGCCGAAGGTCCTTTGGCCCCCTGTTCTACGTCAAAGGTCACCCGATCACCCTCAGCGAGGGTCTTAAATCCAGACCCGCTAATAGCAGAGTGATGGACAAACACGTCCTTATCCCCTTCTCGTTCAATGAAACCAAAGCCCTTTTGATCACTGAACCATTTCACGGTTCCTTCTTCCATGGCACATATCCTCCTTTCTTCTGTTTTCGTACAGTTTCAGGATTTAACTCTGGAAAGGGCTGAAGGGTCACATCTCCAAGGCAAAAGATGGGGCTAAAGCGAGTTCCAAAACTCCGGGATCCTGGTTTCCGTACTCGATCCCGATCCTCCGCATCAAGGCGGGCCTCGATGTGAAGGCGATGTTTGGACCGATCTACTTCCTTTAGTCTATCTCGGCCTATGTGTCAAGAGAACACCCATCGCAATCTGGAATATGAGATACACAAGGGCGGAGATGTCACCAAACTCTCTTCGGCACTGGAGAACATACTTGTCACGTTTCTTCTGAAGTTCCGCCTGGAGTTCAGCTTGGTCTGTCCGTACCGAGGTGCGGTCTCGCTTTTCAATAGATTGCTCACCGGACCTTGGTCATCCTGCTGTAATAACCGACCACGATATCAATAATAAACCGAAAAAGCCTCACATGGATTGACTTTATAGGCCTAGCGGGAGTGAGCGCCATGCCGTGAACACTTGGCTTTGTCTCATATAGAAATCAGATTGATTTTCAATCTCAGCATCAACTCACGTTTCTGCCATGAAGCAGTGGGATAAACTTGAGATTGGCTTTCGGAAATGGGTAGTGAGGCAGCTCTTTTACCCGGATCCAGCGAAAGGCCTCGGGACCGTTCAACCGAACCCTGCCGGAAACGTATCGGCAACAGAAGACGTCCATTTCAATCCGGAAGTGCGTATAGGCATGTTTGACCCGGGTAAGATATGTATCGATTTCCGCGACGATACCGGTTTCTTCTCGGATCTCCCGAATACACGCCGCATGTGGATCTTCGCCGTCCTTCACCTTTCCACCCGGGAACTCCCACAATCCCCCCAAGAGCCCTTCCGGCTTGCGACGGGTAATGAGGACTTTGTCGTCTTTTTGAACCACGCCCGCGGCAATAAGATAGGTGGGAATCGGTTTTCGGGCAATCCGCTTCGGGTATTCGGATACGACCTGGCTTTCGTAAGCGCGACAATACCGACGCAGGCAACAGTGATCACAGATCGGATTCGAGGGTCTGCAAATCAGGGCACCCAACTCCATGATCGCCTGGTTGAAGACTCCCGGATTTGCCTCACCCATGAACCCGGTCGCTGCCGTTTGGTAGATTTTATAGGACCCGCCCGAATTCACCGGTTCTTCTATTAGAAACAGCCGAGACAAAACCCGCTTCACATTGCCGTCTACGACTGCGTACGCACGACCAAAAGCAATACTCAAAACCGCCGACGCAATGTAATCACCAACGCCGGGAAGTCTCTTCATTTCTTCCCAGTCCTCCGGCAGCCTCCCGCCATAAGCCGTCGAGACTATTTGTGCGGCTTTGTGGAGATTTCTCGCTCGGGCATAATACCCGAGTCCTTCCCAGGCCTTAAGCACACGCCCCGCGTCGGCGCGGGCCAGATCTTCCAGTGTGGGAAAAAGTGTAAGAAAGCGTTGATAATACGAAACGACGGTCCTCACCTGTGTTTGTTGCAACATCACTTCGGAGACCCAGATCCGGTAGGGGTCATCCGTTTCACGCCATGGCAGATGTCGATGATTGGCGGCGTACCACTCCATGAGTCGGCGTCTCACAGGGCGAGTTTTCGTCACAGTCACTTGTCCGGGCTCAATACGTGGTCCCGTCCTTTTTGAGCATCGGGACGAATCGGACCGGTGCGATCGTGCGCTTGTCCCACTCCCCGTCTACTTTCGTCAACACGACCAGCTTTTGGAATGACCCCCCACCGACGGGAATAACCAGTCTTCCTCCCTCCGCCAGTTGGTCTTTCAAAGGTTTTGGTATGTCCGCCGGCGCACAGGTGACAATGATCCCGTCAAAGGGACTGTGTTCCGGCCATCCTTTGTATCCGTCGCCGATTTTGACATGAACGGTGCCATATCCCAATTCCGACAAGAGATCCTTGGCTCGTTTACCTAGTTTTTTATTGATTTCGATTGTATACACGTGATCACAAATCTGCGCCAAAACCGCCGCCTGATACCCCGAACCGGTCCCCACCTCCAGGACCTTTTCATCCTTTTCCAGGTCCAGCGTCTCGGTCATGAGGGCCACGATGTAAGGTTGGGAAATGGTTTGGCCTTCGCCGATCGGCAGCGGAGAATCCGCGTAGGCCCGGTAACGCCACTGGCCGGGAACAAAATGATGCCTTTCCACCGCTTGCATGGCCGCTAGAACGTCCGGATCTTTTACACCGCGTTTTTCAATCTGCTCCCGCACCATCCTGTCTCGCTGCTTGGCAAAATCCGCGGATTTGCCCGCATCCGCCCAACAGGTAGCGGCGGAAAGAAAAACAAAGGTACCCAATATCCACAAATGGCTATACCGTCTTTTCATAAGACCTCCTGGTAACCCACCCTATTCCTGTAGGCGCATCAATTTTTCCAACAATGTCAGCCCGCCCACAGATACTTCCAGGGAACTTAGCCAAGCTTGATCGCCTTTTTGAAAGCGTTACAGGTTCGGGACGGTTTCAGATTTCAATGGGGCTAACTGTTTGAAGCCGTTAGAGTCCCTTGGTTCCGTTGTTCCTTTGGAATTTAACAGGCACCACCTATCTTGGAAAATCCACCTGGCTTATTTGGTAAACCCGGCCGCAACGGAACTTAGGGACTCTTAAGGCTGAGTTTTAGCGCCATTGAAATCTGAAACCGTCCCGAACCTTATGCGACAATGCAACACCACGGTCAATCAAGTTCGTTGCTGACAGGAGGCCACACTGCGACCTATTCCTCCTTCTTTCGATCTTCAAGGAATGCCTTATAGATCCGGTAATGATCCGTTTCCTCGTAGGCAATGGGGCAAAGAGGCACCGTGTCGAAACTATAAATCTTGGCCCCGGGACTGGCCAGCAAAATAGGAGAGTGACTGGCCACAATGAACTGGGCATTGCCGTTTTCTCCGTTCGTCTTGAAAATCTCGAGCAACTCCAATTGACTCTTCGGGGACAAGGCCGTTTCCGGTTCGTCAAGCAAATAGAGACCCTTGATTTGATAGCGACTGCGAAAATAGGACATCAGGGATTCGCCATGGGACTGAGACAGCAAGGACTTTCCCCCGTAATATTTCAACTGCCCCGGGTCGGATACCGCCCAAACATCCACGATCCTGGCAAAATCCCTGAATACATCGGAACCGAAAAACGATCCTGACACTGGCCCATCAACCCATTCCACACGCATATATTTGTACAAAAGACCCTCGACAGGGCTCACCTGATACCGTGCGGCGTCCTGGGTTTGCCAAATGTGAATGCCGCAAGCACGGGCCAATGCTTCCAGCAGGGTAGACTTTCCGCTACCGTTTTCCCCTACGAAACAGGTCACCGGGGTGTCCAGGGTCACGGACGGCGAGTCTTGAAAAATGGATAGCGTAAACGGGTAGTGCTTCACCGTGGGAAATCTCTCAGATGACAATGTGATGCGTTTAAGATGGACAGACACGGATCCTCCCGGATTTATGGCACAATCGCTATGATTAAGACTAACAACAAAATTGCTATGCTACCACAGATTCGCAGCCAAAACCATCCGATCGGCAAATCCCGATTGAGCAAAACGGAAATTTGGCCATTTTTATCAGCGCTTGATGCTCCCACAGGCTTTCACCTTTACCGACTAGACAGTGTGGACATAAAAGCACCTTCCAGAAATTAATTAAAACGCCGCGCCGTGAAAAAACCGCTTTTTTTTTTAAATAAAACATGGTAAGTGCAGCGCGCTAAGGGCTTGTGTGAACAAAAACTTCACAACTGACACAGGGATTCGGCTGGTCCGACCCTGAAACAGGAACAAAAGCCAAGCCATTTCGGTGGCTTAGGAAATATATCCCCAAGTGCCTCGGTTCAGGGATACCCCCTTGAAAACGGTATCGGCACTGTCATGAAAGCAACTAACAACTCAACAGCATTGCAACCAAGTATGTAAGATCACATCGTAAGGACGGAGTTACAGAAAACCAACAGGGTTATCAAAAAATCCCAGAGGAGGAATTTTCTCGTATGAGTCATGAAATTGAAGACGTAGGCGGAGGCGGAATTCTGGCAAAGAAGCCATTGTGGATCGGTTTGGGAGCGGCCATCTTTATTTTGGTCGGCTTTATTTTACCAACACCGCAAAGCGTGGTCGAAATTGTTGAGAAATACGGGTTCGCCCAGAAGATGATCGATTGGGAGATCGCCCACGACGTGCAAGGCGCCGCCGATAAGGCGATGACCGTCCTGGGAATCATCCCGATGGCAATCATCTTTTTTGCGACCGAGGCCCTACCCATTGGTCTCACCGGCATATTGATGCCCACGCTGGCTTATTTTCTCCATCTGCTGCCCCGTAGCATGATTGGAAAGACCTTCGCCGGGGACGCGCCCATGTTCCTGCTCGGGGTTTTGGCCATGGGCGTGGCGGTGGTCGATGTGGGGTTGCATAAGCGACTCGCCAGCTGGCTCCTGGGCTGGACCAAAGGGTTTCTGGTCCCCATTGTTGTTTTGTGTATCAGTATGTCCGTGGTCGGGTCCTTTATCTCCGCCCATGCCATGTGCGCCTTTATGACCCCGGTGATGGCAGCCGTCTATTTTGGCGCGGTATCCGCAAAAAGTTCGGGTGGAAAAGTCGAACACGATCCCGCCCTTGCCAAGTTCCTGATGTTCACCCTCTGTTTCGCCTTGAACGTGGGGGGCGTCGGCTCTCCGGCGGCAGGCGGTCGTAACGTCATCATGATGGGGTTTTGGAGCGAATATAATGTCCCCATGGACTTCTTCACATGGATGAAATACGGTTTGCCGCTCGTGCCCGTACTGGGCATCATGGTAGCGGTTTATATGCTGGTTCTTTTCGGCAGAAAGATCAGGACCAAGGATCTCACGCCCGGTCTCGCCGCCATCAAGGAAGAAACCCGCAAGATGGGTAGGATGACCTATCCAGAATATGTAACCTTCGGAATGCTTCTCTTGATCCTGGCACTCTGGATCGTGGGCGGGGAAGAACTCGGACTCGGGGGACCTTCCCTCCTTGCCCTGCTGATTCCCGTCGTATTTAAGACAACGGACTGGAAGAAGATATTGAACGGCATCTCCTGGGATGCCTGGTTTATGTATTGCGGTGCCCTCACCCTGGGAGCCCTTCTCAAGGAAAGCGGGGCAGCCATGTGGCTGGCCAAGTCCTTTTTACATATCCTCGGTTCGGTGGGTATGGATCAGGGTTTCGGTCTTTGGGTCGGCCTGTCCGGTCTGTCCGGCTTAATGACCAACTTTATGTCCGATGCCGGAACCACCGCCCTACTCGGACCCATTGTCATTCCTATGGGTATCATGACCGGCGTCGCCGGAGAACCCTGGGCAGTGGGATTGGCCGTGGCTTTTGCCACCTCATTTGCCCATTTTCTTATTGTGGGCACCCCGAATAACGCCATTGTTTACGGACTCGGTGTTTATCCCGACAGCGGTGAGAAGATGATTCACCCCATGGATTTTGTCAAATACGGGTTTTTCCTTTTTGTGCTTTCCATGGCGGTCGTATGGGTGGTCGGATTTTTGGGCGTCTATAGCTTCGTGGGCTTTCCCGAAGGCGTTTTGGAAACGGCCCAACAGGTATTGCAGGCAGGGACTCAATAGTCCTTGAAATCATAAGCTTATTTGACTAAGGAGGACATCATGCCCGAATGTAAAAAATGTCATAAAAGAGGCCTTTTCCTCAAGATTGAGGGAGATAGCGGTCTTTGCCTAGCATGCAACGAAACATTTGCAAAAGAAGGCAAGGATCTCACCCAGAAGATCATGGATGCCAAGACCAAAGTAAGTGCAGCCACGGATCCTCAAGAGAAGGCAAGCGCCGCCAAGGATATCGAAAAGTACGGGAATGAGCTGCTTGCTTTACACCGATCATACAACCTGCAACCCAGTCAGGCACTATTGGATTTGATTGAAACTTATAAGAATATGGCATAGCCTTTTTCGGGACGTCCCCCTTGACCCTGGGATAGGGCGTCCTTAAACAATTGAGGAGGAACCATGGAGAGAAAGAAAGTAAAGGACTTAGTAGTCCCTTTAAGCGAATATCCCCACCTGCCGTATTGGGGAACCTTAAAGGAAGCAATAATGCAACTCCGGGTAGCCTATGAAACGGGCCACCATACGGTTCTGGTTTTCGACGAGTCGTATAAACTCGTGGGCATGCTCTTTGAAGGCGACATTCTTAAAGGGATTGAGCCTAAGTTCGCCCGGCATTATGAGGAAGGTGTCCCCATCATGTGGGATGAGTTGCTGGACAGCGGGCTCGAAAAACAGCTCCAACGCCCGATTAAAGAGTACATGTCCCAGGTAAAAGCGAAAGTCGATGCAGAAGATAAAATCTTGAAGGCTTCACACATCATGGTAAATGAATGTGTCTACTTGTTGCCGGTTATGGACGGCGACAAGCTGATCGGCGTGATCCGTATGGGAGACCTGTTTCAGGAAATCACCAAGGTCATATTGGAAACGTAAACCTCATCACCATAGGAGCGTTTTCTTTGCCATCAAATCTCTTTCAGCCCTGCCCGGTCCGTCGTTGTACCAAGGCCAGGTAGGGCTTTCTGTTTCTGTTTGGTTAGGGCTTAATAACACCATGACTGTCCGCCGACCCGACCAACCAACCGGGCCTGAACCCGGTGCTTTCTTAGCGAGCTTTTTCGGCACCGCAAAGACCGTCTTATTTTCCCCCCAGGCGTTTTATGCCGCCGCCAAAAACGTGTATGGATTTCGCCAGCCTTTTCTATTTCTTTTAGGCTGCGTCACCATTCATACGCTGTTTGTCGCCTTGACGTTACGCAATGCTGCAGTGATATTATTTAGTCTGTTCAATGGGCTCGTCATGCCCTTTGCCACTGCGGCGCTCCTTTTCCTTGTTCTGACACGACTTTTCAATACGTCAGGCACCTACGAACAAATATATCGGGTAGTTGCCTATTCCGCGGCAACGGCACTGGTGTCTTGGATT
>Ga0180435_10001441_pt1 | contig 24749 bp, 21 predicted proteins | sample SS_ome_3_FD_132467 | JGI IMG/M metagenome (GOLD analysis project Ga0180435, IMG submission 132467) | Hypersaline lake sediment archaeal communities from the Salton Sea, California, USA - SS_3_S_1 metaG | ecosystem: Environmental > Aquatic > Non-marine Saline and Alkaline > Hypersaline >... | reverse complement strand
GGTGTACGATATTCAGGCCGACCGGGGCGGCGGCAGGGCCGAGGTCAAAGATGTATCGCTGAGTGGAATCGGCTTCACCGTTTCGGGCGTACACAATGTCCGGGTTGGCCAGCAAATCCAGATCGAGTTTGTCCTCGACGATACCAAGCAGACCAAGCTGCAGAAAACTGCCGTGGTGAAATCGGTCAGCGGCGACCGGATCGGCTGCGAATTCAAGAAAGATAAAGCCTTCGAAAAAGACCTGGGGTTCTATCTCAGCGACTGACGCCACCCGCTCCCGGGAAGCGGTGGACGCTGCTGTTACACACTAATCGCTTTTCTGATCATCTTCTGCGCGCTATCGAGAAACGGGCCAAACGTTTCCCGGTCAAGCGCGCTGATTGCCACCTCTTCTGCTCCTCTTGACACGTCCCCGATATCGGCGCCGTCTGTACCCACGGGCAGCAGATCAATCTTGTTGAATACCTTCAGGCAGGGAATTTTATCGAGTTCCAGTTCGCGCAGCAGCGACTCGACAACGTGCATGTGGTCGCGATAGGCGGGATTGGAGCTGTCGATCACATGCACGAGCAGATCCGCTTCCTCCAGTTCCTCCAGCGTGGCCTTGAACGCCTGCAGCAGGTCTTTGGGCAGATTGTCGATGAAGCCGACGGTGTCGGTGATGATTACTTCTATCTCCTGCGGAAACCGCAGTCTGCGGCTGGTCGGGTCAAGGGTTGCGAACAGCTTGTCCTCGGCGACAATGTCGCTGTCGGTCAGGGAGTTGAGCAGCGTCGATTTGCCCGCGTTCGTGTAGCCGACCAGCGAAATGACCGGCAGGTCCTTCTTCCTGCGCTGGGCCCGCCGGCGATAGCGTTCCCGCCCGACCGCCTTGAGCTCTTTCGTCAATTTTGCCAGCCGGTCGTTGATGCGCCGGCGATCGATTTCAAGCTTGGTTTCCCCCGGCCCTCTCGCCCCGATACCGCCGGTCAGGCGAGATAGTGCATCGTCTCGCGAGGACAGCCGCGGCAGCATGTATTTGAGCTGGGCCATCTCCACCTGGAGCTTGCCTTCCCTGCTCATCGCCCGATGGGCAAAAATATCCAGGATCAACTGGGTGCGGTCGATGACCCGGAGATCGGTAAAGTCGGTGATCGACCTGATCTGCGACGGATTCAACTCCTGGTTGAATATCAGCAGGTTCGCATCGAGCCGCAATGCGCCGATGACGATTTCGGTAAGTTTGCCTTTGCCGAGGATAAAGCGCGGATTGATCTTCCGTCGCCGCTGCAGCACTTCATCCAAAATGACGATTTCATCGGATCGCGCCAGCTCCCGCAGTTCGGCCAGTGACGCCTCCGCCTGCAGACGCGGTTCGGTGCTGACGCTGATCAGGATCGCGCGATCCTTTGCCAGATCGAGCTGGGCGGTCTGCCTGTGGCGGGCGAATTCCTCCTCCAGCGCCCTTACCAATTCTGCGAAATCACGTTCCTGCCGGGCCGGGTGGATCGGATCGAGAAACGTCCACATGCGTCCTTCTTCACTGTAGGGCAGCAGATGGGCGGAGTAGAGCCGCTCCGGCAGGCCGTCTTCAGTGATTTTCAGGGCCGAGACCAGATCCAGGCGCAGGAACAGCAGGTCCATCAGGTCGTCGTCGGTCAAGTCTTCGCCGCCCGGATGGGTGTGAACGAGGCGTAGACCCCGCAACCGCCCCCCGGACGACCGGATCTGGCTCAGTGTCGGTATCATCAGGCCGCTGTGATCGCCGACGATGACGTGTTCGATCTTGCCGGAGCGATGGATAAGCAGTCCGATCTGGCGGTTCAGCTCATGCGACAACGCGCAGATGCTCCGTGCCATCTCAGGCCCGATGATGAGGTCGCGTCGGGCTCGCCGGCTGCCGATCCGTTCGAGCAGTTTCAGCTGGTTTTTCTTCAGCCCCTGAATATTTCCACAGACTCTAGCGATGACTAGTGCTCCCTGTCATTTTGCGCTTCCGCCTGATCTTCGGCGGAGTCAGGCACCGGCCATTGCGCCAGCGCCATCGTATTGTCCACGTCCTCGCGGGGACAGGTCGTCGTATCGGTGTAATGCTGCCAGACCGGATCCTCGTAGCTGTCGTGGCATCCCGCACACAGGCCGACCCGCAGAATTTTCTTCAGTTCACCCCCGTTAAACGGCCTCAGATCCGCCCTGGATCCATGCTGCAGCGGAGTCCCGTCCAGCGTGACAAAGGTATCGAAGCCGACGGTCCGGCCCGCTTCCGTGTCCACCCCCAGATCCACCGGTGCGAAGCGGATCTCGTTGTTTTCCGCGTACAGGGTCCCTTCGCCCAGCCCCACCGTTTTTGTCGACGCATGGCACTCGCTGCATTCCCGGCCTTTTTCCTGGGTCGTATGGGGATTGATCGCCGCCATCGTGAACCGGTTGAACGCACCTTCACGCTCGCCGTCTTCGTCGATCAGCGTAACGATGTCCTGGCAGCCCGGAGTCACGATGACAATTTCGTCTTTCCACACCCCGAGCATCGGTTCGCGGTAGCGGATATACGAACGGCCTTCCTCCCAGCGTCCGGCAGTTTCCTCGAGGCTCAGCTTGTCGAGATGGGTCCGGGATTTATCCCGTTTGGCGTGGCAGCCATAGCATTGCGGTACCCAGGTCGAATGGCAGGCTTCGCACGAAACCCGCTGGTGGGGTGCAAAGTCGCAGACCCCGCTTTTCGGTTGGTTCAGGGCGTACGCTTTGTCGTCGATTTTACTGAACAGCTGAAACCCGTCGTCGCCCTTTTCCACGTTGGTCAGCTCGTTGTTTTTCCGGGTCAGGCCCGGCTCCGGCCGGTGACAGGTTTCACAGGATATCTCGAGCTGCTCCTCGTAGTGGGCATAGCTCGTGCCGTCCCCCATGACTTCCTCCCGGGTATGACAGTCAATGCACGCCATTCCCCGGCGATGGTGAATATCGTCGGCCAGCTCGAGGTAAAACCGGTCACCCGGCATCTGCCGGGAAGACAGGTTCCCCGCTTCATACGGCGTGCCGTATCCTTCCGACTCGAATACCCCGACATAGGCAAGGCCGATCCTGCCGGAGCGGTTGTGGCAGCGGATGCAGTTGTTGTCGATCACCTTCGCGGTTATCAGCGGGTGGACTGCTTCCTTCTCCTCGTCGTCATCTGCATCGACATAGTCCCCGGACTCGGTGACGAGCGGCCGTTCCTCGCCCGGCGGCATCATGTAATGACAGGCCGAGCACCCTCCCCCTTTCTCGTTGAAAAATGCGGGGGCGCCGGGCAGGTCGTTTTTCTGCTTCCAGAGATGACAGGTTCCGCACAATTTCCTGAAATAGTCGAGTGCCAGCGACGTTTCGCCGCTGTCGATCAGGTCCTTGACCGTCAGTTCCGTGTCCTGGGTATCGATCTCACCCCAGTAATAGAGCAGGGTGCCGATGATGCCCCGGTTCGTCGCCATCAGCGAATTCTTGACCTTGCCCACATCGGCTGGATGGCACCCCTCGACGCTGCAGGTCTGATGAACGATGCGCAGATCGCCGGGATTGATGACCATGCCGGCATGCGCTTTGTCCCTGTCGATTGCCAGCGGGTCGCCCAGATGACACGGCGCGCAGCCCATCATTTTAACGTCATGGGCAGGATCGAGCATCTCCTTGGTATGGCAGGACAGGCACATATCGACCCTGCCCGCGGTCGTGATATGGACCTGATCAGGACGCTCAAGGCGATATTCCCGATAGATGAGAAGAGCGATAAAGACAAGTCCGACCACAAGTGCCAGAACCGCCGGCGGTGATTTTAGATTGCGTTTTCGAGTCATCGGAAGGTCAGTCCGTTACCCCCGATAGTTCTGGACGTTGGGCAGCCGGCGCCCGAACCCGAACGCCTTGCTGGTAATTTTGAGCCCGATCGGGGCCTGCTTGCGCTTGTATTCGTTGGTCCGGATGCGCCGGACGATATCGTCGACCACGGCGGCATCGAACCCGCGGGCGATAATCGCTTCCCTGCCGACCCCCTGCTCGAGGTACAGTTCGAGGATCTGATCCAGGAGATCGTACGGCGGCAGATCGTCCTGGTCGCGCTGATCGGGTTTGAGCTCTGCGGACGGCGGCTTTTCGATGATTCGCACGGGGATGATTTCACGCTCTCGGTTGATATGGCGGGCGAGCTCGTACACCAGTTGTTTGGGCACGTCCGAAATCGGCGCCAGGCCGCCGCTCATATCACCGTAAAGCGTACAGTACCCGACCGCCATTTCACTTTTGTTGCCGGTGGTCAGCAGCAGGTAATTGAATTTGTTGGAGACCGCCATCAGCAGGCTGCCGCGGATTCGCGCCTGGATATTCTGTTCGGTGAGGTCCTCGGCGAGTCCGGCAAACAGGCCGCCCAGGGAATCCTGGAAGGTTTTGAAGAGATCCGAGATCGGCAGGATCTCGAAACGACAGCCGCAGTTTCGTGCAAGCGCTTCCGCATCCTCGATCGATTCCTGCGAGCTGTACGGCGACGGCAGGGCAATGCCGAACACGTTTTCAGGCCCCAGGGCCCTGACCGCAAGCGCCGCGCACAGGGCAGAGTCGATGCCGCCGGATAAGCCGAGCACCGCCTGCGTAAATCCGCTCTTGGTTATATAGTCGTGAACCCCCATGACCAGCGCATCATGGACCAGTTCGATTTCTTCGGGCTGTTCTTCCCGCCGCAGATCTCCGGTCCAGGTCCCCGTATCGATAACGATCAGGTCTTCGGTAAAATTGTTCGCACTGGCGATCGTCGTCGCGTCTGCGGCAATGCCGGAGGAGGCGCCGTCGAACAGCAGCGAATCCTGGCCGCCGACCTGGTTCACATACACGAACGGGGTTTGATACTGTTTGATCAACTCTGAAAATATATCACGGCGAACTGCCGTTTTGCCGCGTTGAAACGGAGAAGCGGAAATGTTGACGATCAGGTCGATGTCCTGCCCCGAATCAGCGGCCCTGGTAAACAGGTGCTTCAGCGGCCGGGTTCGATATTCATCGACGGCATAGTACCAGATATCCTCGCAGACGGTTACGGCAATGCAGAGATCGCCGCAGTAAAAAAGATCGCCCGGAGGCCCCGGCTCGAAGTAGCGGTTTTCATCGAACACATCGTACTCGGGCAGGAGCTGTTTCCTGGTTTTGTGAACAATCTCGCCGTCCCGGGCCACAAACACGGAATTATAGAGCGATTTCCCGGCTGTCTCGTCACGTTTCTCAAAACAGCCGAACATCACCGCAATGGACGGCAGCGATTCGACCATCCGTTGTACGGCTCTATCGTGGTCTGCAATAAATGACGGACGCTCGAGTAAATCCAGCGGCGGGTATCCGGATACCGCCAGTTCAGGAAAAACGGCAAGCTCGCACCCGCGGTCGGCGGCTTGCCGGGCATAGGCTGCGATCTTTCGGCAATTATTCTCGAAATCCCCGATCACCGGATTCAGCTGGATCAATGCAATTTTCAAAATGACTCCATCAGCAAGAGATATATGAGGGGGCAGAACTCAGCGCACCTGTCCCCGCGATTCTGATTTTTATAGCTGCCTGAAACATATCAGAATAGCGGAAAAATTCCTATGACCGGTTGGACATGAACAGGTGATTCAGCGCTGGTACTTGCGCACGGCGCGATTATGATCCCGGAGGTTGCTGGAAAACTGGTGGCTGCCGTCATTTTTCGATACGAAATAGAGATAGCCGGACTCGGTCGGCGAGACCACGGCGGCAAGCGCCTCCCGGCCCGGATTGCAGATCGGACCGGGCGGCAGTCCGGGAATCTGGTAGGTGTTGTATGGGGTCTTTGTTTTCAAGTCGGTTTTGGTCAGCGGTCCGGAGTGATCTTTTATCCCGTAGATAACCGTCGGATCGGACTGCAGTTTCATGTTCCGTTGCAGGCGGTTATGGAATACGGACGCAATCAGCGGACGCTCTTCGGCCTTTCCGGTTTCTTTCTCGACAATGGATGCGAGGGTGAAAACTTCGTGACGCGTAAAATTATGGGTGTGCGGTCCCAGCTCATCCCAGACGGCCAGCGCCCTGCCGACCAGCTTTTTGAGCAGGGCCGCTTCCCCCGGAGAGGGTTTGATCAACAGGTAGGTGTCCGGATACAGGTATCCCTCCAGACTGGCGATCTCCTGCAGGCCCAATGAACCGATAAAGGTCGGATCCGAGGCCAGGAACTCGAACCGTTCCCTGTCGATCCACCCTCCTGCGGAAAACAGTTCGGCTATCTGTTCGAGCGTGAGCCCTTCGGCGATGGTGATCTTATGCTGAACCGGTTTTGCCTCGACCAGTTCGGTTATGAGGTCAAGCGGAGCCTGTCCGGTGGTGAGCAGGAATTCTCCTGCCGGCAGCTGCGCCGATACCTGCATGATTTTGGTCAACAGCGCGAAACGGATATCGTCGTAAGCCAGGCCGGCCTCGGCGAGAAGGCCGGAAATCCGCTCCACCGACGATCCGCGCGGGATGAAAACAACCGCCTCCTTTTTAGCGGTTTCCGGCCCGGGCGTGAATGCATAGGAGGCAAACCATCCAAACCCGGCAGCCCCCAGCAGGAAAACGCACAGGGACGCCCAGAGGGCGCCCCTTATTGCCGTGTTTCCCCGTTTCTTTTCTGAGACGGGAGGTTCCTGTGTGTCCGGAAGATCCACCGTTATTTCTTTCGGCGTCCGGGTGGTTTTGTTCCGTTTTGAAAGGCCAGGGCAATCACCTCGTCCATATCCTTGACCGGATGAAATTTCATTTTCTTACGAATATCTTCTGGAATTTCCACGAGCTCTTTCTTGTTCTGATCGGGAATAATGACGTGGGTAATACCGACCCGCAGCGCCGCCAGTGATTTTTCCTTCAAACCGCCGATAGGCAGCACCCTGCCGCGCAGCGTAACCTCGCCGGTCATGGCTGTATCCCGGCGGACTTTCTTCCCGGAGATGGCCGAGTAGAGCGCCGTTGCAATCGTAATTCCGGCCGACGGGCCGTCTTTGGGGATCGCCCCGGCCGGCACGTGGATATGGATATCGGTTTTATCGAAAAATCCATCCTCGACCTGCAGTTCCTCAGACCGGCTTCGGCAATAGGTCAACGCAGCCTGGGCCGATTCCTTCATCACGTCGCCGAGCTGGCCGGTCAGGATCAGCTTGCCCTTGCCCGGCATCAGGTTGACTTCGATATGCAGGATCTCGCCGCCGATCTCGGTCCACGCCAGTCCGGTAACGAGACCGGGCTGATCGAGGGTCTCGATCTCTGATTCGGGTATCGTTTTCGGCGGCCCCAGGTATTTGTCGAGGTTTCTGGTGGATACCGAATACGGGCCTTTACCGCCTTCTGCAATCTTCCTGGCCACCTTCCGGCAGATCTTCGAAATTTCCCGCTCGAGGTTTCTCAACCCCGCTTCATGCGTGTAGTGAGTGATGATTCGTGTAATCGTCGGGTCGGTGATTTTCAGCTTGCTCTTCTTGATGCCGTTTTCCTTGATCTGACGCGGCAGCAGGTACCGATTGGCTATCGCCAGTTTTTCTTCGAGCGTATAGCCGGTCAGCCTGATCACCTCCATGCGGTCCATCAATGGTCCCGGAATCGTGTCGGCCATGTTGGCCGTCGTGATGAACATCACGTTGGACAGGTCGAACGGCAGGTTCAGGTAATGATCCGAAAACTCCGAGTTCTGTTCGGGGTCGAGAACCTCGAGCAGGGCGGAAGACGGGTCGCCGCGGTAATCGGCGCCGACCTTGTCGATCTCGTCCATCATGAAAACCGGATTGTTCGATTCGACTGTTTTCAGCCCCTGGATGATCCGGCCGGGCATCGCCCCGATATAGGTGCGCCGATGGCCGCGGATCTCTGCCTCGTCTTTCATGCCGCCCAGGGAAATACGATGGAATTTCCTGCCCATCGCCCGGGCGATCGACTGGCCGAGCGAAGTCTTGCCGACACCGGGGGGGCCGACAAAGCAGAGTATCGGCCCCTTCGTCGACTGGTTGAGTTTGCGCACGGCGAGAAATTCGAGAATGCGTTCCTTGACCCGCTCGAGACCGAAATGATCCTCATCGAGCACCTTCTTCGCCTCTTTCAGGTCGAGCAGATCCTTGGTTCCCTTTTTCCACGGGACATCGAGAATCCAATCGATATAGGTGCGGATGATCGTCGCCTCTGACGAATCCGGATGCATCATCTCCATCCGCCGGAGCTGCTTCTGCGCCTCCTTGCGGATCGGCTTCGGCATCTTGGTCTTTTTCAGCTTGCGCTCGAGTTCGTCGATCTCCTGCGAACGCTCGTCCGCGTCGCCAAGCTCTTTCTGAAGCGCATGAAGCTGTTCGCGCAGGATGTATTCCCGCTGCGACCGGCTCATCTCCTCTTTGGCCTCGTTCTGGATCTTTGCCTGGACCGTGGAAACCTCGAGCTCCTTGCTCAGCAGCGTGTTGACAAGCCGCAGCCTGTTGATCGGATTGACTTCTTCTAAAATCGCCTGCGACTCGGGAATCTTCAGGCGCAGGTTGGAACCGATCAGGTCGGCCAGGCGCCCGGGATCCTCGATATTGTTGATAATCATCATCAGGTCGGCAGACAGGATGCCGCGCAGCGACATGATTTTTTCGGTCTGCTCGCGAACGGTGCGCATGAGCGCCTCGACTTCAACGTCTATCTCGCCCGTCTCCTCGTCTTCGACAACCTCGATAGCAACCTGGTAGCTCGGATCAGACCTCAGGTACTCAGTCACCCGCGCCTTCGACATCGCCTGCACGAGCACTTTCAAGCGTCCATCGGGGAGTTTCAGGGTCCGCATGATCATACAGACCATGCCGATCGAGTACAGATCGTCCGGGCCCGGGTCGTCTTTGGTCGCGTCGCGCTGGGTTACCAGCATCAGCAGTTTATCCCCGTTCAGCGCTTCGTTGACTGCTTCAACCGAACCGGGGCGTCCGACGAACAGCGGAATGATCATGTAGTTGAATATGACGACATCCCGCACCGCCATCATCGGCAGTACTTCAGGGATCTCGAGATCTTCGGTTTTGGACAGATCATCCATACCGATGCTGAGTGAATCGTTGAATTCCACACATACCTCCAGGATCGCACAGAGCGACCTTTTTAAATTCTGCTGCCGGGAACAATATCCAGCAGGTAATATCGTCTAGACGGGGTTTTACCGGAACCGTCAGTCTGCCATGGAAAAATCGTCCACAAGCTAAACATTGCCCGGGTTTAAGTCAAGCGGCTTGCGGTGTAGGCGGGCATCTTGAAAAATCGTCCTGCAATTCCGATAACCGTAAAAAATTACAACACAAGTCAGTCGATTAGCGTTATAGTTGCGTAACTTTTGTCCAGTCACCAGAGGAGTCTTGTATGATTACCCCGAGTCTGCTGTTCGACCTGACCGATTTTTCTCACAAAGAGCTGTTTTCCGACGACCAGCCGGCCTGGTCGGCGCTGCCGAACCTTTCCAGTTACCTGGCCAGTTTCAGGTACTCCGCCGTGCTTGCGGATATCGGCAATGGCACCCCGTTGACCGAACACCTGATCCTGCACAACGACCGGCTGTTTCCTGCCGCCGGATATGACATCGAGTTCGGGGATACCCTGAAAGGCGGTCTGAAAATTGAAAAAGACGGAAAAGCGCTCGACCGCGCTTCACTGATCATGGCCGGAGCGGTTCTGGTCGGAACCCAGATTTCAATCGGGGCAGGAGTGCTCATCGAAGGCGGGGCCACGGTCAAATCCCCCACCGTTATCGGGGACCGCACCGAAATCAGGCAGGGGGCATACATCCGGGGCAATTGCCTGATCGGCAAGCGCTGCGTCGTCGGCCACACCACCGAGATGAAACACGCAATTTTTCTCGACGACGCCAAAGCCGGTCATTTTGCGTACCTGGGAGACTCGATCATCGGCAACAATGCCAACCTGGGCGCCGGCACCAAGTGCGCGAATCTCAGGTTCATTCCCGGCAACGTGCAGGTCATGCACGGCGACAAGCTCTACGACACCGGCATGCGCAAGTTCGGCGCGATTCTCGGCGACAATGCCCAGACCGGCTGCAATTCCGTGACGAGCCCCGGCACGATCATGGCAAAACATACCGTACTCATGCCGAACACCAACGCCAGTTCCGGTTTTCACGGCGAACGAAAAATCAAAACAAGAACGAGCAACGGACATATCGTTACTATTCTGCCAAAAGAAACGGAGAAGTCATGACAACCATTAAAACAGACGATTTCATCAGCTCAATTGCCGACAGCCTGCAGTTCATCAGCTACTATCATTCGGTCGATTTCATCCAGGCAATGCACCGCGCCTATCTCAACGAGAAAAGCAGCGCCGCCCGGGACGCCATCGGCCAGATCCTGATCAACTCCCGCATGTGCGCCCTCGGAAAGCGCCCGATCTGCCAGGATACCGGCATTGTGGCCGCGTTCGTCAAACTCGGCATGAACTGCACCTTCGACTCCGATAAAACAATTCAGGAAATGGTGGATGCCGGGGTCGAAATTGCGTACTGCGATCCCGACAACCCGCTGCGAAAATCGGTACTCAGCCCCCCCGTCGGTGAACGCAAAAACACCAAGACCAACAGCCCGGCCGTCGTACACGTGGAGATGGTGCGCGGATCCGATGTTGAAATAAAGATTGCAGCCAAAGGCGGCGGCTCCGAAAACAAGAGTAAAATGGCGATGCTCACCCCGGCCGATTCAATCGTCGAATGGGTTAAAAACACCGTTCCGACGATGGGCGCCGGCTGGTGCCCCCCGGGAATTCTCGGCATCGGCATCGGCGGCACCAGCGACAAGGCCATGTGCCTGGCCAAGGAATCGCTGATGGACCCGGTCGACATCCATGAGCTGCAGGAGCGCGGTCCGGCCAGTTATCTCGAGGAAATGCGCCTGGAAATCTACGATGCGGTCAACAGCCTCGGAATCGGCGCCCAGGGCCTTGGCGGCCTGACCACCGTCCTCGATGTCAAGATCATGGATTACCCGACTCATGCCGCTTCTCTCCCGGTAGCCATGATCCCCAACTGCGTGGCCAACCGGCATATCCACTTCACCCTGGACGGCAGCGGACCGGCGCAATTCGAGCCGCCCGATATCAGCAATTGGCCCGAACTTTCGCTCGATACCGGAGAATCAGTCAAACAGGTATTTGTCGACGGCATAACCAAAGGGGAAATCGCATCCTGGAAAGCCGGAGACACCCTGCTGCTCAACGGCAAAATTCTCACCGGCAGAGACGCCGCCCACAAGCGCATCAAGCAGCTGCTCGACGAAGGTAAACCGCTCCCGGACGGCGTCGATTTCACCGGCCGTTTCGTCTATTACGTCGGTCCTGTCGATCCGGTCCGCGACGAAGTCGTCGGCCCCGCCGGCCCGACCACCTCCACCCGGATGGACAAGTATTCCCCGATGATGCTCGAACAGATGGGACTGTTTGGCATGATCGGCAAGGCGGAGCGCGGAGACGCGACGATTGCGGAAATCAAGAAACACAAAGCCGTCTACCTGATGGCCGTCGGCGGCGCCGCCTACCTGGTATCAAAAGCGATCAAAAACTCAAGAACGCTAGCATTCGCAGATCTGGGCATGGAGGCCATTTACGAATTTGACGTAAAAGACATGCCGGTAACCGTAGCGGTCGACAGCAATGGTGAAGCAGTACACAAGACCGGGCCTGTGTTTTGGCAGAAAGAGATCCAGGCTTTAAAAGGGTAAGAACAGGATCCGGAAAGGCGGTTGCGGCATGTCTCTGACTGCTGCTCTCCGGCCTTTATCGCCGTATCAATTCCACGGCAACCGTCAAATTCAACTACATTGCCAACCGTTCCACTGATACGGCGGGCCTCCGCGATGCAGCCAGAGACATGCCGCAACCGCCGACGAGTACGATCGCTACTTTCACATATGCATTTCTAAAAACTATGGGGCACGAATAAGTGTTTCCCCTTCTGATTGACACCTTTTAGGGGCAACCACAGGGGGTGCCCCTACAGAGAAAAAAACGGTCATCAATGGTTTTGAAAATCGAAAAACCGAAAGACATGGCGGAATCGGGGTTGATTGCCTTCGGATGCATCTCGGAGGCCCGCCGCATATGCGGAACGTTTGGCAATGTAGTCTGAGGCCGAAGGCCTTTGACGTTTGCCGTGGAGCTTATACGGCGATAAGGCCGGAGGGCAGCATCCGAAGGCAAGCAACCCCGATTCCATCCCCCAAATCTGACATGGAGGCAATTTGCCGCAGACAAAACAAGGGGCACGCTCAAGCATGCCCCTTAACTAACCTTAAGCGTTACTCAAAAAGTTTATCTACTCACTCTTGATAAAATCAACAAACGCAGCCGCTGTCGGGGAGAGTTCCCGATTTTTCCGGCAGACGATATAAAACGGTCGCCTTAAATTGAGCCCGTCAATGGCCAGCGCCGCCAGTTTTCCGCTTTCCACGTCTTCTGCAACAGCAAGCTTTGACAGGACGGACACCCCGATTCCGGCTTTTACCGCTTCTTTCACCGCAGCCGTCGAACCAATTTCCGCAACGACCTCCAGGTCTTTCTCCCGGATGCTGGCTTCTTCGAGGATACCGGCGAAATACCTGCGGGTTCCGGACTCCGGCTCCCGCAATACATACGAGAGGCCGACAGCCTCTTTCAATGACACCGTTTCTTTACCGGCCCAGGGATGTTCCGGCGGAACGGCCAGCGTCAATTCGTCGGAGTAAAAATCAGACCAGGTCAACTTGTTTTCATTCCACCGGGCTCCGACGATTCCGAATTCGAGATCCCCGTGCAATACTTTTTCGGCGATAACCCGGGAGCTGGTGATCCGCAGTACCGCCTTGGTTGACGGATATTTGCGGTGAAAACTGCTGATCAGTTCCGGCAGGATGTAGGTGCCGGGTATCGTGCCGGAGCCAATGCTGATTTTACCTGCCAGCGTACCGCTGAAGTGAGCGACCGCCTGGATTGCCTCCTGCCGCTTCTGGAGAATCTTTACTGCATAACCGTAGAGAACGTCGCCGACAGGAGTTAATTCCACCTCTTTCCCGAGGCGGTTGAACAGTTTATGCTCCAGTTCGTCCTCGAGGCTTCGGATATGCTCACTGACGGTCGGCTGAGTTAAATACGTTTCATCAGCCGCCTTCGTGAAACTTTTTAACTCGACGACTTTGCAGAATACCTCTAGTTTTCTGAATTCCATCAAAGATCTTAAATCAAATGGCTTTTGCCGTTATTTCTCAATTTCATAACCGGCACCTTTCCAGGCAAAGATTCCGCCGGGATAACGATACACATTTGTGTATCCCTGTTTTACCGCCCAGGCAGCACCGTTATGGCTTCTTGTGCATTTTACGAATCCGCAGTAAACAACGATCTTTTTGTCTTTGTCCGGGCCGAGAAGCGTTTCAAAATCAGCAAGCGTCTTGCCTGCGGTTTCTTCAGCGTTCCATTCGTTCATATCGGGAATGGGGAACAGGAACTGTACCGCTCCGGGTACATGATTCTTCTTATAGCTGCTTTCATAAGGCATCGTATCGATAACCAGCATATCTTCACCGGCACTCATTGCTTTCTGCAACTCTTCCGTGGTGATTACCCCGTATCCGCCGCGATCTACCTCCCGGAGAAGTTTGACCGCTGCAGTTTCGGCTTCAACTTCCTGCTCAAATTTTGATTTTCCGAACGCAAACGCGTTGGAACCGGAACACAAAAGAAAAACCATTACCATAAAAATTGCACATTTTTTCATTACTATTCTCCACTGAGTTTAATTGGAAATCGATATGCGTACCAGAATGAGTACACAATCGGTAAAAACAAAATCAGATCGCGCACCAGGGCGGTCCTCAGCCCTGAAAAAGCTTTATGTTCAGCATCCTCCGGCCCGAAACAACCGCAGTCGATGTCCAGACCGAGCCATATTCCGTACGAGAGAACCGCGATAAAAATCGTCATGAGAATGACGGTTAGCCAGAGCCCGCTCGACTTCCCCCTGATCAGAAGAAAAGCTGCGAGCAGTTCCATGATTACCAGCGAAATCGCAGCGGGTAACGTAAGAATCTCGGGAATAAGCCCGTACGCTTCGATAATTTCCGCAAAAGATCCCAGCGACAGCAGCTTTGGTATGGCCGCCGCGAGCATGATGCCCGCCAGAAGCCATCGGGACAACCTGTCCAACCAGAGTCCCATTGTTCGGTAATTCATGGTTTGTATAGTGTTTTTGCCGCTCAATTTATATCATTACCGTTCGGTTTGAGTATGATGCTGCTGCTGTTCGATCTGAGGCACTATTTCAGCTACGAACCTATTTGTCAAATCGGTAATGCCTATCACAAAAGACAGCTTTATCGGGGGCAATCTATAATTGCCAGCTTGAGCACGTGATTGATCAGACCGGGGACATCGGGTCCCCATGTTCCACCTGGTAATATCTTCGCCGGAAAGGAACCATGCCGAAGCACGTCCTCGAAGTAGAATAGACAACCTGGATAGACTCAATCTGGAAGCCACTGCAGCATCGGCAGAGGCAAACGCAGGCGGCAACGATTTGCTGTCAACGCATCGATGTTTCAGGCGGATCGCTTTTTTCTCCTGAACATGGCGTTGACCGCAAACGATTCATTGGGCTGGTCAAGAATCCAGCTGACCCGATCCCCCGGATTGCCGCGCTCGATCGCAACACCATCTGTGCTGATCATGGTCTCCACCACATGCACACGGTCCTGCAGAGCAGTGTCCATGTATTCCACTGGATCGCCAACCCGGCAGACGGTTCGCAGCTCGACTTTCAGGCTTTTCCCGTCCACATCGATTCCCCGGACAACACCAACCGGTTCATACTCCTGATCGACGCGGGAGGTTTCATACAGCATATCCTCGGCACTCGGAGCATGCGCTGAAAAATTCAGGCTGATCCCGCGCGTACCGGTTTTTTCTATTTCAGTGAGCATGTGTTCCGGGATTTTGATCTGTTCCGGTTCCAGCCATGCTTCGGGTGGCAGCCCCCGCAGGTAGTCAAGCGCCGCCCGGTATACACGCACTACGCCTCCCACGTAGAAGATCGACTTCATCCGCCCTTCAATTTTCAGGGAATCGACGCCGATCGACACCAGTTCCGGCAGTTTCTGCAGCAGGCACAGATCTTTTGCGTTGAAGATATATGTCCCGTAGTCGTCCTCGCTCACCGGAAAGTATTCTCCCGGCCGCTTCTCTTCCACCAGGGCATAGCGGTACCGGCACGGATGCGCGCAGTTGCCGCGGTTGGCATCCCTTCCGGTCATGTAGGTGGACAGCATGCAGCGCCCGGAATATGAAATGCACAATGCGCCATGCACGAAAACTTCAAGCTCCGCTGCAACCTGCCTGCGCACGGTTCGTATTTCGTTGAACGACAGTTCACGGGCCAGGTTGAGCCGCAGCGCTCCCTGCCGGATCCAGAATTCTGCGGCATGCAGGTTCGTGACATTGGCCTGGGTCGACAGATGGATCGGCAGCTCCGGAACACGTTCGCGGGCGTACTGCAGAATGCCGGGATCGGCGACAATAATTGCATCGACGCCGGTCTCGGCCAGGGTTTTCAGATATCGGTCAAGGCCGCTGAAATCAGCATTGTGGGCAAAGATATTGACGGTTACGTATACTTTGACATCGTGGGCGTGCGCATAGGCGACGGCCTGGCTGATCTGCCCGTCGTCGAAGTTGACCGCCCTGGCCCGCAGGCCGAACCGTTTACCGCTGAGGTACACCGCATCGGCGCCGTAATGGACGGTGGTCACCAGCTTCTCGAAACTGCCGGCCGGGGCCAGCAGCTCGGGAAGCGGCGAAACGGAAGAATTTACGCCTTGTATTTCAGTCATGGTAATTTATCTTGTGTAGCGGCTGGGCACTTTTTCAACGCAGCCGGCAGACCTGAATCGATGACAGAACAATAACGGCAAATGCGCCGTTGGCAAGCATTTCAATGAAACAGATTGCAGTGGCAATGAGCGGCGGTGTCGACTCGACGGCATGTGCGCTGCTGTTGAACGAACAGTATACGATTCACGGACTGCTGATGAATATCGGTCAGCCCGGCTTCGCCCGACAGGTCGAGCAGGTTGGTGCTGTCGCCGACACAATCGGCGTGCAATTTGAAATCGTCGACCTGCGCGGCAAATTTGAAACACGCGTCCTCGACTATTTCGTGTCCGCATACGGGAGCGGCAAAACCCCTAATCCATGTATGATCTGCAACCGTGAAATCAAATGCGGCCTGCTGCTTGATCACGTGCAGGCGATGGGTATGAACCGGCTGGCGACCGGTCACTATGTAAAAAGTGATGTCGTTGACGGTCGCGCCCGCCTGTGCAAAGGAGCCGATCCGCTGAAAGATCAATCGTATTTTCTCGCCCGGCTCTCGCCGGCCCAGCTGGGCCGTATGATGTTCCCTCTCGGCACCATGGTCAAGGAGGATACCTATCGGTTTGTCGAATCGCGCGGTTTCACCGGATTCCGCGGCGGCGAAAGCCAGGATGTCTGTTTCCTGGCGGATACGAGCGTCGCCGATTTTCTCGAGGACCGGCTCGACAGCCGCGCCGCTTGCGGCCCGATTGTCACGACCGATGGAACCCAGATCGGTACCCACAGCGGGCTGTATCGCTATACGATCGGTCAGCGCCGGGGCCTCGGCCTGCCGGATCACTCGCCGTGGTATGTGCGCCGGCTCGATGTGGAGGAAAATCGTCTCGTGGTATGCAAAGGCGATGAACTTTTCAGCAGCTCGCTGCAGGCCGTGGATCTGAACTGGCTGGTCGAACACCCACCGGAACCCGGAGACCGGTTCGAAGCCAAAATCCGCTCCACTCACCGCGGCACGCCGTGTACGCTTGCGACCTGCACGGAACATGAAATCACCGTGGCTTTCGAGGAACCGCAAAGGGCTGTCACCCCCGGGCAATTCATCGTCTTGTATGACGGCGACCGGGTAGTCGGATCCGGTGAAATCAGCACGTCATGTGAGCGGCCTGGGCCATGAAAAAAGCATTCTTGCGCACGCTCGGCTGCAAGGTCAACCAGTTCGAAACTGCGGCCTTCAAGCATGAACTCGAAGACAAGGGTATCGCTGTCGTCGATACGCTGGAAGCGGCCGACCTCGTCATCATCAATACCTGCACGGTAACAGCCAAGGCCGGCGGCGAATCACGGCGAGAGGTGAGAAAGGCGCTGCGCCGCAACCCCCGGGCCCAGGTGGTCGTCACCGGCTGCCACGCCCAGCTCGAGTACGCGGAACTGACCGCCCTGCGCGGCCTTGACACGTCCCGGCTCACGGTGATCGGCAACGACGATAAGGGAAAACTGGTAGACGGCATACTCAGCGGCAGCACTCGTGAGAGCCGGACTCACATCGTACCGGCTTCCGCCATTACCGAAATCGCCCCCCTGAAGGTTCAACGCTTCGAAGGCCGGACCCGGGCGTACCTGCGCGTCCAGGACGGCTGTGAAAGTTACTGCAGCTACTGCATCGTACCGTATGCCCGGGGCAAAAGCAGAAGCCTGCCGATGGCGGACGTTCTCGACCAGGCTGCTGCGTATGCCGAATCGGGGCACCGGGAGATCGTCATCACCGGCATCCATATCGGCCGGTATGGGCTCGATCTGTCAGGGGATTGTCATATCGTGGCATTATTGGATACGGTATGTAAGCAATTTCCCGGGATCCGGTTCCGCCTGTCTTCGATTGAACCGCTGGAAATTTCCGGGGCGCTGCTGGACCTGGTCGCCTCGACCGACAACCTGATGCCGCACCTGCATATTCCGCTGCAGAACGGGGACAGCGAGGTATTGAAACGGATGAACCGGCGCTATACGGCCGGCCAGTTTGCGGATGTGATAGCCCGCTGCCGGCAGGTCCTGCCGGACGCCGCGATCGGCCTTGACATCATGGTTGGTTTTCCGGGCGAAAGCGAAGATCATTTCAATAATTCGAAAAACCTTATAGAATCGATTGACTGCAGCTACCTGCACATATTTCCGTACTCCAGGCGACCGGGCACCAGGGCGGCCGGGTTTACGGACCAGGTGGACGCCGAAGTCAAGCAGCGTCGCGCCGACATACTGCACCGGCTGGACCGGGAGAAACGAGTGTCGTTTTACCGCCGCTTTCTCAACACGAGAAGAACGGCGCTGCTGGAGACGGAAAAAGTGAGCGGCAACGTTTTGAAGGGCTATACGGACAACTACATCCCCATTGTCGCAGACAGGCCCGGGACGCTGCCGGAACAATCGGTTGAAGTCGAACTTCTGGAATTAACAGCTGCGTCGGTGACGGCGCGCATCGTGTAAACATGATCGGCGAAATCATAGCAATTGGAGATGAACTGACGTCGGGCAGGATATTGAATACGACGAGCGGCTTTGCCGCGCGTAAATTATTCGACGCCGGCCACACGATCCACGCCATGAGCACCATCGGCGATACGCCTTCGCTGATCGGCGAAGCGCTGCTCCAGGCAATCGGCCGGGTCGATTTCATTATCGTCACCGGCGGACTGGGATCCACCGACGACGATATAACCAATGAAGCGGTGTCGCATGCGCTGAATCGGCCGACGATGCCGGATCTCGCCATACTCGCATGGATTCGTGAACATCTCGCCAAACACAACGTTTCACCGAACAACCCGCTGGAAAAGCTGGCCTGGCTTCCCAAAGGCGCCCAGGCGCTTGAACCCGAATCCCACGTTGCCGGATATCAGCTGGTTCACGACGACACCCCCATTTTCTTCCTGCCCGGCGTCCCCGACGAGATGATGGACCTGATGACCCGCATCGTACTGCCGCGGCTCTCGGTCTGGCAGGAAGGGACGGCGGTACAGACAAGACAGCGGATCTACAAGGTCTTTCCGATGGCAGAGTCGGAAATCAACCGCAAGATCAACAAGCTCGACCTGCCCGATACGATAACGATCGGCTATTACCCGGTTTACCCCGACGTTCATGTCAGCGTGCTGCATCGCAATGACGGTGATCAGTGCGGCCAGTCCGAATTCGAGACGGCTTGCGCCGAACTCGAGCGGACGCTGGGCAGCGCCGTCTATGGAACCGATACGGATGAGCTCGAAGCGGTGGTCGGAACCCTTCTGCGGCAAACCGAAAAGCGGCTCGCGATAGCCGAATCGTGCACCGGCGGCCTCCTGTGTCACCGGATTACCCGGATCCCCGGAAGCTCTGACTATTTTGCCGGTGGTGCCGTGACCTATGCAAACGAACTCAAGCAGGAGATGCTCGGCGTCGACAGAGAACTGCTTGAACAATTCGGCGCCGTCAGTTCCGAAACGGCCGCAGCGATGGCCGCGGGGATTCGCCGGCGCTGCAGCACCGATATCGGTATCTCGATCACCGGAATAGCCGGCCCCGACGGCGGCAGCCTCGAAAAACCGGTCGGTACCGTCTATATCGGCTTCAGCAGCGAAAACGACACGTCTGCGCATAGATTTTCGCTGCGCGGCGGCCGCATCCGGATCCAGCATATGGCCGTACAGACCGGCCTCAATATGCTCCGGCTTTTTCTCTTGGAATTGATTGAAACAAGCACGAATCGACCTTGATGTTTCCGCGCCGAGTTTATATATCTTTAGCCTGGAAAATCACGCAAGGTTGCCGCAATCCGCGATCCTAAAATTTAACATCATCGTTCAGGAGTTCTCATGCAGGCCAAAAATAAAATGAGCAGTGTTGAAAATGCGCTGAACCAGATTCAGCGTCAATTCGGTAAAGGTGCGATCATGCGTCTGGGCTCCCAGGAGGCGGAGCAGGTCCCGGCGATTCCGACCGGCTCGCTGAGCCTCGATATCGCGCTCGGGGTCGGCGGTCTTCCGCGCGGCAGGGTAACCGAGATCTACGGACCGGAGGCAAGCGGTAAAACCACGCTGGCCCTGCATGTCATTGCCGAAGCCCAGAAAAAAGGCGGCACCGCCGCCTTTATCGATGCCGAACATGCCCTCGACACCGCCTATGCCGAACGACTCGGCGTCAATATCGACGACCTGCTCGTTTCGCAGCCCGATTTCGGTGAGCAGGCCCTGGAGATTGCCGAAATCCTGATCCGCTCCGGCGGGGTCGACATTATCGTCATCGACTCGGTTGCCGCGCTGGTACCGCGTGCGGAAATCGACGGCAACGTCGGCGACGCCCACGTCGGCCTGCAGGCCCGGCTGATGTCTCATGCCATGCGTAAATTCACCGGGGTCCTGAGCCGCTCCAACACGATCCTGGTCTTCATCAACCAGATCAGGATGAAGATCGGCGTGATGTTCGGCAATCCCGAAACGACAACCGGCGGCAACGCCCTCAAATTTTATTCCTCGGTGCGGCTCGATATCAGGAAAATCGGTCAGATCAAGGACGGCCAGGAGCCCATCGGCAACCGCACCCGGGTCAAAGTGGTGAAAAACAAGGTTGCGCCGCCGTTTAAAACCTGTGAGTTCGACATCATTTTCGGTGAAGGCGTTTCCGCCTCCGGAGACATTCTCGACCTCGCCGTCGACCAGGAGATCGTGGACAAGAGCGGTGCCTGGTACTCATATCTCGATGAACGGATCGGCCAGGGGCGTGAAAACGCCAAGCAGTTCCTGGTCGACCACCCCGAGATGATGGGAGAAATCGAAAGCAAAGTGCGTATGGGATTCGGGCTCCCGGTTGCCAAGGAGCCGGCGGAACCTGCCGAGGCGAAGAGCCAGGCAGAAACTAAATAGCAGAGACCGGACCCCATGTCTCACCTGAAAGACGAATTCGACGTCATCATCGTCGGCGGCGGCCCTGCCGGCCTGTTCGGCGCCTATTACCTGGCCGAAAACTCCGACCTGCGCATCCTCCTGCTCGATAAAGGCGCGGCACCGCTGAAACGCAAGTGCCCGATCAAGGAAAACGGCTGCGTCAAGTGCAAGCCGTGCAACATCCTGTGCGGCATCGGCGGCGCCGGGCTGTTTTCCGACGGCAAACTGAACTTCATCCACAAACTGGGCAAGACCGATCTCACCCAGTTCCTGCCCCAATCGGAAGCGAAACAGCTCATCGACGAAACCGAAGAGATCTACAACCGTTTCGGCATGGACGGTCAGGTGTATCCGACCGATATGAATCAGGCCCTGCAGATCCGCAAAGATGCCCGCAAGAGCGGCATCGACCTGCTGATCATCAAGCAGAAGCATCTCGGCAGCGACAATTTACCGGAGCATATCGCCGCGCTCGCCGACTACACGGAACAGGCGGGCGTCGAGTTCCATCATTACGAAGAAGCCCAGGACATCGTCATCGACAACGGGGCCATTTCGGGGCTTGTCACCAATAAGAGCACCTACCGCTGCAAAAACATCATCATGGCCCCCGGCCGGGTCGGTGCCGAATGGATAGGACAACTGGCCCGAAAGAATAACATCGACGTATCCCAGCGGGGCATCGAAGTGGGCGTCCGGGTCGAAGTGCACAACGAGATCCTGCAGGACCTCTGCTCGGTGATCTACGATCCGACCTTTTTTATCAGGACCAGCAGGTACGACGATCAGACCCGGACATTCTGTACCAATTTCGGCGGCTTCGTCGCCCTCGAGAACTACCAGGATTTTGTTTGTGTAAACGGGCATGCCTACATGGACCGCAAAAGCGATAACTCGAACTTCGCCTTCCTGTCAAAGGTCGTGCTTACCGATCCCGTCGAAGACAACCAGGCCTACGGTGAATCGATCGGCAAACTGGCCACGCTGATCGGCGGCGGCAAACCGATTCTGCAGCGCTACGGTGACCTGAAACGAGGCCGCCGGTCTACCTGGAACCGGGTCCGTAACAGCTATATCGAACCGACACTGAAAAACGTCACCTGCGGCGATATCGCGATGGCCCTGCCCGAACGGATCCTTTCCAACCTGATTGACGGACTGCAGCAGCTCAACCAGGTGGTCCCGGGGGTCGCCAATGACGAGACCCTGCTCTACGCGCCGGAAATCAAGTTTTTTGCAACCCAGGTCGATACGGACAATAATCTCGAGACCACCATCAGCGGGCTGTTCATGGCCGGCGACGGGCCCGGCGTCGCCGGCAACATCGTGGGTGCCACGGCAACCGCCCTGATACCGGCAAAGGAGATCATTACAAGGTCTGGGTAAGATACCGGGCGATGTGCAAAATTTTTATTGCTGCCCCACATCGTAGTAGTTGACTCTGGATGGAAAGACGCTATAATTATGCGGGTCAAATGCGAATAGGAATCAGTATCAACTAGGAACAATCCTGTACACCAAAAACTCTAAGGAGGGTATTATGAAGAAATGGGAATGTCCGTGTGGTTATATTTACGATCCGGCCGAAGGTGATGTTGCTAATGGCGTTGATCCGGGAACCGCGTGGGAAGACCTGCCGGCAGAATGGGTATGTCCGGTCTGCGGTGCCGACCAGGACGCGTTCTGGGAGTATGACGGATAACGCTCAGAGGCACTCGTCGTGAAAAGCCGGAACCGTATCGCGGTTCCGGCTTTTTTTATTTCGGCAGATCTGCATACATGCCGGCATTGAAGCCGACGTAGAGATCGCCGCCGATGCGCAGGGCTGGAGCCCGCAGGTTGCCGGTGCGTCCGGTCGCTTTCTTTACCAGCTCTTCCCTGCTCGCCGCGTCGGGTCTGTACGTCAGTGTTTTCTGGCCGCTGGCGACATGCACGGTATCCGCGCCCGACAGAAACTCCCAGACCTCGTCGGGCCCGATCACCTGCTTCTTCGCATCCACCTCTTCAGTTATCGACAGCTTCGCTTCTGCAAAAGCCGCACGGGCCTTCGTGCACGAAACTCACCCTTTGCGCAGATACGCCCAATCTATCGTCATGATCATCTCCCTCCAGCAACCAGAGCCTTTGCTTTTTTCTTCTTTTTCTTGTTGACGGCTTTACAGTCGCGGCACTGCTTCAAGTCCTCCATACACACGACACCTTTCGCCGCCAGTGGGCAGCTTCCGCACGCTTTGCCTTTCTTCTTGAACTTGCCGCAGCATTTTTTCTTTTTCTTTCCCATCACCACATACCGGGTCGTTTCAATCTGCCGGGGTCGATTCCGGACTATATAACAAGGCAGGCTACGGTCAGCAGGGCCATGATGTACAGCATGAACATGTTGAGGATCATGAACAGGATCCGGTAGTTCGGTCTGCGCTGCCGCGTCATGACAAGGCCGAAGCCACATAAGAATATAAGACCGGTGGCGCTCATTGCTATCCTGAGCCCGGCCGGTATCGTCGGCATAATTGCCAGCAGCGTATGTAAAACGACGATCAGGGCGGCAACCCACACAATCGACAGGTATTTCAAGGACGACTCCGGCACCAGGCGAGCCATGTTCGGCAGGTGCGCGTGCCGGTAATCATCCCGGTAGCTGAGCAGCACGAGCCAGAAATGGGGGATCTGCCAGAGGGCCAGCATCACCGTCACCCCGAGGATAACAGGCGAAAACGGGTCTCCGCCGGCGCCGATCCAGCCGATATACGGCGGCATCGCCCCGCATACCGCGCCGGGAAGTACCGCCCACACGGTTGTATGTTTCAGCGGCGTATACACGCCGTTGTAGATAACCAGCGCCGCCGCCCCGACCCCAACAGCCGCCGTCGAGGCCGTACCGAGGTACAGCAGGAACAATCCCAGGCCGGCAAGGATCTGCCCCTGCCTCCGCGCCGCTGCCGGGGACATGAGCCCCAGGGCCAGCGGCCGGCCTGCGGTCCGCGTCATCTGTTTGTCGCTGCGGTGCTCCTGGTACGAATTCAGCGAAGCTGCACCGCAGGCGAGCAGCAGCACCGAAACAAAAACTGCGGCGCCGCCGTCTCCGAGACTGAATGAAGCCATCGCGAAACCGAGCAGTGCCGAAAAAGCCACGAGCAGGCACAACCAGACCTTTGCCGCCTGAATCCGGTATCTGAGCTGGCTGAACAGCGGCAGATCGAGCTCAGCCGATAACGGTTTAAACTGTTTCGGATCCTTGTTCACTCTTCTGTTTCGAGCCAGGCCAGATATTCGTCTTCCGGCACGATCTTCAGTTTGCCGAGCATATACGCATGATCGACCCCGCAGTACTCGGTGCAGAGAATATCATACTCCCCTATCCTGTCGGCATTGAACCACGCGTACGTGGTCATGCCCCGCACCGCATCCACCTTGATCCTGTAGCTCGGGATGTAGAAGCTGTGCAGCACATCCCACGATTCGATATTGAGTTTGACCGCCTTGCCGAGCGGCACCACCAGTTCACCTTCGGTTTCCTTGTCGTTGGGATACAAGAACACCCAGGAGAACATCTGGCCGGCCACTTCGATCTCGATGGCATCCTCGGGTACTTCGCGCAAGCCGATATATGATTTCCAGCCGACCCAGAACATCGTCAGCGCGATCAGTGTCGGCAGAACCGTCCACACCACCTCCAGGTTGAGATTGTCCCTGATATCTACGGGAACCGGGTGTTTGCTGCGCCGGTACCTGATCACGAAAAAGATCATCACCGCCGTAATCCCGATCAGCAGCAGCACGGAAATACCGAGAATATACCAAAAGGCCAGATCTACTCCTCGCACCGGATTCATATTTCTCTTCTCTTTGTTCTCATCTCAACGAAACGCCACGTCCCAGAATGTGAAGCTTATCATGATCGCCAGAAAAAACATCGTACTGATAAAGGAGACCTTGATAACCATGCCCTCGTACTTGATGTGCATGAAAAACAGCAGCACCAGCGTCGCCTTGCTCGAAGCCACG
>Ga0180435_10001440_pt1 | contig 24763 bp, 19 predicted proteins | sample SS_ome_3_FD_132467 | JGI IMG/M metagenome (GOLD analysis project Ga0180435, IMG submission 132467) | Hypersaline lake sediment archaeal communities from the Salton Sea, California, USA - SS_3_S_1 metaG | ecosystem: Environmental > Aquatic > Non-marine Saline and Alkaline > Hypersaline >... | reverse complement strand
CTTCCACAGATCCTTCATAACAACAAAAGTTTTTTTACTCATCGCAATTGAGTTTTTCTGTTTTCATATTATGTATTTACTTGTGGGAAGGACTTTCCTTTCCGGTGTCAGCGTCAATCTCTGGCTGGATCGACAGCTTTTGGGGGGGCTCAACAATGCCGGGTCAGTATCGCAAATATTGGCAATATCGTCAATAAAAAAACAATACCGGTCGGTTATGAATTATTTCTCATCCGATTTTATGGGATTTTATACCCACCGGGTATGAGAATTCCGGGCAGGGCCCGATGTAATTGTTTTTATGACAGGTAAATACATAATATGAAAACGGGAAAATTCAATCGTGATGAGTATATTCCGGATGAATTAGACTGTCATTTGACAAGAATGAATACCGGACGGGAGGAAATGTTACCACGCCACAACCGCTACCTTATAAAGCCTTTTTAATAAAGCAATTGCGCCGATGCTTTTCCAGGCCATCTCTCTTTTGCCTTATGCCCGGGTCTCATGGTGATGTGTTGAGCAGAGAGGATGAAAGACTTATTTTATCACTACATCCGATAAAAGCCTTGACAGTTAAAAGAGAATAGATAAGCTGAGTGGCTGTTATTCGGGAACTGACCAGAGGTCGCTCAGGAATCTCTGATAAACCTCTGCCATGTTCCTTATGGTACTCTGGTAAAAACCTGATTAAGAAAAAGGAGTTAGTAAGTATGGCACCCATTAAAGTAGGAATTAATGGTTTTGGCAGAATTGGCAGAACTGTTTTGCGTATCCTCACCGAGCGAGCCGACGAATTCGAGGTCGCGGCGATTAACGATTTGGCCGATCCTAAAGCCCTTGCCCATCTGTTCAAATATGACAGTGTGATGGGGAAATTCAAGGGAGAGCTCATCGCCGAAGATGACGGCATGGTTATCAATGGCAAAAAAGTCAAGATTCTGGCCGAACGCAATCCTGCCAATCTTCCCTGGGGCGATATGGGAGTTTCCGTAGTCCTGGAATCGACCGGCGTTTTCCGCAAACGTCAAACCGAAAAAGGCGGATATGGCGATCATCTAAAAGCCGGGGCCAAAAAGGTTATTCTCAGCGTGCCTGCTGCCGATGAAATCGATGCCACCGTTGTTCTAGGTGTTAATGACAATATTCTCAAACCCGAACACGACTGTATTTCCAATGCCAGCTGCACCACCAATTGCCTTGCCCCCCTGGCAAAAGTTCTTCATGAATCCTTCGGCGTCGAGAGAGGCATAATGACCACCATCCATGCCTATACGAATGACCAGAACATTTCCGATATGATTCACAAAGACCTCCGCCGGGCCCGGGCCGGAGCGGCCAATGTCATTCCTACCACTACCGGGGCCGCCCGAGCCGTCGGAAAAGTCATTCCCGCCCTTGATGGTAAACTCGATGGCTTTGCTATGCGGGTACCCGTTATTACCGGCAGTGTTGTTGACCTGACGGCTGAGTTAAGTAAAACCGTCACAGTCGATGATATTAACTCCGCCGTCAAAGCCGCTTCCGAGGGAGCTTTGAAGGGGATTCTCGCCTATTGTGACGAACCCATTGTCAGCAGTGATATCGTCGGAGATGATCATTCCAGTATCTTCGATGCCCTTTCTACCTTGACCATGCCGAAAACCGGCTCCAATCTCGTCAAGGTCGTCAGTTGGTACGACAACGAATGGGGCTATTCCTGCCGTACGGTAGATCTGATGAAAATGATATCTAAAATGTAATCGTTTCAGGTAATGGCTCTTGAACAAAAAGGGCCCAGGGACAAAACTTATCCTTGGGCCCTTATTCCTTTGACTCCTGTTGATTGTTTGTTTCCGGAAAGGTAATAAAAATGGCCAAAAAAACTATCGCCGATATTGACGTAAAAGGTAAACGTGTTTTTATGCGGGTCGATTTTAATGTCCCATTGGACGACACGGGTAAAATTACCAATGACCGCAGGATTCAGATGGCTCTGCCCAGCATCAAAGCAGCTCTTGATGGCGATGCCCGCTTACTTCTTGCTTCACATCTTGGTCGTCCCAAAGGTGTCCGCGATGAAAAGTTTTCTCTGGCTCCCGCCGCTCGGCGTCTGGGTGAATTACTCGGCCAGGAAGTCAAGCTCGCTCCCGACTGCGTCGGCCCCGAAGTCGAAGCTATGGTCGATCAACTGGCTGATGGCCAGGTCATCGTATTGGAAAATGTCCGTTTTCACAAAGGTGAAACCAAAAATGATCCCGAGTTCGCCGCTCAGTTGGCCAAGCTGGCCGATATTTTTGTCAACGACGCTTTTGGCACCACCCACCGCGAACATGCTTCCATGTTTGGTGTCCCTTCGAATCTCGGGCCCGGAAAACGCGTTTGCGGATTCCTTGTGGAAAAGGAACTTAAATATCTGGGTGAAGCTTTAGCGGATCCGCAACGCCCGTTTGTCGCGGTGCTCGGCGGCGCTAAAGTCAGTGACAAGATCAATGTAATAAGCAATCTCATTGACAAAGTTAATCGTATTCTCATCGGAGGGGGGATGGCCTATACCTTCTTCAAGGCCCAGGGTTACGAAGTCGGACAAAGTATTTGCGAAAACGACAAACTTGATATCGCTTCGGAGCTGCTCGTATCGGCCCGATCCAAAGGGTGCGAACTTGTTTTACCAGTAGATAATATTATTGCTCAGGAATTCAAGGCCCATGCTGAAAACACCGTTAATTCCGGCAATATTCCCGAAGATTACCAGGGACTGGATATCGGCCCCGAAACATGTAAGCTTTTTGCCGACAAAATCACTGACGCCAAAACCATAGTCTGGAACGGCCCCATGGGAGTCTTCGAGATGGAGCCTTTCGACATAGGCACTAAAGCCGTCGCCCAGGCCATTGCTGATGCTACCGACAAGGGAGCCGTTAGCATCATTGGTGGCGGTGACAGTGCCGCCGCCGTTGCCCAGCTGGGCCTGGAAAATCATATGAGTCATATTTCCACCGGAGGCGGGGCCAGCCTGGAATTCCTGGAAGGGAAAAAATTCGCTTGCGTCGAAATCCTCGACGACAAGTATACCCATCGGGTATGAAAATTCCTGGCAGGGCCAGATGTTATTGTTTTGCTGATAAGTAAATACATAATATGAAAACGGAATCAGGGAGATTTTTTTGATGCCTAAGCTTCCCCCATCCGGAACCATCGAAATAGCCCCTTCGATATTGTCCGCCGATTTCTCTAGGCTGGGACAACATATTAATATGGTTGCACCCAATGTAAATATGCTGCATCTTGATATAATGGACGGTCATTTTGTACCCAATCTTACTATCGGCCCTCCGGTAATACGAAAAATCAGGGCAATTTGCGATTTGTATTTCGATACCCACCTAATGATTACCGACCCGGATAAGTACGCCCCTATTTTTGTTGATGCCGGCAGTGACGGCATTACTTTTCATCTGGAAGCAGTTTCCGACGCCCACACTACGATTCAACGCCTGCGCGACATGAACGTTGCTGTCGGGATTTCCATCAAGCCGTCTACTCCCGTGGAATTGCTTCTGCCCGTTATCGCTGAGGTGGATATGGTCTTGTTGATGACGGTCGAACCGGGATTCGGCGGCCAGGATTTTATTCCCGAAAGCGTCTCCCGCTGTGCCGCCATTCGAAAAATGCTTCGAAAGGATCAACGTCTGGAAGTCGATGGCGGTATCAATCCTTCTACCACACCAATCATTACCGGCGCCGGTGCCGATACCCTTGTGGCCGGCCATGCCATATTCGCTCATCCTGATCCCGCCCAGGCCATACAATCAATCCTTAATGCCGCCCAAAAATCCGATTGAGAATTATCGGTAATTTTCCCCTTTTCTTATCCTATTCCCCAGTCTCCCTCTAGAAATCCCTTATAGGCCGCCAATCCTTTTTTCAGTTGTTCGATCTCAACGTATTCATCCTGGGTATGAGCCTGGGCCGGACTCCCGGGGCCAAAAATTACCGTTGGAATTTGATGTTCGACAAAAGCACTCGCATCGGTAACATAAGGAACCGCGACCATTTTCATAGATGAATTAACGTATTTTACTGCTTCGCATAACGCTCTTACGAACGGCTGTTTCTCATCCGTTTCCATTGATTCGTACTGGTTCATTATCTCCGCACTGAGTTCGCTACCCGCCTGGGCCAGGACAGCTTCGCGCAGTTCCTCCAGACATTGTTTCGGATCCCGTCCCGGCAGAATCCGCCAGTCAATTTCCGCTCGACAATTCTCCGGGATAATATTTACCTGTTGTCCGCCTTCCACGATGGTTACCGACAGAGTTTCATGTCCCAGGCGTGGATGTTCGGATCGAGTTTTCAATTGCCGGGCGAATTCCTCCACCGCCGTGACCGCCCGTGCCATCGGATATATTGCGTTTGTTCCCAGTTCGGGTGTCGAACTATGCGCGTTTTTCCCTTTGCTGCACATCCGCATTCGCACCACTCCCTTATGTGCTACTACTACATTTAATTCTGTCGGTTCGGCGAAAATCGCTGCCGTCACCTTACCGGCTGACCGCTCCGCATAATACCTCGCCCCGGCCATATCATGTTCCTCACCACAAGTAGCCAATAAAGCCAGATTGCAGGGCAAATTACCCTGTCGCACCCGATCCCGATACGCCACCATCAGCGTAGCCAGCGGCCCTTTATCGTCACACGCACCCCGCCCGTAAATTCGACCTTCGCGCACCTGTGGATCAAACGGTTCGATGGACATGCCTTTTACCTCTACCGTATCCATATGAGCACTCAACAGCACTGTCTTACCGGAGTCTTTTCCCTCCGCCGTTACCAGAACGCTCTCCCGGCCGGGCCGGCTCTCCAGGATTTCCGCCCTCAAACCCGCTTCGCCCAGCCAGCCGCCCACCAGTTCCACCATTCTCTGTTCGCCATAAGGTGGATTTGTATCATCACTATCCTGGGGATTTACGCTCGCGGTGGCTACCATGTCCCGTGTTAATTGTATAACTTCATCCATCATGGCTTCTACTATAACAAAATGATGTATAAATGATATGTTGAAATTTATGTCGTGTGCGTTTTCGCACTTTTCCCGGCGTAAAATATTTACGCAACGGAATTCTTAAGAATTGAAACCACGGATTGCACGTATTACACGGATTTTAAATTTATACCCATCGGGTATGAGAATTCCTGGCAGGGCCAGATGTAATTGTTTTTCTGACAAGAAAATACATAATATGAAAACGGGAATATTCAATCGTGATGAGTATAAATCCTTGACGATATTATACCCATCGGGTATGATAATTCCTGGCAGGGCTATGTTAGGATAAAAAATGCTTCCGGAAAAAATATGGGATAAAATCTCAGAGCTCTATGGCTCTCAGTCTGCTTCCGCGATTACCGCTTCGCTGGAAAGATTGCTGGAACGTTACCAGACATTACAAAACTCATCCGTTCCCGATTTCCTCACCGAGCGGGATGTTATGTTGATTACCTATGCCGACAGCTTACACCAACCGGGCAGGGAACCGCTTAAAAGTTTGTCGCAGTTCTGCCGAAATCGTCTCGACAATCTGGTTAACATTGTTCACATTCTCCCTTTTTTCCCTTATTCCTCCGATGACGGATTTTCCGTAATAGATTATCGCCAGGTCAATCCCCATCATGGCGATTGGCCGCACATCAAAAGGATAAATCAATACGTGGACCTCTGCTTCGATCTGGTAATTAATCACGCTTCCACTTCCAGTCACTATTTTAAAGCGTTTCTGGCTGATGCCCCCGAATACCGGAATTTTTTTATTGAGATGGATGAACATGCCGACACCGCCTCGGTTGTACGCCCCCGCACTTCGCCTTTGCTCCACTGTTATTCTGCTTCCGGAAAAGATAAATGGTGCTGGACCACTTTCAGCCAAGATCAGGCGGATCTCAATTTTCAAAACCCCGCTGTTTTGCTGGAAATGCTCGACATTTTATTATTCTACGTCTCCCAGGGCGCCCGTATCATTCGCCTCGACGCCATTGCCTATCTTTGGAAACAGCTTGGCACCTCTTGCGTCCATTTACCCCAATGTCACCTCCTCGTCCAGCTAATCCGGGTCATCTTAGATGAAGTCGCCCCTCATACCCTCCTGCTCAGTGAAACCAATTTCCCCCATGAAGACAACATTTCCTATTTCGGTGACGGTTCCAACGAAGCTCAGATGGTCTATAATTTTCCCATGCCTCCTTTGGTTCTATTTAGTATCGCCTCGGGCAACGCTGCCCACCTGACCCGCTGGGCCCGGTCAATTAAACCGGTTTCCCAACGCACCACTTTCCTGAATTTTACGGCTTCACACGACGGCATAGGTGTTCGCCCGGCAGCAAGCCTGTTAAGTCCGGAGGAATTCCAATCCCTTATCCGCCGGACCACCGATCACGGCGGGCAGGTTTCCTATAAAAACGACAATAACGGTCAACCCATCCCCTACGAGCTTAACATTAATTATTTTGATGCCCTTAACGATCCCGGCAATCCCGAACCGGATGAAGATTTACAGATCGATCGCTTTCTTTTGTCACAAAGTATCGCTTTGGTATTTCTCGGTATTCCGGCCATCTATATTCATTCCCTCGTAGGCTCACGTAATTGGACTGATGGCCCTGTTCAGACCGGCCGGGCACGCAGTATCAATCGGGAAAGACTGGAACTCGACCTTATTGAACAACAGTTGCATGATCCGCTTTCCCGACGGGGAAAAATCTTTCATCGGTACGCTCGAATGATTTCCCTTCGCCGGCAGCAAAGAGCCTTTCATCCCTGCGCTCCTCAACAAATACTCGATCTGGGCCCCGAAATTTTTGCCCTGGCCCGTACTGCTCCGGACCGAAGCGAAACCATCATCGCTTTACACAACGTCACCGGCCAGACCCAGCAGCTTACTCTCGATACTTCCCTGCTCGAATCGCAACCGCAGGGAAAATTAACGGACTTAATCACCGACACTTCTCTGTCTGCATCCGACTCCGGTTTGTATCAATTAAGCATCAAACCTTACCGGTTTGCCTGGTTACGAGGAGAACGATCTAATCGTCGCAATTGAGTTGTCCTGGTTTCATTTGTATTTATACCCATCGGGTATAGAGATCGTACTGGTGGATTTGATTATCTTTTGTGGAAAATATTTCTCAACCAGCGCTGCCTTTCACGCCGGAGCAACGTTTCAGTTTTTGCCACGCCTCCTGGATCAATACCTGAACCATCCCCGTTGCCCCCAACGCCTGTTCGCAACGGCTGCAAAGAAAACTGCTGTCGCACGTTTTTCCACTGTAAAGCTTACGTATCGCTTCCTTGCGAATCGTCCCGTTCCACACCTTCGTAATTCCCTCTGCCGCGACATCCCCCCAGATCAATTCCCGCCCCATATCCTGACAGCACATCACCGCTCGTCCGTCAAAGAGAATCACCATTTCTACCAACGGATGATTATATTGACAGCCATATAATCGGCTCGCCTTACCCTCATGGGCTCGGCCCTTTAACAGTCGTTTCACCGACCCGCACCGGCTGATCGGCGGCAAATATTCCAGTTCGGTACCCTTCGGTTGCCAAAACTCGAACCACTGTTGTTTTTCTCCCTCACCCCAGTGATCGTCCACTCCGCGAATACAAATCCGCTCCGGGTTATAATGATCTATTAGATACAGCGTATGTTCCAGCGACTCTTCATAAACCAGGCCGGTAATCCGCTCGTAAGTTTCTTTGGTCGCACCATGAAAACTGATATGGACTTTTCCCTCAAATCCCGTCTCCAGCAGCATATCTACTTTTTCCGCAGTCATAGCCGAGGCGTTTGTATTCAAATGCACGGCGACCCCCTGTTTTTGGGCGTAATCGACATATTGGTGTAAATCATCCGCCAGGAAAGGCTCCGCCATATAGCAGTAGGTCAACAGGGGAGTAAAATCATTTTGTTGCCCAATTTCCGCAAACTCATTTACAATAGAATTATATAGCGACCAATCCATATGCCCCTGGCTTTGCCGGCGGCTGTATTTTGGATAAGGACACATAACACATCGGGCATTACAATAAGAATGAATATCTACCAGAAGTTTGACCGGATAAGGTCTTGACCGATATAGTATTGGATTCACCATGGTATTTGCTTTCGCGGTTTATACACAGAAATTTCACTTATCCCCATCGGGCTCTGCCCGGAATTCTCATACCCATGGGATACTATCGACAAATCGCCCCGGATGAATAAAAAAATGAACCGCCTCCCGAAAGAAGCGGTTCTCCGGTTTTCTCTCCTTCTCTTCCTTTTAGAGCTCCTTTGTTGGTGATTAACCGGCAGTCTCCACCATCTCTTTTTCCTGTTTTTGAATTTCTTTGTCTCGATTCGACAGGTGTTTCATGTTAGCGCTGATTTGCTGCAACAGCCAATCGATTCGTTTTTCGTCCTGTTGGAACTGATCTGTCGATTCCAGACGTAACGTGGCGATTCGGGGCTTGTCTCCGCCCAGCGAGAACCGTTTCGTCCACTGACTTGCCAGAATATCCGCCATGAGTTCTTCCGATCGCACCCATTGATAAGTCTCATGCTGGCAACGGTCGTCGTCGCTGACACCTTCCAGCGTCAGGACAACGCGATCCAGCTGCATCTTTTCAAACAGAGGTTTCATGCGGTCCCACAATGCTTCCAATTCCGCCACATGTTTCGATTTTTCCCCTTGCGCGTTTATCTTCCGGAGAGAATTATTCCACAAATCGGTAAGCGACTCCTGAATGTTAAGGCAACCCAGCCGAACACCCAGATACAGTTCCAACACCACCAGCGTCAATGCCGCCAGCCCTGCCGTAACTCCCTGGGTAAACTGGAACATAATCCCGGCACAGCCCGTAACGAAAACCGCCGACCATAAGACCGTCGTTACCTGCCGAACATTGAGCCCCTGATGCATCAGGCAATGATGCAGATGATGATGGTCTCCCTGGGCCGGGGAAGTGGACATTCCATATCTTCTGATTATGGATAAAAATACGTCGATAATCGGAACACTTAATATTAATCCTGCCGTGGGTAACATGAATACCCCGTTAACCGTCGCGATTTTTATCGTCAGGGTGCCCAGCAATAATCCGATTAACTGTGAACCGCTGTCCCCCAGAAATATCAAAGCCGGCTGAACATTAAATATCAAAATCGCGGTTAAACCGCCCGCGATCGCCAGCGAAAGCAACGCCGCTTCCTGGGCACCGTTAATAAAACCCAGCACTGCTAACAGCAACGATATCACCAGACTCATCCCCGATGCCAAACCGTCCATGCCGTCGATGAAATTAAAGGCGTTACAACTGCCCACCAACCAGAAAATGGTAAACGGAACCGCCAGTGCTCCCGGCGACCAGTCGAAAACACCGAAAAAACTGCATTGACGGATTACAATACCGGAATATATTATTGTCAACGACGCGATTACTTGAAATAATATTTTCGTGCGTGGCTTTACATTTATAATGTCATCCTTGGCTCCGATCACCAGAATAATCAGACCTGCCCCAAACATGATTATTCCTGCTTTCATGTTTTCCAAAATACCTTCGAACGCTTCTATATATTGTGCCGCCCAAAGCACCATTCCACCCAAAAAGATGGATATGAATAAAGGGATTCCTCCCAGGGTGGCGGTCGGCCTTTGGTGGCACTTAAGGCTGCCGTCCGGCCGGTCCAGAATGCCCCATCGCCAACTCAAACGGCACATTAAAAACGTAAAAATCGTACCGGTTATTAATGATACCAGGAAAATCACTCCTCCTGCGAGTAATGTCTTCTCTTGTAGCAACGCGAAAGAAATATTATTCACATTCACTTTCATTTACCCTCAAAGCTGTATGTCCGATTCTGGATTCGATGTTCTTCTCGGACAAAATTATGTCAAACGCTGATTAATCCCATCAGAAATCTATATTTGAATTTTCGTTAACCGAATATTCTTCGGTTAAGGAATTTTCCATATAGCCTAGAATTTCTGCTCCGCATCTATTTATACTATTTGTTAAAGTTTCCCTGTCATGAGGTTCTGCTTGTTCCGCCAGCAGCAAGGCTTTTCCCGTTGCTTCGAGCAACATCCTGGTCAAATCCGTTTTTACGGAACCGGCGTCATATATTACCCAGTCATACTTCTCGGAAAGGGCTTTGTTCAGAGTAGAAAAAGTGGCGGCGTTACATGAACTCACAAAATCTTCAGAAGCCAAAGGTAAAATTGCCAGATTGGGTATGCTGGTATTCTGGGCGGCAGAATCTATCGTTTCCGGATGATTGACCACCGTTTCCAGGCCCGGCTGACTCAAATCGGCACTAAATACCTGAGAAACACTTGAGGGCCCCGAGCTTCCTTCTACCAGTAATACTCTTCGTCCCGATTGCGCTAATGTCAAAGCCAGATTACTGGCGACGATAGTAGTACCGTAATTGTTCTCGGTGCCTGTTATCACGACTTTCTGTCCGGCATTGCCGAACCGACTCAGCAATTGACTTCCCGCCTCACGAAATATCCGGGCCTGAGTCGAACTGGGATCCGTATGTATAATTTGACAACGCGCCGCGAAAACCATTCTGTCCTGACCATCCTGATGGCAATCGATTACTCCCAGATGCATAGGAGCATTTTTCCTGTCTATTGGCAACTCAACGGCTTCTTTTCCAAATGATTCGGTCATAGATGCCGCCGAGGCCATGGAAACATGTGCTTGTTGTTGCCGGCTCTGCGAACTTTGGGACGGTGTCGCTGAGTTCACGCCGGGATTACCAGCCTGATTTACCCAGCCTGCGCCCCCCGGCCACATAGACATGCCCTGACCATCGACCGGAACTGGTATATACATAGGCATAGTACTCGCCTGGGGCGCCTCTGCCGATGATAATGAAAAACGATCCCATGCCAGCACGAACAATACGCTAAAGATCATCCCCAACAGTAACATAGAGGCTGCCTGATGAGATTTGTTTAAACCCGTCGGGCGAATCGGAATCCGGGCCTCGTCGATAACCACCACCGGCGGTTCGCTCATTTCTTCTTCCAGGGTATAATTTTGCACTCTGGCCACACACTCCGTTCTAAAACGACGCGTTATTTCCAAATCGGCTAACAAGCGGGCATATTGCTGATTCGTTTCCGTGAGTTCCACCGCGGTCTTCTTCAGCTCCGCCAGCATCATCTTTAACGATTTTTCCCGTTTCACCAACGTGTCATATTGTTCCCCTATTTCACGATGAAGATTCTGGGTTACACTTTGTTTTTTTTGTGCCAATTGATTTCGCAAATCTTCAATTTGTGTTCGGATATTTTTCAGCTTGGTATGTCCGGGAAGATAAACACGCGCCACTTTCGATTCCTGTTGTTGCAATTTATTAATTTGTCCGCGTAAAGAAATAACCTGTGTATTACCCGCGATCAAAGCTGCCGTTCGCTTACTGTCACTCCAAGGCAAGTCGTGGCTCAACAACTCTTTTAATTGATTATTTTTTGATTCGAGCGTCAACCTTTCCATCTGCAGGCGGGTACGTTCCTGCTCAATCGACGATATCTTACCCTGTACCGTCGCCAGATCACCGCCCACCCCACTTATTTGATATTCCTGACGATATTCCTGAATTTGTTTTTCCTGGTTTTCCGCTTTTCGATCATAAGTACTGATTTGCTTTTTGAGTCTCTCAATCAACCGTTCATTAGCGGCCTGTCTCATCTCCAACGATGTCTTTACAAATGCTGTCGTAACCTGGTTAGCTATGGCAGCGGCTTCGTTACGATTATGCGAGACACCGATAATTTCAATGATCGGCGCACTGTCAACCCGACGGACTTTCAGTTTTTCGCGCAATGGTTCGATATCCTCCACATTGTAATACCATCCGGCCTCCATGCCGTTTAGTTGTTCCATGGCCCGTGACATAACAAAACGGGATTGCAACAACTGAAATTGAGTGTCGAACTCATTACCTTGCGCTCTTCCCAGCAACGCCGGCATTGCCACGTCATTGCTCTGATCCTGAATCTGCACTCGGGTAATGGCTTCGTAACTTGGTTTTCGATAAACTGTCGCCGCTACGGCCAAACCGCAGACCAGCAATAAGCACGAAAACAGTTGCCATCGTCGCCGCACCAGAATTTGCCAGGGATGAAAAATCCCTAACGTTCCCGGATCGCATCCGGCTCTAGTGTTATCCCTATTTGCTCTGTATTCTGTGTTGTTGGCATTCATGATTACGCCTGTCTCTCTAAACTATGTAATCTGTTCTCAGGTTTACGAATCCTGAAAGATGTTATCTCATTAAAATCCCGGGCCGGAGGGGATCCCCATCTCTGCCCCGGCGTCATAGCGAACTTCCATACCGGTATCCACTCCCCGACGAATCAGGTTGTTCAGATCATCCAGAAATTTCAGCCATGGATCGACTGGAACCACTATCGTATCGTTACGGGCCAAAATCAGATTCTCCTCTTGACCTTTCCTAATCTTCTTTAAATCCACTACAATTTCTTTTTCCCGCCCTTCCGGTGTCCGTCGTATTACTCGACATTTATCTTGCGCAGCGATATTCGTCGGCCCACCCGCACACGACAGGGCCTGCAAGATCGTAAAGGGACGACGGAAAGTCTTGGCACCGGGCTGCTCGAATTCACCCGACATATATATATAACCGTCACGGTCGGAATGAACCTTGATTACATCGCCCGGATATATCAGCGGATTGATTTGTCCATCATCTTCTTCCGCAAACAATCTGCTTATCGGAACAACTTCTCGTTCAAAGTACACTTGCCCTGTTCCACTCGCAGCCACAGGAGAAAACGTTTTATTGCTATGGGATTGATAGGCTCCGCGTAATATTTCGATATCGGGAGCGGCTCCGGCACTAATACCACCACCCCTGCTGATAACATCCAGCAGCTTCGCTGCGTCGGATTGCAAAGCCAACGGCCCAGGCTGACGAACCTTTCCTAACAACATAACAATTTTACTACCGTGACTTTGAATGTTGACATTCACTTTAGGATTACGAATAAAATTTTCACTTAAACGAGACACTAATTCTTTTTTAACTTCCTCAATGGTCATGCCCGTTACCCGTACATGTTGCAGAATAGGCACATAAATCTGGCCGTTCCGATCTACCTCGACGTTAATAACCGCTTCTTTCTCCAGTTCCAGCAGTTGGTAAATCTTGACGATCAACACGTCCCCAGGCCCTATATGATAGACTCGAGTTGCTTCATCATTGATTTGCTGACCTGCCGGTGACTCGGAATAATCGTTATGACCATTATTTTTTGTAAAATCATTTTCTATTTGCGGCCCTGACGATGGGTTATATGGACCTTGGCCGGAAATGCCGTCATTTTGATTAATGTCTGAATTGGGTAGGCATGGAGCTATTTTATACACTCGCTTTTGCTTCACGCCACACCCGGAAAGACCACACACCAGCATGGCACAAACAACCATCATCTTTATAAGCTCTTTTTTAACAACTATTTGCGTACTCATAAGACCTACGCCTTCCTTTTATCTGGATTGATTGTCAAATCATATTTATTTAATTTATCTTTCCTATCTTACCTATCTCCCCCTTCCTGCCCCATTATCGTCTTGAATTATTACTATCCTGAGGAAAATTCCGTTTGGATTGATTAGGAAGATAATATTGTTTTTTCGTGCTTAGTTGACAGATTCGCTCACATGTCACCCGTGATCCCGGTTCGTGGGCCATCTTTTTAATGTCACAATTATTTATACTCATCGCGGTTAAACTCCCCTGATATTATTTGTATGTACATATCCGAAAAAAAAGTTATACTCGTCGCAATTGAGTTTTACTGTTTTCGTATTATGTATTTACTTGTCGGAAAAACAATTACATCTGGTCCTGCCGGGAATTCTCATACCCAGGGGTATGTATTGGGCCCTGCTGTGAATTCTAATAATATTTATGAGGTGAAAAAATGAGAACAATTCTATCATTCGTTTTTTTTGTATTGACGATTGCCTGCATGGCAAACGGGCGTTCTTATCATGTAGCTTTAACCGGTAATGACCGGCATGTTGGGAGCCAAAGCTCTCCGTTGCGTACGATTCAAGCCGCGGCCATGCGTGCCCAGCCGGGTGATCGTGTGGTATTGCATGAAGGGGTGTATCGAGAGCGGGTAAGTCCACCCCGGGGCGGCTCATCCGACAACAAACGCATCGTTTATGAAAACGTACCCGGTGAAACGGTTGTCATAAAGGGGTCGGAGATTGTCAAAGGTTGGGAAAAACTGACAAATGATGTCTGGAAAGTAACACTGCCCAACAGTTTTTTCGGTGAGTTTAATCCTTTTCAGGATGTCATCTCCGGCGACTGGTTTCATCCGAAAGGTAGGGTACATCACACCGGTTCGGTGTTTTTGAGGGGCCATTGGCTGAAAGAGGCGGCCAAAAAAGCTGACCTGTTCAAGCCTGTCGGTAAAAACCCACTTTGGTTTGCCCAGGTTGGACACGCCGAAACTATTATATGGGCACAGTTCAAAGGCGCTGACCCTGACAAAGAAGACGTTGAAGTCAGCACACGCCGTACCGTGTTTTATCCCGACAAGCCGGGGATTGGTTACATCACGGTACGCGGCTTTACGATGGAGCATGCGGCCACCCCCTGGGCGCCGCCCACTGCCGAGCAGATTGGCCTGGTGGGCACACACTGGTCCAGGGGATGGATTATCGAGAACAATATTATCCGCTATTCTGCCTGCTCGGGCGTCACTCTGGGCAAATATGGTGACAAATGGGATAACAAAGCGGCAACGGCAAAGGGTTATGTGGGGACGATCAATCGGGCCCTGGAGAATGGCTGGTCGAAAATGAATATTGGCCAACACATCGTGCGGAACAATCACATTTCGTTCTGTGGCCAGGCGGGCATCGTCGGCAGTATGGGCGCGGTATTCTCTACCATCACCGGCAACGAAATTCATGATATCCATATCGGTTGGTCGTTCAGTGGTTTTGAAATGGCCGGAATAAAGTTTCACGGTGCGATTGATACGGTCATCAGCCACAATCACATCTACCGCTGTGGCGGCTATGGGGGCATCTGGCTGGATTGGATGACGCAGGGTACGCGGGTGACCGGTAATCTGCTCCATAACAACAGACAGGATCTCTTTGTGGAAGTAAACCACGGCCCATTCCTGGTGGATAACAATGTATTTCTTTCGCCCGCTGGACTGCTCGAATCCTGTGGGGGCGGTGCTTATGTCCACAATCTATTCGGCTGCCAAATCAGGTTGCGGGCTGAATTGACACGCAAAACCCCGTTTCACAAACCGCATAGTACGGAAATTCTCGGACTATCAAAAGTTGTTGGTGATGACGAACGTTTCTACAACAACCTGTTTGTTGCCCACCGCGGTTTGTCTGTTTATGGTGAAAAGGCAGAAAATCTTCGGGCGGCCGATAATGTTTACCTGGCCGGAGCTCAGCCCAGCAACCATGACCGTGACGCATTGGTTGTTGCGGACTTTGATCCCGCTATCAGGCTTCAAGAGAAGCCGAATGGCTGGTGGCTGGATATCTCCATCGATCCAGACTGGACGTCGGCGCAAAAACGTGGGGTGATAACGACCGAATCACTGGCAAGGGCAATGGTCTCCAGTGCCCCCTACGAAAATCCCAACGGAACACCCTATCGACTCGACACCGACTTTTTCGCAAAGAAAAGAAACACTAAAAATCCCGCGCCCGGTCCATTTAGGTTCTCCAACGAAAAAAAAATCAGCCTTAAAGTCTGGCCAAAGGATAAAAATCGTAAAAATTGAATCGAATCCAACCTGAGATTTCCTCCCGCATTGGCTTTGTCCCCTCCCCTTTTTTATAATCTTTAATAATATGTAGTTCTGCGGTTTTATGATTTCGCGGGGCTTCCAATTGATTATGTGCTGAAGGAGGCCGAGGGAAAGGGGCCAAATTAATAGGAGCGGGATAAGAAAAAAAATGGGGAAAGGTGGGGGTTTGGACCGATAACTATCAAGTAAGACGAGACAGGTGAGGGAGTGTGCGCCTGGGAATATTTTATAAGTGATTGTAAGGGTGCGATTTCGCACTAAAATAGAGTTACGAAATCACTCACATGGCCTTTCCATGTGGGACAGGTATACATAATATGAAAACGGGAAAGCTCAATCGTGATGAATATATTCAGAATGGGATGATAAGCTGATGGTGGATCTGCCGGAGATTATGGAGCCCAGGACGGCGTATGTGGGAAATATTCGGGCGTTGTGGGAGATGCGCCCCTACCTGGCGCAGCAGATAGATATGGTGGACGAAGCGGAGATGATAGCGTGCCAGGAGACGCGGAGCGGGCAGCTGACATGCCAGATGGCAGGATCGGCGGGGGAGAAGATTTATCTGCACAGCCGCTACGATCCGGAGCGGGAGGCGGCCCGCTGGGCGGATGGAGTGCTGGAGTCGGCGGAAAAACAGCAGGAAGAGAACAGCGGGCGGCTGCCGATGTGTTATCTGGTGGACGGATTCGGGCTGGGTTATCATGTGGAAGCACTGTTCGAGAGGCTGCTGGGGGACGCGTTTATCGTCGTGAGCGAGCGGAATATGGCGTTGCTGCGGACAGCATTGGCGCACAGGGATTACGCGGAAATGTTGGCCAGCGGACGTTTGATTTTTATTACGAAGACGGACAGGGAAGAAATCTTCAAGAAGCTGCAACAACATTCGACGATGATGATGCTGGGGGTGGTCTTTACCCGGAGTCTGCAGAAAGTGGACAACGAGTTTCGGGCGGAAGTACATAAGCTGATCGGAGAGTTCGCGTCATTTATGCGGAGTCATATGATCAGTCTGCTGGCGAACAGTATAGTCACATGTAAAAATATTCTGCATAACCTGCCGACATACGCAGGGGCGGAGTCGATCAATCATTTGAAAGGACGTTTCGGGGGCTGTCCGGCGGTGGTGGTGTCGGCGGGCCCCTCGCTGCAAAAGAATATTGAATTGCTGGGACAAATCCGTGATAAAGTGGTGTTGATCGCGGTACAGACGACGCTGAAACCTTTGCTGGCGCGGGGGATCGTGCCGGATTTCGTCACGAGCCTGGATTATCATGAGGTGAGCCAACGATTTTTCGAGGGACTGACGGAAGAGGAACTAAAAGATGTGCACCTGGTGGCGGAACCTAAGGCAACGTGGCATGTGATTGACGCGGTACGCAGGCGGCGGGGGCCGATATCGCTGCTGGGCAATGAGTTTGCCCGGCTGGTACTGGACGGGGAGGATTTCGGGCATGATAATCTGCCGGGGGGAGCCACGGTGGCACATCTGGCGTTTTATTTAGCGGAATATATGGGAGCGGGACCAATTATGTTCGTGGGGCAGGATCTGGCATTTACGGATAACGTATATTACAGTCCGGGGACGGTGCTGCATAAGGTGTGGCAGGGGGAGCTGAACCGGTTCTGTACCCTAGAGATGAAAGAGTGGGAGCGGATAGTACGGCATCGCGGGATATTACGGTCGGTGGAAGATATTCATGGCCAAACGATTTATACCGACGAACAGATGTTTACGTATCTGCAGCAGTTCGAGAAGGATTTTGCCAAGTGTTCGGTGAAGGTGATCGACGCGACGGAAGGCGGGGCCCGGCTGCAGTTTTGCGAGACGATGACGCTGGCAGAAGCAGCGGAGCAGTATTGCACCAAGCAGGTGGACCGGAAACGGTTCGACTATCGTCAGGAGATGGCTCAGTTTCAAAGCAATAAAGTGGCCAGAGCGAAAAAACTGGTTAAAATACGCATTAAGGAAGTGGAGGAACTGCAAGAAATCTGCAATGAAACCATGGAACTGGTGGGGAAAATGATTGATCTGGTGGACAATCAGGCAGCCCTGAACCGGAAAATGATCCGACTGGATGAGCTGCGAGCTATGGTACGTCAGCGAGAGAAAACGTTTCGACTGGTAACCTTTGTTTCGCAGGCGGGGGAAATGTTCCGGTTTCGGCAGGACCGGGCGATTGGGATTGATAATGTGCAGGGTAAAGAACGGCAGCAACGGCAACTACAGCGGGATGTGGGGTACGTTACGGAAATTAAGAAGGGATGCGAACGGCTGGGGGAGATGCTGGAGGAATGTTTAACGCGTTTTGATGAAGAATTGGAAGGACAAGAGTGAGCAAAAGGATAAAGGAAGTAAAAGTAGGAAAGTTTGAGGGGGATGAAATGCGAACAGAGAATATTGAAGTGCTCCAATGTCCGATAATAAGATATCATAAAAAAACTTCGACAATATATAGTTTGGGGGACATTGGAACCAGAGATAACCACCCGAAAAGGTAATTGTTTAGGATTCCCACTAAATTGGCTCGCGTGATTCATCCGATAAAACCATGAGGATGGAGCCCACTGGTGGTGCTCATCCAGGACACTACCGGGGGACAAGAAAACAATCAATACGATTGTCAAACAACGGAAACAAAATATCCAACAATATATATGTGAACACATAATACGAAAATGGGAAAACTCATTTGCAATGATTAATATATTATCCAGACCAAGGACGGACGTTAGTTACCCAGGATGGGCAGGCCTAATTTTTGCGCTAGGATTGATTATGATCAGAGGGCCGGTTTGGGCAGACCGGGTGGTCTTAGAAAACGGCGATACCCTGACGGGTAAGGCGGTATCGTTAAAAAAAGGAAAAGTTACGTTCCAATCCGATATTCTGGGCTCGCTGGACATTCCGGTGGTCAAAATAAAATCCCTGGAGACAGACGGGGCTATCAAGGTTACGGTAAAGGAAGGGCAAAAGCCTACGCTAATGAGGATACGGGCATCAGAAAAAGGGGTGGTACTGGAGCAGGAGGGTCGCAAAAGAGAGATATCGTTGAAAGACATCTGGTCGTTTGGGGCAGCAACGGAACCGTCAGAAGCGGAAAAAGTTAAGCCTAAGAAAGTAAAGTGGTCGGGTAAACTGGAAGCGGGTCTGGCGGGCCGAACAGGTAATACCGATCGAATCCAAACTCAAGGTGGCATAAAAATAACCGCGACTCATCCGAACTGGACATTGGCCAATTATCTCAATGCCCGATACGCGGAACAGGAGATCCGCAAGCGAAAGATAAGAACCGACAACGAAATTCGGGGGGGAACCCGATTTCAATGGATTATCAAGCATAGGCTGTCAGGTTACGTTTCGGCCGACCTGGAAAGGGATGAACGGGAAGAATTAAGCTTACGATCGTTATTGAACGGCGGCTTGGCAATATGGTGGCTGAAAGATAAACAGTGGTTTTATGAGAACCGGTTCGGGTACGGTTATCAGCATGAGAGATGGGATAACGGTAATACACGGGAAAGTTGTGTGGCAAACTTTACCTCCGATTTCCGATACAAAGTCAATTCTCATATCGAGATTACCCAGGCCACGACCTGGATACCCAACTTTGACGATCAGGACGATTATCGAATCAACGCGGAATCGGCAGCGACCTTTTACCTGGACAAAGAACATCATCTTTTTCTCAAGAGCGGCCTGAGGCATATGTATGACAACAAGGTGCCGGAAAATGTAGAGCATCTGGATATGTACTATTTCACCAATTTGGGGTATAAATTCTGACATTTACACCCCATACGGGAAAACTTCATCGCGATGAGTATAACCTGCTTTTTTCATAAACTTCGTCACGAACTGTGTAGCCTATTATAAAGTGTCCAGGGAGAGGGGGTCGGCCGAATGGGATTGATACAATTTTAAAATATTGCGAGCGGTCTGGGCGACACGTTTTTTTAATTGCCGGGGAGAGATCACCTCGACCTGATCACCATACCCGAGAATCCACCAGAAAATTTCGGTGAGGCCATCGACATGTACCTCAAACTGGATAGAGCCGCCGGGAAGACGGGTAATTTGCTGTGTACGATGCCAAAGGACCTCGGCGACATTACCGGCGACTTTGGGGAGAAAGCGGAGAATGACATGGTAGATTTTTCCTTCAGGGATCAGAGACCAGGCATGGCTGAGATATTCGTCGATTCTAAAAGATTTATCCTGCAGGAAACGAGAAGGGAGCAAACAAAGATTTTCCATGCGGGAGATTTTAAAGGTACGCAGTTCGTTATGGAGGGACGAATAGCCAATGACATACCAGCCTCGCTGGGCAAAGTGCAGGTGGTAAGGACTGATGGTGGTGGAAATTTTCTTTTTTTCGTAAAATGATCGGTAGTCGATCTGGACCTTCCGTTGATGTTTAACGGCCTGCTGGAGAGTGGAAAATATTTTTGTCTGATTTTCACCATGGGTGTAGGGTTGGGGATGGATGGAAGACTTTTTCAGCAGGGAGCCGCAATGCTGTCGGATGTGGGCGGGGAGAGAACTTTCGATTTTTAACGCGGCAGAAAGAGTTTGTTTACGAAGGGGGAAGGAAGCGGCCTCGTTTTGAGTCATGAGCATAAGGGCCAGAGCCTCCTGTAAGTTCAAGTTCAAAGGAGGCAGCAGAAAAGTGTCGTCGATTTTATAGCCGCCGTTTTCGTCGTCGTGATAATACGGAATGCCGGCCTGGCGGAGCATGTCGAGGTCACGAAAGATGGTTCGGCGCGTAACGCCGAGATATTCGGCCAGTTCGGCGGGGCTGTAATGACGGCCGGCCTGAAGTATGTTTACCATTTTTAAGATACGTTGGAGGCGGGAAAGTTTCACGTCATATTTCCGTCCTGGTCAGGTGCTTACGATTGCCAGAGCCTCAGGCAGGGTGAATTTATTTTCGTAGAGGGCCCGGCCGACAATAATACCGGCCAGGGGAAGTTGAGACAATTTTCTGATATCATCCAGAGAGCCTACCCCGCCAGAAGCGATGACGGGGACTTGACAATTTTCAGCCAAGGTACGAGTGGATTCGATATTCGGTCCGGTGAGCATGCCATCCCGAGCAATGTCGGTATAGATGATAGCTGCGAGAGGCCAATTATTAACGATACCAGCCATGTCGGCGATGGTCGTTTCGCTGGTACTGGTCCAGCCGCGGGTGGCGACACGTCCGTCGCGGGCGTCGAGGCCCAGGACTATTTTATGGGGGTAATCGTGAACGAGTTTTTCGAACCAGTCGGGTTCCTCCAGGGCTTTGGTGCCGATGATTACGCGGGTAATCTGAGTATCCAAAAGCGCTTTGACGGAGGCCCCGGTACGCACCCCGCCGCCGAGTTCGATATTGAGGGAAGTGTTCTTTTTTATTAGTTCGAGAACGCCAACGTTATAATGTCCGCCATGCAAGGCGCCATCGAGGTCAACTACGTGGAGCCAACGGGCGCCCTGCTGTTCGAAATCGCGGGCCTGAGCCACGGGATCGTCGTGATAGTCGATCTGGCGATCGTAATCACCCTGGAGGAGACGGACACATTTTCCGTCGCGTAAATCAATGGCGGGCAGAATAACCATAGTAACCTTTCTATTGCACGTTTAAAGGGTACCCCTAAACTATTTTCCAACAAGCCTACAAACTATATTCTTCGAAACCAGCGAGATTTAATCTCTTTCTCCGGTTTAATTTATCAAAGAGAAAAAGAAGTTTAAAACTGATCGTTGTGATTTCTATAAGTAACGACGCCGGAAGGTTCGATCCATCCTTTTTTATCGGATTTCCGGATAATATCCACCACTTCGGCGGGATCGTCGGTAAGAGCAAACAAACTCATGTCATCGGGAGAGATGGTCCCGGCTTTTAACATAGTGTGTTCGATCCAGTCCACCAGGCCCCGCCAATATTGCGTACCCATCAGGATTACGGGAAAGCGGGTCATTTTGAGGGTCTGAATCAGGGTGAGAGATTCGAAAAATTCGTCCAGGGTACCAAATCCACCGGGCAGAATGACAAAACCGCAGGCGTATTTGGTGAACATGGTTTTGCGGGCGAAGAAATAACGGAAACTCAAAGACAGGTTTTGATATTCATTGGGTTTCTGTTCGTGCGGTAATTCGATGTTCAATCCGACACTGCGGCCGCCGGCTGCAAAGGCCCCTTTGTTGGCGGCTTCCATGATTCCGCCGCCGCCGCCGGTGATGACAGCCATATGGGCCCGGACCACTTCGGCAGCGGTTTTTTCGGCCAGTTTATAATAGGGGTCATCGGGGGAGGTCCGAGCAGAGCCGAAAATGGACACAGCAGGGCCCAGACGGCTGAGCTCGTCAAATCCTTCGACAAATTCAGCCATAATTCGAAATACACGCCAGGTTTCACGAGTAAAATCAGCTTCCAAGCTCATTCGAGGCTCTCCTCTTAAAAGGTACAAAGTGATATATGGAAAGTACTTTACCATAAATTCCTATGAGAACAAAATATATTCCGAAAGCTCATACCCCCCCACTAAAAAAACGACCAGAAAGCCCTGTTGGATGTATATTTGGGAAGTAAAAATTGCACAAGTTGACTATTGTAAAACGATCGAAGCATGATAACATAGGCAGTATTGAGATTATATCTGGTAGAATAAATCGTGAACCAAGTGTTTTGTATTACTGTCGGGCAAATATTAAGCAGAAAGGAAACCGTTATGATTAATAATGATACGGTGGAATGTTGTCCACGATTTGACCCTGAGGGCTGGGACGAGAAGGAATTGAACTGGACAGACAGGAAGTTCGTGAAGGATCGAGTTCGAAGTTTTCTCCATATCCCCCTCAATTTCGGTTCCGTGATGAAGCGAAATGTGCGTTTGATTGAGGCTGCCGAGGCTAAATCGGACGAAATGATCGTGCTGTCCGATGAGAATTCTCTGTGGGGTGCCGATGTTTACATTGGTGTGAGCAAGGATGTGGCCCACGCGAACAATGTTTCTATCTCGGGGACGTTTCTGTGCAAAGCGTTCGAGGGCCCTTACCATAAGGTACGGAAATGGATGGAGCAGACAAAGAGTTTCGTCGGCTCACGGGGTAAGGAGATCAAGAAATTGTACTGCTTTTATACTACCTGCCCCAAGTGTGCGAAAAAATACGGAAAGAATTACGTAGTGATATTGGCTCAAGTGTAAGCAAAGTTACTTCCACCAGAAAAGCCGGAGAAGACGTCCGGCCCAGTGCGTCTCAGCCGCACTGTTGTTTACTACAGAGAGGAGAACTATTATGCGAAAGGTAATGTTAATCGTTATCGTCTTAGCTGCAGGTGATCGACAACGCCAGACAGGACACCGAGAAAAAAGCTTTTGCTAAGCTCGTCGATCAGTTCTGTCAGGTATGGCCCGACGTTCTCAGGGAGTACGCCGGCAAGTATACCCATCGGGTATGAAAATTCCTGGCAGGGCCCGATGTAATTGTTTTCTGGTTAAGTATATACATAATGCGAAAACGGGAAAATTCAATCGGAAGCAGTATAGAACACTCAACTAACAGATTCAGGCGATAAGTAATCATTGCGGGGGGGGCGGGCATAGTCTGCTTTTACTGCTCTGTCATGGGCATTTTGGTTATCTGGGCACCAATTGCCCGGCAAGGAAATAGTTTTTCAAAAAATAAACCGACGAAACCGGCGGGTGGATAACAGGCTTGCTTTTATCGGTTTTTCTGGTACTTTTAGTATCTTAACAATGAAAGCTTACGCTAAATGGCATGTGAGTGATTTTATACCTGACCCATATGAAAATTCCATATAAGCAATTTTGTAATTCTATTTTAAGAAATGGTTTATAGCCGGACATGCCAAACAAAACAATAACCAAAGAGTATAATACGAGGGATTCATGGCAGAAACAGCATCGATTGTGAGGGTGGGTCAGGGTTATGACCTGCATCGGCTGGTGCGGGGGCGAAAGCTTATGCTGGCAGGGGTGGAAATTGCCGGGGAAAAAGGTTTGCTGGGCCACAGTGACGCGGATGTGGTGCTGCATGCCGTGATCGACGCCCTGCTGGGGGCGGCGGGACTGGGGGATATCGGAGAGATGTTCCCCGATCACGATCCGGCTTATCAGGACATTGCCAGCGGCCGTTTGCTGGAGGAAGTGCTCAAGAAAATTGAGGAGGTAGGTTATCGGGTAGCCAACGTCGATACCACGATTATCACGGAAGAGCCGAAGCTGGGCCCCTATAAAAAAGCTATGCGGGAGAAGCTGTCGGAGATATTGGGGCTGCCGGTGGAGGCGGTGAGTATTAAAGCCAAGACCAATGAAGGACTGGGGGAGACCGGGCAAGGACGGGCAATGGCCTGTCTGGCGATGGTGTCGTTATGTTTGAATGAATGATATTAACATGAGGAATAAAATGGCTTTACGCATTTACAACACGTTAACAAAAGAAAAGGAATTGTTCGAACCGGTGGAGCCGGGCAGGGTAGGGATTTATGTTTGCGGACCGACGGTTTATAAGGACAGTCATATCGGACATGCGGTGGGGCCGGTGATTTTCGACGCGTTTAAGAAATACCTGACCTACAAAGGTTACAAGGTCAAGATGGTCGTGAACATTACGGATGTGGACGACAAGATTATCGTGGAGTCAAAACGGCTGGGGCTTGACATGAATGAACTGGCCGAGAAAGTCAGCGCGAATTATTTTGCGGCGTTGGAAGAATTGGGGGTAACCAGTATCGATGAGTTTCCGCGAGCGACGGAACATATCGATCAAATCATCGAATTAATTCAGCGGCTGGGGGAAAACGAAGCTGCTTATGCCGTCAATGGCGATGTGTATTTCGATATCAGTAAATGCAAGGATTACGGTAAACTATCGCACCGGCGCAGTGAAGATCAG
>Ga0180435_10001439_pt1 | contig 24765 bp, 21 predicted proteins | sample SS_ome_3_FD_132467 | JGI IMG/M metagenome (GOLD analysis project Ga0180435, IMG submission 132467) | Hypersaline lake sediment archaeal communities from the Salton Sea, California, USA - SS_3_S_1 metaG | ecosystem: Environmental > Aquatic > Non-marine Saline and Alkaline > Hypersaline >... | reverse complement strand
CGGTGAGATTGAAAGTCTGTGGGTCCCTCGAACTGTACGACCTGAGCAAGGACATCGGTGAAAAGAACAACATCGCCGCCGAAAACCCCGACGTCGTCGCCGAGATCGAAGCATACTTGGAAACGGCCCGAACGGAATCGACAAACTGGCCGGTGAAACTCAAAAACTAAGGGACATTCCTCATGCGTCTTCTGACGATCTGCTGCCTGCTGCTTACGACCACCGCCCACGCCGACCAAGCGTGGAAACGTCATATCATCGACGACACCTCCCGCGGCGCTGATGGCGTGCGGCTTGCCGACGTCAACGGCGATGGGCTGCTCGATATCGCCACCGGCTGGGAAGAGGGCGGCAAGGTGCGGGCATACCTGAACCCCGGCCCTGAAAAGTCGACGGCGCCGTGGCCGAAGGTCACCGCCGGCAGCGTGGCCTCGCCCGAGGACGCTGTGTTCGTCGACCTGGATGCCGATGGAGCGACCGATGTCGTCAGTTGCTGCGAAGGCGGCAACAAAACGGTCTACGTCCACTGGGCGCCGAAGAACGCCGAGGCGTATCTGAACGACAACGCTTGGAAGACCGAAGCGTTTCCTGCGACCGCAAAGAAGGCGGCCTGGATGTTCGCCCTGCCGATGGACGTCGATGGCGAGAATGGGATTGATCTGGTCATCGCGTCCAAAGGCAGCGGCAACGTCGGCTGGCTCAAGTCACCAGAAAATCCGCGTGATCTCGCCGCTTGGACGTTTCACCCGCTCTACGCCGCCGGCTGGATCATGTCGCTCGTTGCTCACGATATGGATGGCGACGGCGACCCGGACGTGCTGCTCTCCGATCGCAAGGGAAGTTCGCGGGGCGTGAAATGGCTCGAAAACCCCGGCTCAGAAATCGCCAAACAGGGCAAACCGTGGAAAACCCATCTTATTGGCGGCAACGATCGCGAGGTGATGTTTCTGACTGTCGCCGATCTGAACGAAGACGGGCACGACGACGTGCTCTCGGCAGTCAAGGGGCGAGGCATTGCCGTTTTCCTCGGCACGGGCAAGGTGGACACGCCCTGGCAAGAGAGCGAGATTGCCTGGCCCGACAACTGCGGCACGGGCAAGGGCGTAGCGGTCGGCGATATCGATCTGGATGGAAAGAACGATGTCGTCTTCAGTTGCGAACACGCCACCGACGGCAAGTCGGGTGCACGGTGGCTCTCGGGTGATACCGCCTTCTCCACCCTCCCCCTGGGAGGGTCGGACGCGGTAGCGGCCGGGGAGGGTCACAAAACAACCGATTTGACTGGCAGCGCACCCTCCCCGCTCGTTCCTCGCGCCCCTCCCGGAGGGAGGATAACGACAACGCAGTGGACCGATCGCGAGATCAGCGGCCCGACCGGTATCAAGTTCGACCGCATCGAACTGCTCGATTTGGATGGCGATGGTGATCTCGACATGATGACCTGCGAGGAGCGCGAATTGAACGCAGTCATCTGGTACGAAAATCCGACGAAGTCGCCCCCCTCCCCTACTCCCTCGCCGGTCAAAGCAGGTCGCAAACCAAACGTGATCTTCATTTTTTCGGACGACCAGGGTTCGATCGATGTCAATTGCTACGGTGCGAAGGACTTGATCACACCGCACATGGACGCCCTCGCCGATCGCGGCGTGCGGTTTTCGCAGTTCTATGCGGCGGCCCCGGTTTGTTCACCGTCGCGGGCAGCGCTGCTGACTGGCCGCTATCCGCAACGCGCTCAACTCGGCGGCAACGCCAGTTCGCATCCGGACGGACATGGCATGCCGACCGAGCAGGTAACGGTCGCCGAGATCTTCAAATCGGCAGGTTACGCCACGGCTCACATCGGCAAATGGCACTTGGGTTACGTGCCCGAGGAAATGCCCAACGGGCAGGGGTTCGACTACTCGTTCGGACACATGGGCGGGTGCATCGACAACTACAGCCACTTCTTCTACTGGGTGCCGCCGAATCGCCATGACCTTTGGCGAAACGGCAAAGAGGTTTGGGAGGACGGCAAGTTCTTCCCCGACCTGATGGTGGAGGAGGCGGGTCAGTTCATCGACAAACACAAAGACCGCCCCTTCTTCATGTACTGGGCAATCAATGTGCCGCACTACCCCCTGCAAGGCACCGAAAAGTGGCGCGAGAAGTACAAGGACCTACCCGCCCCGCGGCGGATGTACGCCGAGTTCGTTTCGACAATGGACGAGAAGATCGGCGAATTGCTGGCAAAGGTCGAGGAGGCGGGACTGACGGACGATACGATCGTCGTCTTCCAATCCGATCACGGCCACTCGACCGAGTCGCGCACCTTCGGCGGCGGCGGCAGCGCGGGGCCGTACCGCGGCGCGAAGTTCAGCCTCTTCGAGGGCGGCATCCGCGTGCCGGCGATCATCAGTTGGCCAGGGCACATTCCGCAAGGCGAAGTTCGCGGTCAGATGGCGACCGCCTGCGATTGGTTGCCAACCGTGGCTGACTTAGCCGACGTCTCACTGCCGAAACGCACGCTTGACGGCAAGAGTCTGCGTGCCGTGCTCGACTCGAAGGATGCCGAATCGCCACACAGCGAGTTCCACTGGCAAACCGGCGGCAACGCCTGTTGGGCCGTCCGGCAAGGCGATTGGAAGTTGCTCGGCAACCCCCGCGACACCAGCCAAAAAGCCCCCATCACCGCCAAAGACAAGCTGTTCCTGGTCAACCTGGCCGAAGATATTAGCGAGATGAAAAACCTCGCCGCCGATAACCCCGAGGTTGTCGAACGACTGAAGTCGCTGCACGACGATTGGGTGAAAGAGGTGCAGCGGCAGTAACGCCGACTGTGTCACATAGACGTTTTTTCGTAGGCAGCTTGGGGCTCGAGCGCGTCAACTTACAAGATGAATCCCAAAAAACGATGGAACGCATCAGCTAGCCCCCTGTTCGATCGTTCTCTCCCCTGGTTGGTCCGCGGAGTTGCGTGTCGATTCATCTTTGGACGAGCACATCGAATATCTGGCGATCGTGCCCCAGAGTGAAGACGCGTTGCTACGCCTTTCGACCGACAATCGCTACAAACGCAGTAACGATGCTGCGAATTGGGTAGAGTCTTTTGCGGTCATTCAACGCAAGAAGAATCGGACTGTCGTGCCTGCGCAACATGGAGAGTTCCGGGGCCACCTCGTGGAATTCGAGGCAGATGGCGAATGGTTGCGCGGCTGGGCGCTAAGCGCCGGCGAGTTCCCGCTTTGCGTCCACTATCGCTGCCAAACCGAAAACGCAGGGCGGGACGATTCGATTGTCGATGAAATGCTGAAAACACTTTGCTTTGCCGACCACCAATAGCCTCGCTCTAAAACAGGTTCTCACCCGCGACCGGCATCGCAACCTTTACAGCGAATACCCACCGGGCGGGATCAGCTCGAGTTCAACCGGTGGTTCGACCGGTTCGTTCTGTGGTTCGGCCGGCGTCGGCTCGAACTGTGGTCGGTAACTCGGCGATGGATACGATGGTGGCGGATACGAGTAAGCGGGCGGCGGATAACCATATCCCTTGGGATGGGACTTGGCTTTCGCCTTGCACTTGTGGGACTCGTACGTATGCACAACGAGATCGCCGTTGTGGAGGTGGACGATTCGGGCCAGGTAGCCGCTCGGCCACTTAAACGTCGAGACGCCGCGAACGAACAACCCTTTGCGATCCTTCTCGCAGGGTACGCCCATGCACTCGGCAGGGATCGTGACGGGAATCTGCAGCACGCGGTCGCCACACTTGGGATCGACCACCGTGAGCAATGTTTGGCATTTGGCCGCGCAACAACCGCAACCACGCTTCTTGCAACCGCCATGATGCCGATAGATAACCTTTGGCTCTCGGCACACTTTGACCGGCTGCGCGACCTGATACGGGGTCTTCTGGTACGTCATCGGCGGACTGTACGGCATCACCACCTTCGGCGGCAGCACCCGCTGGTACACGGGCGCTGGTTCGTACTTTTGTGCCGGCTTGAAATACTGTGTTTGGGCCGGGCTGGAGTATGGATTGCCGCCGAAGCAATCGCCAACCGTGGCAAAACAAACGGCTGCACACACGAGCACAGGAAGATATCGAAAGCACGTCATCGGTGTACCTCTTCGTCGAATATGTCGCGGGAACTCTATACCGGTCCCAGCAGCCCCCACACCTTCCATGCTATTCAAAGGCTGGGGGAAAACAAGGTTGTCAAAGAAAAAACGGGAGAATTGCGAAGTCGATTTGATGACACAACCGCCATTCCCGCACACGCGGGGATCTAGTGAACGGCGTGAAACGCCTGGATTCCCACTTTCGTGGGAATGACGGAAGGCTTTTGTGGGAATCCAGTGAATACGGAATCCGCGTCGGCGTTGCGACGCAGCTATTGCCCCTGGCCCGTCAGGTCCGCATTCTGCCTTCGCGGTCGGCCTGCCAGATTTGGCGGGTGTTGACTTCCATCGCGGTTAGATAGCCGCCGCCAACGACGAACGTGTCGATACAAACCAGGTGGTCCAAGTCGAGTACCTCACCGTCCCGTTGCGGGGTGTGGCCGACGAACGCTGTCTTACCGGAACAGTGTGCCGGGGGCTGCCGTTCGTGGAGATGATACCAGAGGGCAACGTGTTTGGGCTGACGCTCCATCGGCAGTCGTTCATCGTAGTTGGCGTGCACGAAGATGTTTTCCCGGTCTTCGTAGTACATCCGCAGCCGACGCAAAAACCGCTCATGCTGCTCGGGCACATTTGCCAGATCGCCGCCGTAGCTGTCGATCGTCTCCTGGCCGCCGCAGGCCCGCCAAAACTCGTCGTTGCCATCCATCGCCTGCAACATCATGATTTCATGGTTGCCCAACAACGGAATCACGCGGCACTCGTCGCCAAGCGCGATCAATCGGTCGATCACGCCGCGACTGTCTGGGCCGCGATCGATGAAATCGCCGAGCGGGATGATCGTGTCGTCTGGTCCCGGCTCGATCGCCCCCAGCACGGCCGCCAACGCCTTGTCACATCCGTGAATATCACCAATGGCAATCGTGCGTTTCGGCATGCGGACCGTCAATTGAGCGAAGGATCGTCCGGGAATTGATCGATATTCACGGCCGACCGCAGAATGTCGTCGCCGATGCCGGAGACAACGCGTTTCCAAAGCTCGTCGTTCTCCGTCGTGAAGATTGCCTCGCGCGTGGCGGGAGCGGTCAACCAACCGCCCATCTCCATTTCGCCTTCGAGCTGGCCTTCGCCCCAGCCCGAGTAGCCGCTGAACATGAGAAACGGTTGCAAATTCTCCTCGACAATCGTCTCCATGTACTCTTTCTGCGAGGACAGATAGACGCCCGGTATCACGTCGTCGTCGGCATGTTGAGCATGCGTATGGATCGCCATCAGCGGCCCGGGGACGGGCCCGCCGAGAAAGATCGGCTGCCGGCTCTCGATCGGCGTATCGCTTACCTGTCGCCAAACCTCATCGAGGGTGGCGTCGGTGGGCCGATTGAGCACCAGGCCGAAAGCGCCGTGCTCGTCGTGATGCACCATCAACACCACCGTCCGATTGAAATTCGGATCCGGCAAATGCGGAGAAGCAACGAGAAAGTGACCGCGCAGTGAGTTCATCGGACCGGCCCATTCGATACGCAGGTGTCAAACATCGACAGTATACAATTGTCTTGTCTACTTCATCCACCCGTCCACGTCTCGCGCCACATGCAGCCGGCCCAAGACCAACCAACGCCAAAACCAACTAACATGCTTCTCATGTCGGGCGTCAACTTGCCCGCGCTGCGAAGGTGATCGATCAAGATGGGGATGGTGGCGGACACCGTGTTGCCATAGTCTTTCAAGAGAATCGGCATCTTCTCGTCATCGAAACGCAGGGCGGCCTGCAACTGCTCCAGCATCTTCCGGGTTGCCTGATGCATTAGGAAGAGATCGACGTCGTCCCGTTCGATGCCGTCTGCCTGCAAGGTTTCGTTGACGAGTTGTGGAACACGACCGACCGCGAAACTGATCAAGCTGGGGCCGTCCATGTAAATTTCGCTGGCCCAGCGTTTACGGTTGCGAGGTTTGATGGCGTCTTCGGGGAGTCGATACGCGCCAGTGCCAACCATCAACGTATCGCCACCGGTCCCGTCGGTGCCAAACGTGAATCCACTCAATGTTGGTTCGTCATGCGCTTCGACCAAGGTGGCCGCCGCGCCGTCGCCGAAGATCGTCCGCAAACTGCGATCGGTGGCGTGGATGAATTTCGAATAGGTCTCGGCCATCACCAGCAACACGCGTTTGGCCGCCCCGCTGCGAATCAAGCCATCGGCCAAAGACAATCCATAGACAAATCCCGAGCAACCCAGGTTGAAATCAAGGGCGCCGCTCGACGTTCGCATGCCGAGGCGATCTTGCATCAAACATGCGGTTGTCGGTAGTGGATAGTCGGGGGTTTGTGTGCAGAGCATCAAAAAATCGATGCTTTTCGGGTCGATGCTGTTCTGGTCGAACAGCTGCTGGCAGGCAGCGACTCCCAAGTCGGACGAGGTTTCGTCGCGTGCCGCGATGTGCCGGCTCGCAATACCTGTGCGCGAATAGATCTGGTCCATATCCCAGTCGGGGAACTCGGCCTGGAGTTGCTCGTTGGTCTCAACGTTTTCCGGCAAATGCACGGAAATCGGGCCAATCGCTGCGTATTTCACCTTCAGTAAGTCCTTTCCCGACGGGACGTTCCGTTGTCGACGGCATATGAGAAAACCGCCGACAGCGACCTAAGAACGTGTTTTGAAATTCAGTGAGGATCGCTTCCCCTGCACGATGGACATTCCTGTCCGTCGATTTCGCCGAGGTTTCGTCTATTGCGACGGGTTAGAAAACCCATCGTACGGAGTTTCAAAACACGTTCTAAACAACCGATTGTGCTTGCAAGCGGCCGCGCAGTCAATGTCGTGCAAGGTGAATCCGTTGTCTTATGACTGGTTTTTTGCCCACCGACCGAAGATGTGGACGAAAAACCAGCCCTCGCGAAGAAATTCCAGGGCGATGAACCGAGTGTCGAGGATCGATCTCTATTGACGCTCTTTTGCGCCCCGATATACTCCTGCCGCTCGTTTTCGATCGATCGCTTGGCGTCTTCTCAAGCAGCATGCACAACGCAGGAAAAAAAAAGGCGAACTTGGTCTTGGCTGGGCGATCCAAGCGTTCCTGCGGATATGCGCGCGTTTCATCGATCTTTCTTCTGTCTGCAACCCTAATCTGTTTGCTGGCAAACCCCGCCACTGCGGCCCCGAAAAGCTGGCCCTTTGAAACTCATTGGGGGCGGTTCGCGGTCTACTCAGATGCCAACCTCGCCGAACAACGAGATCTGTTTCGTGAAATACAGCAACTCGAAAAAGATGTGACCGGCGAACTCTCGTTGCCGGTGTCGGATGTCCCCATCCACGTCTTCCTGTTTTCAAACAAAGAAACCTATCAACGTTATTTGCGGCGGTGGTTTCCCCAAGCTCCCCAGCGCCGGGCCATTTTCATCAAAAAAAACGGACCAGCCATGGTGTTCGCTGTTCTGAGCGACAAGCTCGCGGTCGACCTTCGACACGAAACAACGCACGCGATTCTGCACACCGCCCACCCAACCGTCCCGCTCTGGCTCGACGAGGGCCTTGCCGAGTACTTCGAAACGCCGCGAGAAAAACGAATTACCGGTCACCCTGAGTATCTGAGCAAAACACAATGGGCGAATTGGTTTCGGATTTCATCCGACCTTGCTCGACTTGAGTCATTCAACAACATGTCCGAAATGGACAGTAGCGACTACCGCCAGGCATGGTCGTGGGTCCATTTCCTTCTGCATGGTCCAAACGGGGGAAAAGCGCTTCTGACCGGTTACCTAGCCGACCTTCGCGCTCATCGCCGCCCCCAAAAACTGAGTGCTCGCCTCGGCGACGTGAATGCTCAATATCTCCAACACTTCCGGCGGTAACTCTCACCGGCAAGGCCCCGCGGACGGCTGATATTTGCTAGCACCGACTGCATCAGCGCCACTCTAATTCGCCTCCCGCAATCGGCCTGGCATTCACGAAATTCGGCTCCACTGTGACATCCCAGCATGCCGACTTTTAGAAGTGCAGGCCTTTTGATCGTTGATGGTCGCCATTGTTCATCTGAGTATTGAAGGATCACTCCCGTGTCGTTCGGCTCTTCAATTTCCTACCTCCACCTTTCCCGATTTTCGAAACCCAAGGGCGAGCGGCGCCTTTATCGTGCAATCAGCAAGTCAAAACCGCGGAAAATCGTCGAGTTGGGTGTCGGAATGGGCGTGCGATCCCAGCGGATGATCCAACTTGCGGTCTCCTTGGCCGATGGAGTCCCGGTGGAATACACGGGGATCGATCTGTTTGAAGCCCGACCCGCAAGTGCTCCAGGAATGACTTTGAAACGAGCCTATCGCACGCTGGGGCAACTCGGTGCGCAAGTCCGGGTGTTGCCGGGCGATCCTTATTCGGCTCTTTCGATGGCGGCGAATCAACTCACCGATACCGACCTGATCGTGATCGGCTCGGACCAAGACCGTGATTCGCTCACGCAAGCTTGGTTTTTCTTCCCGCGTATGCTTGGCGGAAATGCGGAGGTTTATCTCGGCGAATCATCGGCAAGTGGCCAGGGGGACGTGTTCACCTCCATCAGCCAGGTCGAAATCGCCCGATTTGCACAAGCTGTCGACCAGACATCGAGACGAGCGGCATAAGCCCGACTCCTGCTAGCCGGTTTTTCGACGGCTTTTTGCGCTCAGCCGCAAGCGGCGCGTCATTAATCCGATTCGTCAAATCGAGGCGAACCCTCTATAATCGGGGAACGTACCAGTTGTATAGCAAAACCAACGCGGGCCCCTGCTCATGGACGGCAGTCCTCCTCCTTACAACACCCCGTCTTCGCCGTTTGACGAAACCATCGACGCGCCCAACGAACTTGTAGCGTCGCAGGGTGCAGTTGCGCAACCTTCACCATCACCGGAGTCGACCGATCGTCCCGCGATGGCTCTCGTCGAGGGGAGCGGCCCACAACTCTCTCGCGAGACCGAAGCGCTGCTTCAATGCCGCTTGCGAATCGCGGCGATGGCGCTCTGCTTGGGATTCGGTGTATTTGCCGTTTATCACACCTTCCGAGTGACCTGGACGGAGTCGACCGAGCTTCTTGTTTACGGCGTCCATCTGCTGACCTTGGCAATCCTGGCCTCTTGCGCGATGGCGCTCTGCCGTCCGGGCCACCAATACTCGGCCGCAATGCTGCGTGTCAAAGAGGTCGTGATCTTCGGCATGCCTGCGTTCTTTTTTCTGCTCATGCACTATTTTTACATGCAGCATTCGCTGCACTCGCACAAACCGCTGCCAGACCCTTCGCCGTCGTGGATGATGCTGATCTTCACCTACGCGATGTTCATCCCCAACACCTGGCGGCGGGCGGCGTGGCCGATCAGTTTGATGGCTGTCGCGCCGGTCGCATCCACGTACCTGCTCTGGTGCGATTCCTGCATGATGACAGAAGCCGACAATACGGCCCTGATGTCGAAGGTGACCTTGGGCATGATTATCAGCGGCGGCGTTGCGTTGATTGGCATCCACACGATCAACACGCTGAGGAGGCAGGCTTTTCGCGCCAAGGAATTGGGCCAGTATCGCCTCCGACACCAGATCGGCAGCGGCGGTATGGGCGAGGTTTACCTGGCCGAGCACCAGCTCATGAAACGCCCCTGCGCGATCAAACTGATCCGACCAGAGAAGGCGGGCGACCCCAGGGTGCTCGCTCGCTTCGAGCGTGAAGTTCGTACGACCGCCAAACTGTCGCATTGGAACAACATCGATGTTTTTGACTATGGCCGAACCGAGGACGGTACGTTCTACTACGTGATGGAATTTCTGCCGGGCTTGAATCTGTTCGACCTGGTCCACCAGTACGGCCCCCTGCCGCCGGAACGAGTGATCTATTTGCTGCGGCAAACGTGCGATGCGCTTTCCGAGGCCCACAACATCGGGCTGATCCACCGCGACATCAAACCTGCCAACATTTTTGCCGCTAAACGGGGTGGTAAGTTCGACGTCGCCAAGTTGCTCGACTTCGGCCTCGCGAAACCGCTGACAGAAGCGACATCCGTGCATCTGACCCAAGAGGGTACGATCACGGGATCACCGCTCTACATGTCTCCCGAGCAGGCGTCCGGCGATGAGGAGCCGGACGGCCGTAGCGACATCTACGCGTTGGGAGCGGTCGCCTACTTTCTGCTGACGGGTCAGCCGCCCTTCGACGGCGACCGCCCGATGAAGGTATTGGCGGCGCTAATGAGCAAACCGCCCGAGCCGCCTTCAGCACTTCGCCCAGGCATTCCTGAAGACCTGGAGCGGGTCGTGATGCGGTGCCTCGAGAAGGAGTTGGACGATCGATTCCCTACGGCTGAGAGCCTCGGTAAAGCCCTGGCCATGTGCGATTCGGCCGGCGACTGGGACGACCTGCGAGCAGCCGCCTGGTGGAATTCCGTCGAGATCGTCAAGGAGTCACCGCAGCCCGTCGGCGTCTAGTGAGCCGCAAGGCGCGAGTCACTTGTGACGAAAGTGAGCGGCAAGGCGCTAGCCGCCGGTCTCGTGCAAGAAAACGTCGCTTCGGCGGAACCGGCCGCTAGCGCGGTACCGCTCACCAAACCGGCGGCAAGCACCGCCCACGACTCACTTGCTGGGGGAAAACGATGGAACCGATTACTTTGTTCATCACGTGGACGACGTATGGAACCTGGTTACCCGGTGATCGGCGCGGGTGGCGAAAATGGCAGGCCGGCGAGCAGCAACCGAAATCATTACTCGAAGCATGGTGCCGGGACCAGATGAAGGATGAACCTGTTCTATTGAATCTGGACCACCGGCAGACGGTGGAAGACGTATGCCGTCGCCATGCAACGATTCGGCGTTGGGAGCTACATGCGACTAGTGTGCGATCGAATCATGTCCATGTGGCAGTCACCGCGTCGGCTGAGCCAAAAAAGGTGCGCGATCAGTTCAAGGCCAACGCGACACGAGTTTTGCGCGAACATCCAACCCCAATCACGGCTCACAAGGTATGGACGCGCGGCGGAGACATCCAGATCATCGACAGCGAAGAAGCGCTGGAACAGGTTGTCCTTTACGTCAACGAAGCCCAAGACAGGTGAGCGGAATCGCGATAGCACCGGTCTCGTTCGAAAAAACGTCGCCTCGCCAGAACCGGCGGCTAGCGCCGTGCCGCTCACAAAAGCCAGCTGGGCAGCCTCCCACGATCCGCTTTCCTACAGTATCATATGCACATGCGATCTGCGGCGCTGGTTCCCGCCTTTGAATTGCCCAATTGTCCCGTCCATGAACCGAAAAATCCCCCTCGAATCGAAAGCCATGTCAGAACCATCCGCCCCCCGCACGATGTTCCAGAAGATCTGGGACGAGCATCTGGTCCACGCCGAATCGGGAAAACCAGCGATCATTTACATCGACCTCCAACTCGTTCACGAGGTCACAAGCCCGCAAGCGTTCGAAGGATTGCGACTGGCCAATCGGCAAGTGCGTCGCCCCGATCGGACGGTCGCGACGGTCGACCACAACATTCCCACGACCGACCGGTCACTGCCGATTGAAGACCCCATCTCGAAAAAGCAGATCGATACGCTTCGCGAAAACTGCCAGCAATTCGGCGTTCACCTGTACGACCTGCACGACCCCAAACAGGGCGTCGTTCACATCATCGGCCCGGAACTGGGGCTCACCCAACCGGGCATGACGATCGTTTGCGGGGACAGCCATACCGCGACCCACGGCGCTTTTGGTGCGCTGGCGTTCGGCATCGGCACGAGCGAAGTGGAGCACGTACTCGCTACACAAACGCTGCTCCAGGCGCCCGCCAAAACGTTCGAGCTACGCATCGACGGCGAATTGGGGCCGGGTGTGACCGCCAAGGATTTGATCCTCTATCTCATCGGACAGATTACCACCGATGGCGGCACCGGCTACGTGCTGGAATACACCGGCGACGTGATTGGGGCGCTAAGCATGGAAGAGCGAATGACGGTCTGTAATATGTCGATCGAAGCGGGCGCCCGAGCCGGCTTGATCGCGCCCGACGCAAAAACGTACGAGTATCTGCGTGGTCGCGAGTTTGCACCGACGGATTTCAAAGCTGCCGTCGCCCGTTGGCAAACGCTACCCAGCGACGAGGGCGCGATCTACGACCGCTTCCAGACATTCCAGGGGAGTGACATCGCTCCGCAGGTGACCTGGGGCACAAACCCCGGCCAGGTCGCTTCGGTGACGGCTCCCATCCCCAACCCCGCCGACTTCGACGACGAGACCGATCAAAAGGCCGCAGCCGCCGCCCAAACGTACATGGATCTCACGCCGGGCACGCCCCTGACCGACGTGACTATCGATCGCGTCTTCATCGGTTCGTGCACCAACGGACGCATTGAAGATCTGCGAGCGGCAGCCGACGTCCTTAAAGGACACAAAGTATCGGGCAATGTCAATGCGATGGTCGTTCCCGGCAGCGGCCTGGTGAAGAAGCAGGCCGAAGAGGAAGGGCTCGATAAGGTTTTCCAGGAAGCGGGGGTCGAGTGGCGTGAGGCCGGGTGCAGTATGTGCTTGGCGATGAACCCCGACAAACTCTCGCCCGGCCAACGTTGTGCTTCGACCAGCAATCGCAACTTCGAGGGCCGACAAGGCAAAGGCGGCCGAACGCACCTCGTTTCGCCCGCCATGGCGGCGGCGGCAGCCGTCGCTGGCCGATTTGTGGACGTACGTGACTGGACGTATAATTGATTGCTGGACGATGATTGGGGGGGCGGATGCCGCTTATTTATCGAGCTATGTTGCGTGATGGAGAGAAGCCGCAAATTGGCAGTGAAGGCAAGATGCTTGGCGTACGGACGCCACCTCATCGGCATGCCGATGTCAAACCTGATGAAGAGAGTATGGTCGAACCTGGCCGCGGGATGTCCGTGGCGCCCCATTGGCGCGATTTACCCTATTTCCTAATCCCACGGAGACTTCAGCATCTGGTTCCAAAGGCAAAGGGGATCAACAACGCATATTGTTGGAGAATGGGCGATGGGTCGTTTGAGGACGCGGTGATGACCGAAGAGTTGGCGTTGCGAGTCGACAGCAAAACACATGAGGTTGTCGAGCCGACCAAACAAATGCAAATCGACGCCTTCCAAGCTGCGTTGGCCGCTACGAAGGACGATTGGGAAATTGATGAGGAAGGGTAATGAGCGCCCCAATCTTTCGTGACAATCCAGACTACGCGGAAAGCGTGCGGCTTCTTATTCGGTTGCACAAACTTTTCTGTGAAGGAAAGGGGGAGTCCGTCCAAGCGGACGAAATCCGGGAGGCGACGGAGCCGCTTTGGTGGAAGCTTGCTGAAATAGAGCGCGAACGAATCGACAACATGGCCGCCGATCTGTCCACGCTGGAACCCGATTCTGCGTTCACCCATCCTGAAGTGGTGGAAGTAGACGCATCTGAATTCTGGAAGCAGGTTGGCCCTCTGCGGCGTGAGGGCAGGTTCACGCAAGTTCTGGGCTCTTTGCGAAAGATGCCCGAATGTGTTGCCGCACAACGGGCAACTGTGTTGCGCGCATTGAGCTACGAACAACTGGGGGAACACGAGATCGCGCTCGTATTTTTTGAGGCTGCGGCGCGATTTGAAAAAGAAGGGGATGCGGCAACAACGCTGTTTCTTTCCAAATTGTTCAATTATCAACGTCGGAAAGAGGCCGTTCGGCTCGCGTCCGCGCTGGCGGAAAACCCTGAGCCGTTGTCAATCGAATTGTCGCTGTTTGCCGCGGACATTCTGGGTATTCTCACATCGAGACAAGAAGATAAGGCGAGCGTTCCAAACCTCCGACAGGCGCAATCGCTCTTTAGCAGCGCTATCGAAAAAATCGAAAAATGGCCCGAGAATCCCCAAGCAAAGTTCTGGCTGAATCACAGCTACAAAGGGATCGCCTTGTGTCACTATCAGCTGGACAACCAAGCGGAAACAATTCGCTTCCTCGATCGGGCGATCGCAACGGATTCAACAGATCACGAGGCGCTAACTTTACGGGGATTGATGTGTGATTCCGCTCAAGTTGACGATGCCATTGCGTACTTTCGGCGAGCGACGGAGATGCGTTCGCCCGATGTATGGCCATATCTGTTTCTGGCGTTCGATGCGCTGGTGAATGGTCGATATAGCGAGTGTCTGAATTGGTGCGCGCTCGCCCTGACGCGGTCTCGCGACCGCGAGATACTTGCCGAGCTACATGAATGGATTGCGATTTCACTGGCAGAAACCGGGACGCACCACGATCGCGTTCGTGAAATGTTCCAAAGAGCGCTACTGCTGTCCCCGGCCAACGAGCGAGTTGTGCATAATTTTGATGCATTCGAGAACGCGTTGGCTGGAAAGAAGGCCGTAACGCCGCGTTGGGATGTCCAAAAAGACATTGAAACGCACGAAGCATTGGCATTCATGAGTGGGCGAGTGCAAACATCCTACGTCGACGCATCCACTTCCGGGGGAGGACCGACGTCAGCAACCGTAGTCGCGGTGAACTAACTAACAAATGTCAAGCCTCGTAACACAAAAGAACCAGCAATGGAACCCTTCACAAAACACACTGGCTTGGTCGCGGCAATGGACCGCGCAAACGTCGATACCGATCAGATCATTCCCAAGCAATTCCTCAAACGCATTGAACGGACGGGATTCGGTGAGTTCCTGTTTTGGGATTGGCGAAAAACAGACGACGGCGCGGACAATCCCGACTTCGAACTGAACCAACCTCAGGCCGAGGGCGCGACCGTATTGTTGGCCCGCCGCAACTTCGGTTGTGGTTCCAGCCGAGAACACGCGGTCTGGGCAATCGCCGACCACGGATTCCGAGCTCTGTTTGCTCCTAGTTTCGCAGACATCTTCTACAACAACTGCTTCAAAAACGGCGTGCTGCCAATTCGACTCTCGGAAGAACAAATCGAAGACATCTTTGGCCGAGTTGCTGCCCAACCTGGTTACGAGCTGTCGGTCGACCTTGAAACATGCACGATCAGCGATGACGCTGGCTTGTCGATCTCCTTCGAGATCGAGCCGGGACGACGCGACGCGTTGCTCAAGGGACTCGACGACATCGCCATGACGTTGCAGCAGGAAGACAGAATTACGGCATACGAGAATGCCCACGGTATCGCCACCGAGTGACCCGTGCAACAACCTCGACGCGAAGCTTCGTTGGATAGGTACGAAGCGTGACGTGGCTGGGTTCGCGGCAGTCAGGGGGAGATTATGTACCGCTCACTTTCGTTCATGCTGCCTTTCGTTTGTTGCCCGCCCTTGGTCCAAGTCCATGCAGAGGTCCAGCACGCGGTCGTCGCCGAAAAACTGGATGGACCGACCAGTGTCGCGATTCAGCCCGACACTGGCGTGGTTTTTGTCGCGGAAGGTGGGGCAGGCCAAGTCGTGCGAATCGAGGACGGCCAACCGAAACCTGTCATTGCTGGATTCCAGAAAACGCCGCCGGGCGACGACGGTCTCTCGGCGGGATCGCCAGGACTGGTCTTTTTCGATCGCCACATCTGTCTGGTTCGCAGTCGAGAATCGTTGCAGGTCTTCAAAGTGCCTATCTTCAACTTGCCCGGGAAAGTGCCCCTCTTCAAGTTGCCCGAGGGAGAAACGGAGACATTGTCGCCCAATTCGGCCGTCAGTAGCTTCAAGTTCGACGAAACATCAAGCACGGCGGATGACGGCTTGGCGATCACGACCGCGGCAGTCTATGTAGTCAGCGCCGGCCAGCTTCATTGGATTCCCATCAACGGCACGAAATTCCTGCCGCCACGCCAACTTGCCGAGAGCAACTCGCCCCAACCAACCGACATACGCGGTGGGATCGCGATCAGCCCCCGCGGCGAAATCGTGATCGCCTCGTCGGATGACACACCTAAAATGTCGCTCTCATTCATCAGTGCCAACAACGGGCGTCGATTGCTCCACGTACCAACCGATTTGAAGACGATCACGGGCCTGGCTTACAGCCGAAAGTCGGGGCAGCTTTTCGCCCTCGACTTCGGGGACGCGGAACACGACACCGGCGGGCTCTATCAAATCACGGCAATCTGGCGGGACGGCAAACAATGGGGCCAAGCGAAACGAATTACGACCTTGGCTCGTCCCACCGCCATGGCGTTCGCAAACGACGGATCGCTGCTGGTCACTCTGCTTGGCGACCGTGGCGACAGCGAGAAAAGGCCGACGGGTCAACTCATCAAGTTCGAACCGGGCCTATGAGATGCCGTCAGTGCTTGCCGCGTCGCTTGCCGATGCCCTCGACGTGCGACTCTTTCGTGACGACGAATCCCATTTCTTCGATCATCTTGTAGTCGGCCGCGGGCGGCTGCCCTTTGGTGGTTAGATAGTCGCCGACAAACAGCGAGTTGGCCGCATAGAGTGATAGCGGTTGCAGGCTACCCAGATGACGCTCCCGCCCTGCCGCCACGCGGATTTCGGTGTCGGGATTGGCGAATCGCGTCAACGCCAGCACTTTCAGGCAGTAGCGCGGATTGAGGTCGTTCTGGTCCTCCAGCGACGTTCCCTTGATGGGAATCAAGAAGTTGACTGGGATCGAATCGACGCCAATCTCGCGTAAGGCGATCGCCATGTACACAATATCGAGCGGTCTCTCTCCCATGCCCACGATTCCGCCACAACAAATCTCCAGCCCCGCCGTCTTCACCGCTCGCAGCGTATCGAGGCGATCTTCATAGTTGTGCGTCGTACAGATTTCTCGGTAAAACGACTCGCTCGTATTGAGGTTGTGATTGACGCGATCGACGCCGCACGCCTTGAGACGCGTAACGTCCTCTGGCTTGAGCAGTCCCAAACTTGTACAGATCTTCAGTCCGTACTTCTCTTTGATCTCGGGAACAACGGCTTCGACAGTCGAAATCTCCCGGTCGTTCGGCCCGCGAGCGGAGATAACCATACAGTAGGTTCTCGCGCCCCGCTTAGCCGCCTCTCGGGCGCCATCCAACAAGGTCTCGCGGCTAAGCAGGTTGTACTTCTCGATGGGAGACGTAGCCACCTTCGATTGAGAACAATACCCGCAGTCTTCCGGACACAACCCACTCTTGGCATTGATCAGGAAATACAGTTGCACGGTGCTGCCGAACGCTCGACGTCGGATGCGATAGGCGGCGGCCATCAAATCCAGAATCTCAGCATCGTCTGACTCAAGGATCGTCTGACCTTGCTCGACCGTGAGTTCGTGACCACCAAGTATCTGGTCAGCCAGCACATCCCAACGCGAAGTGCCTCCATGGTCGGTCCCATCGATCGTGATCGTTTCGGTCGTCATAAACACCTTTCTTGGCTAGTATTTCACCGCAGCTTGGTTCTCGGATTGGCCGCTCGGCGCTAGCCGCGGTTGAGTGCGAAACAACCGGGGCTAGCGCCCAACGGCTGGTTTTTGAGGATAGCGATCAGTCACCCAATGCACCCAACGTGGTCAGTAGTTCGCTCATTTCGGCGGCGGCGTGCGAATCGCCCTGCGTCCGGGCAGCTTCAATCCCCGTCCGTAAAGCCGATCGGGCGTCTTCAACTCGGTGGAGTTCAACGAGCAATTTGGCAGACATGAAACAGGCCGGAACGTAGATCGGGTCATCATCCATCAGCGCTGAGAAGATCTCCAGGGCTTGGTCCGCCTGCCCTTCCTTTTGGCATTCCATTGCCAAACTGTACCGCAAAAACACATCTTGCGGGTCTGCTATCAGCATCTTTTCGATTTGCTCACGTCTGCTCACCTATTTCTCTCCCTGAATTGCACGACTCGTCGTCAACCGAGATGTAGGAACGAGCTCGCGCTGAGGGGCTCGGGAGTCCTTTTCGGCCAAACCGGCAACCAATTTGGACCGAAAAAGACTCTCGCCCCCCTTGCCGATTTTCAAACCCGCTCCTGCATCTCATATTACCTATTCTACTGGCTCACCAATCCCACAAACCACAATCTTTACCCAGTCTGCCAATTCTCGATTATTGGCAAAGTTTACTAAACCATTCGATCTACCTCAACCGATACGGGCGTCGTGCGAAAAATCCGCCCTCACCGTATCTCAGGATGCTATCATCATGCGACGCAAAGGTTTACTGGCTGCTTGCCTCGGTCTTGCCAGTGTATGTGTTATTGCGGCGATCTTGCCGGCCCAAACAACCGACACTTCGCCAACCGCAACGGCGGATCAAGCGCCACGAGGTTTGCTTGACGTTCTCAACATCACGCCGAATCTGCTGATTCCACAGCAGTCCCCGGACCGCGCGAGTGGGGTCAGCGATCCGAACGTTCGCGCGGCTTCATCGCGGTCGACGTCTCCATTTGGGCGACGGCGGATCGCTGTGTCACGCGCCAGCGAACCGACGCTTGCATCCGAAGATACGTCTTCGAATACCGGCGAACCGACTCCGGCCATTCCGCTACATCCAACACCGTCGACAGGCGTCGAGCCCACTCCGGCAGCAGATTCCGGTACGAGCCTCTTGGACCGGCTGGAATCTCTACGAGGCAGCGACGACGCCGCGTCAAGATCAGCCTTAATCAACACACAACCTTCGTCGCGATTGACATCGCCCGCGCCGTCGCGGGAAAGGATTCCCTCGCCAGCAGTGAGTGAACCATCGCGACCAACCACGCCTTCGCCGGCAGTCAACGATTCGTCGCGAGCAACGACTCCGTTGCCAACGGTCGCCGAGTCGCATCTGGGCCCTACGCGGCCAAATGCGTTGCAGGATACGCCGAATCAATTGCCTTCGATTCTAACCAATCGCTCACAACACGAGACTCCCCGGGTCGCAACTACCCCGGCGCAACCACCGCGCGTTGAAACACCGTCGCGGCCACCGCTCGCCGAACCGAGTTTTCCGCAGGCGAGACCTGTCAATGAGGCATCGCCTCGATTGATCACATCGCGCCGTGGCGCACAGACCTCCCAAGACAATACACTTGCCACCGGGATGGCCCCCGCCATTGAGGTGCAAGCGAGCGGCGCCAAGGCGATCGTCCTGAATAAGGAGACGAAATGCGAGGTGCTGGTCCGCAACACCGGCACCGTTGCAGCCGACAACGTCGAGGTGCTGGTCATCATTCCTCAGCACATTGATGTTGTGGACGCCACCGTCAAGTTGGGCAACACGCGTTACGAACCGAAGGTCGACGAAGGTGGGCAGGTTGTCTGGCGGATCAACCAGTTGCCGGCTCGCGCGACCGAACGAATGACGGTCTCGTTGATCCCTCGCGCCAGTCACGCTTTCGACCTGGGACTCACGTGGCGACACACGCCGCCAGAGGCGAGAGCGACGATCGATGTCCTCGAGCCGAAGTTGCAACTAAAGATCAGCGGTCCGCAGGAAGTGATGTATGGCGATACCAAGTTCTACACGATCCTGATCAGCAATCCTGGCACCGGCGATGCTGAAAACGTGAAGATCGAACTCCTGCCGGTGAATCCCGGCGGCGAGGGCGGCGCTTCAACCACACTCGATACGCTCTTCTCCGGAGAACGCAAGGAACTCGAAATCGAGTTGACCGCACGCCAAGCTGGCCAACTTTCCATCCGCGCACAGGCTTCGGCCGACGGCGGCTTGAAGGCCGACGCCGTGCAGAACGTTCACGTCCGACGGGCGGACCTGCGACTGGATGTCGATGGACCACAAATCAAGTACGCCGGCAGCATCGCCACGTACTCCGTTCGTGTAATGAACGACGGGGACGCCAACGCCGAAGAAGTCTTTGCTGAAGCCGTTCTGCCCAGCGGAGCCGATTTCATCGGCGACGCATCGAACGCCGACTACGACAAGAGCACTCGCCGCGTTCGCTGGAACGTGGGCGGTATGCGACCTGGCGATACCCGCACCTTCGAGCTGAAGTGCCTGCTCGGCACGGCCGGTCAGAACCGCGTGGAAGTAATCGCTCAGGGCGCCGGCGAACTGTCAACGTCGGAAGACGTTGTCACTACGGTCGAATCCATTGCCGACCTGAAGTTGTTCGTCAACGACCCCAAGGGTCCGTTGCCGATCGGCGAAGAGGTCAAATACGAGATGCGGGTTTCCAACCGCGGCACGAAGTCTGCCGAGGACATCAAGATCGTTGTCTTCTTCTCCGACGGCATCGAGCCACTTGGCGTACAGGGTGCGACCGGCCGTGTAGACGTCGGCCAAGTCGTCCTGCAACCGATCCGGCGCGTGAACCCGGGTGAAGAAATCACATTCACGATCACGGCCAAGGCGAATCGAGCCGGCAACCATGTTTGCCGCACGGAACTGGTCTGCGAACGACCTGACACTCGACTAGCCAACGAAGAGGCGACTCGCTTCTACGGCACGACTGCCGTTGAGCCGCAGCCGCAACCGTTGGAAGCCAGGCGTCGACTAACGCCGGCGCCGGTCGTCCCCTACCGACCGGAACTGAAACGGTAGGTTCTGTTGTAGAACAAGATAACGAGCCCTAACGCCGCGACAAAAAACGTCGCGGCGTTTTTTCATTCCACGACCACCGTATCGCCGTTACCGCTGGCGATGCCGATGGCGAGATATTCGGCAGGCTCGTCCGTTTCGTTGAACATCTCATGGACCTCGCCGGGATCGATCCGCACGGTGTCGCCCGGCTTCATCGTCACTTCGACTCCATCGACCAACAACCGAGCAACACCAGCGACCATGATGAACATTTCTTGCATGTCCTGGTGATAGTGCGAAGCGAAACTTCTGCCGGGCAGAAGCTTGGCCCAGTTCACCATCTGCACGGTACCTGGCTGTAAGTCACCGCACGCCAGAAGCACCTTTTTCAGAACGCCCGGCGACTGAGGGTCCTCGTGCCCAGCCGGTACGAAAGAGAGTTCATCGAACAAAGCCGTCTTCATGGGATACCTCGATCAATGGGCGTGCGTGACAGATGTGGTCGCTCAACACCGATCACGGCGGGCCGTTGTATTCAAAACCAGTCACGCCCAATTTGAGCCGAAAAACCGCCTCCTTCGAAGCGATCGTCGTGTAGAGATAGGGACCACGGAAGTGGCAATTCGTCGCTTGGTTTCCGCCGGCGTCGAACTGACGCAACAGTCGACCGGTAGAAACGTCCACTACGTTGATCACCGCTCCATTCCACATGGCGACGTAAAGTCGCCCCTCTTGGTCGAAGATCATACCGTCCGGTTCGAATGCCCCGCCCTTGATGTCGCCTTCAGTTTCCGAGGGGAACTGAATCAGCACGCGGCGATTGGCCACCGTTCCGTCTTCGTTCAAGTCGTAGATCAGCACCCGGTACATCTGACTTTCGCCAACGCACAAATTCGACTGGTTCGGCGTTACCGCTAGACCGTTTGGAAAAGCCAAATTGACGTCGAGTTGGGTGACCTTCTTTGTGTCGATATTGTACCGGTAGACAACGCCAATGGGGTTTTCGCGAGTCGAACCGCCTGGGTCGGTGAAATAGATACTACCGGCAAGATCGAGCGCGACATCGTTAAGTGATTTGAAGCGGACGCCGCCGCAACGATCGGCCAGCAGTTCCACTTCGGCCGTGTCTTTCGAGATTCGCAACAACCGGCCGGCCCCCGAGTCGGCGACCACCAGCCGCCCTTCAGAATCAACCTTCAAACCGTTAGCCCGAGGTTTGCGGCCCTCGACCGGTGACGCGACGGCGAGATCGCAGAACACGCTAGCCGCCCCCTCGGGTGTGATGCGACCGATCTTGCCGTTGCCTCGATAGTTGACCACGTAGAGATTGCCGTCGCGATCGAACGCGGGACCTTCGGCAAATTCGAAACCGGTGACAAAAAGCTGCGGCGTAATGGAATGGGAGGCCGGCAGGTCGCCATGCTCTTCGTCACACCAAGCGGTGGGGGCAACGAGCAACATACATAGCGCCAAGGCTGGCGGCCAAGATAAAAACTTCATGGCGGTCCCTTCATCTTGCGTGATCATACGCCTGTGGCTCCGCCTCATGGCACAGCCAATAGCCTAACTCGCCAGCCAGTCGTCTCGCAAGGGTAGAGTGTATCCGCCGAAATCAGCAAACGGAAAGGCTGTCGCAACTCAGCGACGCTCAAGAATCAATGGGTCGTCGGAAAGGGCGTCGTCAATCCGCACAGAGACCTTTCCGTTGAGCATCTCCTCAACCGCATTGCCGACGATCTCAGCACGCCACCCATGGGCCAGAGCCGGCGGCTCATCGATCGGACCGTTCACCCCTAATTGATAGGAGACCAAATCTCTCACATCTTGCACCGTGGCGACGAGACCGGGAGCAATCTTCGACGACCGACAAATGCTCGATACGATGGTTGCCAAAAACTGCCCCACAACGGTCAGCTTCTGCGGCGTTTCGCGACGTTGGCTCTTGGGCAGTTCATCGTCAGGAGTGTTGTTTGCTCGTTCAATGCTGGCAGCGATCGTCGGCAGATGACGTTGAAGGTAGCCACGCTCAAGCCCGCGCAATGCCCGAATCCGCTTGACGTCGGACGTACCGCGGCGGGCCAACTCGACGATCAAGTCATCGCGCAACACGCGCTTGGGAGGTTGGTCGCGTCGCTTCGCCTCTGCCTCGCGCCATCTCCACAGCTCACGCACAATGGCCAATGCTCGCGGCTTGAGCCCCGACACACCCGAGACGCGCCGCCAACGCTCCCGAGCCTCGGCCGCCTCTTGGTCGTCCTGCCAGGCAAGCATCTCCTCGCGAAACCACTCAAAGCGGCCCAACTTGTCGAGTCGCTTGGCAAGCTTGTCACGTACTCTCTCCAGATGAACGACGTCGAACATTGCATATTCGAGTTGTCGTTTCGAGAGTGGTCGCCGTCGCCAATCGGTTCGCGTTTCCCCCTTGGGCAGCGTTTCGTTGACGACCTGCGCAACCAGATTCTTTAACGATGCTGGGTACTCCAACCCGACAAACCCGGCAGCGATTTGGACGTCGAACAGCCGGCCCGGTCGCCGCCCCGCCAGACGCAGACAAAAATGAAACTCCTCGCGAGCCGAATGAACGATGATTTCCCGATCGGGATCGCAAAGCACATCCCAAAGTGGCGACAGGTCTTCGATCGGTTGGGGATCGACGATCGCCAGTTGGCCACCTGCAGCAAGCTGCACCAGGCACAACTCGGGGCGATACGTGTCTTCGGAGACGAATTCCGTGTCAAACGCGACCAGTTTTGCAGCGGCAATCGACTCGCAAAAGTCGTGCAACTGCTGATCGGTAGTGATGTGTTCGAATTGCATGGCTTTGTCGGCCATTCAGCTATTTCAGGAATATCAGGGTAGCTACAAAAAACACCGGCAACAGAATCGGCGCACTATAAAACAACACGTAACCGAAAAAGCTCGGCATTTTCACACCCGATTCTTCGGCAATGGCGCGGACCATGAAATTCGGCCCGTTGCCAATATAGGTCGTCGCCCCCATGAAGACAGCACCCAAGCTGATGCCGATCAGCATCGCCATCGCCGCATCGTTTCGCGCCCGAACTTCGTCGACTCCAATCGTCTTCCCTGCGTGCGTCATCTCAACCGCATTCTCGCCGGCCAGCGAAACCGCGTCGGCGAACCTGTCACCGGGCACCGGAGGATCGGCAGTGGGGAAAAATCGCTCCGTCTGACTGTGGGCGGTCTTGAAAAACACAACGTAGGTCGGTGCGTTGTCGAGAACCGCCGAGAGACCCCCCGTCGCCCAAAACGCCTTTTCGGGAGTGTTAACTCCGAGTTGCTTGCCCTCGACTTTGAGGATCTCGATCGCCGGTTGCATACAGACGAAGATACCGATGAACAACGCGGCAACCTCGACGATCGCATGGTAGTTGAATTTGTTGTCGATGCGGATTTGCTTCGAGCCAAGCAACAGCGACAACCCCACCAATCCGATCTGCACAACTTCTCGCAAGTAGAGGTAGGGATGCCAGCCGTCCGTGCCGGGGAAAGGTTTCGAGGGGTCGAGCAGCGCTACCGAGAAGATCACGCCCAACAACAACAATACGTTTGGCCAAAGACCGTCTACCGACAGCGGGTTGACCTCGTTTTCATCTCGTCTGACGTTGGTCTCTTCTTCGCGCGGGTAGCAAACAAATCGATCCCACACGTAGTAGATCACAAGCAACGCAACGTTGACCGCCAGCCACGGCAACCATAGCGCGTGCATTGTCCAAAGAAAAGCGACGCCTCTCAAATATCCAAGAAATAAAGGCGGGTCGCCAATCGGCAGAAGACAACCGCCGCAATTGCAGGCGACAAAAATGAAGAACACGACTGTGTGCTGGACGTACTTTCGTTCGCGGTTGGTTTCCAGCAGAGGCCGAATCAACAGCATGGCCGCGCCGGTTGTACCGATGAAACTCGCCAACAAACCGCCTAAACCGATGAAGATCGCGTTCGTCGACGGGTGTGCCGCCACATCGCCAGAAATACGAATGCCGCCGGAAATCGTATACAGACTGAAGAGCAATACGATAAACGGGAAGTACTCCTTGAGGACCGCGTGTTCGAGCACGTGTACTACCTTCGCCCCACCACCGTGGTCATAGACGAACCAGTAGTAGGCGATCGTCACCGCGCTCAATGAAGCGGCAAAAAGAAACCGGTTTCGATTGCTTTCCCACCAATGCTCGGTAACTCGCAGTAACGGAAAGACCGCGATGGCGCCGAGCAGCAAAACAAATGGCGTCACGGCATAGAGATCGGGGGGATGCACGGGTGAACCGTGGTCGCCCCCTTCGATTTCTTTCG
>Ga0180435_10001433_pt1 | contig 24835 bp, 22 predicted proteins | sample SS_ome_3_FD_132467 | JGI IMG/M metagenome (GOLD analysis project Ga0180435, IMG submission 132467) | Hypersaline lake sediment archaeal communities from the Salton Sea, California, USA - SS_3_S_1 metaG | ecosystem: Environmental > Aquatic > Non-marine Saline and Alkaline > Hypersaline >... | reverse complement strand
GTTATAATACTTCTATATCTAAAAATGAATATCCCTTTAGAGTAATGAAAACATTAGGATGAAGTATGAAAGAAAATAAGAAAACACCAAAAGCAAAAGAAAAAATAATGAATGAAAAGAAAATCAAGAGAATAAACAAGGCGGTATTTTGGCTCTCTGTTGCTCTACTGGCTTGTATAACTTTCGTCGGGCTAAAGCTCTTTTATGAGAGTAGCCTTTCGTTCGGGCTTTTTCTCTCAAGTTTCGGTAGGGACGAACGTATCGAACCTCCAGTACCTGCTGTTTTGGTGGTGGAATATGAAAAGCCAAACCAGTTTTCGAGAACTCATGATACTCTCGCAATCGGCGGTGCACATTTCGCTGCGATATCCGATGGCGGAATGGTAGTATCTTTCGGAAGGGAACAATATGGCGAATCAGATGTTCGGGGTTGGAAGGATATCGTCGATATATCCATAAAGGGTGTACATACCGTTGGTCTTACAAAAGACGGTCGAGTTTATGATATCGGGCACAAGGCCGACAACAGGGTTTGGAATCCAAAAATCAATGATGTCGTACAGGTCGAAGCTGGAAGATTTCATACCGTTGCACTCAGGGAAAACGGAACAGTGCACGGCACGGGTGATAATTCATTCGGTCAGCTTAAGTTTTCTGACTGGACGGATATCGTTTCTATCTCCGCCGGAGATGATTATACCATCGGGCTTGATAAAAACGGTTCCGTATATGGGTGCGGAAACAACACCTCGGGACAACTTGATATCGTATCATGGAAAGATGTTATTCAAATTGCAGCAGGAAAAGAGCACACTGTCGGGCTTCTTAGAAACGGAAATGTTTTGGCTTCGGGCGAGAGCTTTGATGGTCAATGCAACGTCGAGGCTTGGAGCGGTGTCCGTCAGGTTGCCGTTGGCACGAATCACACAGTAGGGTTGTTGGATGACGGCAGGGTCATAGCAACAGGTTGGAACTATAACGGTATGTGTGATGTTGACTCTTGGGAGGGTATTGTATATATCGCTGCAGGGCCTTTCCATACTGTGGGTCTTATGGAGGATGGGTCTGTTTTGGTCGCCGGTACCACAAACATCAATACTTATGATATAAGTTCGATTGAAAAAGCAGCTTTACCGACAAAGGAATATTTTTTGACCTATGAGCAAGAACATCAAAGCGAGCATATAATTTCAATAGTGGGAAAATAAGATTTAAGGGAAAGCAAGTTTTGAGAGAAAAAAATGCGTTGTTATCACTGTTTTTGACCATGATGAAGATCGGAGCTTTTACTTTCGGCGGCGGTTATGCAATGATACCACTTATCGAGGACGAATTCGTTACAAAAAAGGGCTGGGTAAACAGCGATGAGATGGCGGACATACTCGCACTCTCACAGTCTATTCCGGGTGCAATTTCAGTAAACTCCTCGATTATTATCGGATACAAAAAAAAGGGGGTTCTGGGTTCCTTTGCAGCAATATTTGGTTTAGCTCTGCCTTCTCTTATTACCCTAACGATCATCACTTATCTTTATACATCATTCAGGGAGAACCTATATGTCGCTTCCGCCTTACGTGGTATCCGTGCTAGTGTTGTCGCTTTGATATTCTCCGCATTGGTTCGTCTTTTCATTCCGATGAAAAAAACGCTATATACTATTATGTTGTTTGTTTTGTCTTTTCTCGCCTCTCTCCTCTTCGACTTTAACACTGTCTATATTATTATTGCCGGTATCGTAATCGGGCTGGCTTCCAATATATTTTTAAAAGGAGGTAAGGAATGATAGACCTTCTAAACCTGCTTTGGACTTTTTTTAAGATCGGTCTTTTTACATTCGGCGGCGGCTATGCTATGATACCGCTCATAATATCAGAGCTTACGGGACAAGGGCTTGTTTCAACAGCCGAAGTTACCGATATAATCGCAATATCGCAAGTCACTCCGGGTACTTTTGCAATCAATGCCGCAACATTTTCCGGTGTGAGTACATCCGGCATTTTAGGTGGTATTTTTGCGACCTTTGGTGTTATGCTCCCTTCGATAGTACTAGCATCATTAATGGCAAGATTCTATTTAAGATTTAAGAATAACGCTATCTTGAAAAATACTATGTTCTCGCTGCGTCCTGTTGTTTTGGGTCTTATAGCAAGTGCGGTTGCTGCTCTTATTCCAATCTCGCTTTTTGGTTTACAGGGTTTTGCGGGGATAAATTTTTCAGAAACTCTGGCTTCGCTGGATATTGCAGCATTGATAATTGCAGTTGTCTCCGGCTTTGCTGTTTTAAAGCTCAAAGTTTCACCAATTTATGTGGTATTATTGAGCGGAATTGCAGGTGTGCTGATATACGGCGTTTTTTAGATGTTTTTGGTGGATTATTTCCACGTTATTTTGCCTTACATGCTAAAAACTCTTTTACTATTTTTTTCTTAGTGTTATAATATAGAAAATAAAGTTTGTAACATATGTCAGATTTAATCCATAGGAAAGGATTAGCAGCAAGGGAAATTTGTTGCTTGGTGCGATATGTTTATCGCATGGTGGTCATAAATGAACGAAAAAATTTCCGAGGCAGTTGTAAGAAGACTACCGAAATATTATAGATATTTATCAGATTTAGAAACTTTGGGAGTTGAGAGAATATCATCCTCAGCGATGAGTAAAGGCATGTCATTAAATGCTTCTCAGATAAGACGCGATTTGAACTGCTTTGGCGGGTTCGGCCAGCAGGGATACGGTTACTCCGTCAAAAATCTAAAACTTGAGATTATGAATATTCTTGGGATAAACCAGTGCTACAATGTGGTGATAATCGGTTCTGGTAACATTGGTCAAGCCCTTGCAAACTATAAAGACTTTTCGTTTGAAGGGTATAATATCAGAGCGATCTTCGACATAGATTCAAACCGTATCGGCAAAAATATGAACGGTATAAAGGTCAGAAACATGAGCGAGCTCGAAGAGTTTCTTAAGGAAGAACATATCAGCATAGGCATTCTGGCGACACCGAAAGAGGTTGCCCAGGAAGTTGCCGATATTCTTTTAAACGGCGGTGTAAGGGGTATTTGGAATTTTGCGCCTCAAGACGTTAAAGGCAGTAAAAACTCTTATGTTGAGAACGTACATCTAAGTGACGGTCTGCACGTGCTTTCCTACTACATGAAGGCAAAAAATGATCATGTTGAGGAATAGACGAAATGCACAAAATTCTTTCGCTGAAAACCCATGAACACGTAAGTTTTACTGATATAACACGAATGGTTCAAAACACCGTGGTTGAGTCCGGAATCAAAGAAGGAACAGCCATGGTTTTTATTCCGCACACAACAGCCGGAGTTACAATAAACGAAAACGGTGATTCAGACGTTCTAAGAGATCTCAAAACAGCTCTTGAAAGAATGGTCCCGAATGAGAATTTCCGGCATTTCGAAAATAACTCCGATTCACATACTAAGACATTGCTGACCGGACCTTCTCTTAATTTGATTATTTCTGGTGGCAAGTTGGTCTTGGGTACTTGGCAATCAATATACTTTGCTGAATATGATGGACCCAGAAGCAGAAAAGTGCATATAAAAATAGTGGAGGGATAGCTCTTTTGAGAGTACAAAAAAGAAAGTTGCCCAGCGCAAGTACAAAGCGCATGGTGCCTAGTTCAAAGCGTCCTGTACGGGCAAGACCGATTATACCAAGAAAAAAAATCGATAAGAAAGTCTATATAATAGGCGGAGCTGTGCTTTTGATCGCTGTTCTAGTCGTTTTTTTAGTTCTTCTTATTCCGAATTTAGCAGTTAAAAGCGATTCAGAAGAAGCTCTCTCAAAAGATGTTGGAAATTCGGCAGAAAGTCAAAACAAAAATACAGTGGCTGTCGATATCGAAGGGTTTGCAGTTAATTTTGGAGAAGTAAAGATTAATGGTACTAGCGAAGCGATTTTATTTGGAGAATACCTCAGTGAGAAAAACGGCCAGTCTGAGCTTGGGTTTGAAGTTCTTGACGAACAGGAAAATATCGTTTTTGACAGTATAGCTTCACTGTTGGACGGAGGAATGTATGTAAAAGTCAAAGGGCTTTTTCCAGAAACAAATTACACTGTAAAAGCATATTGTTTGGAGAGCGGCGAGAAGACCTTTGCCGAGAAGCATTACTCTTTTTCTACGCCTAAAAGACAGATGAGTCTTAAGCAGGTGGAGAAGCTTATCGAGGAAACTTGTCCGCGAAGCACAGAGAGCATGAGTGATGAAAACAAGATACTCTACCAGGCGCATGCTTGTATGGAGCTTTTGGGCATGGAGTTCGATTTGTACGAAAGAATGGAAGCTTTGACTCAAGTAAACCAAGTCATGTTGGATTACAGCCTTAACTCATACAATAGCTTTGTTTTTTGGAATGAAATAAATGAAAGACCGACGAAGGAGTCTGTCGCCTTATTAAAGGACATAATAAGCGTTAATCCAAATATAAAGAAAAATGATATCCTCAGAGATTTTGTAGTGAGCCCATATTCCATGACCAAATATTCAAAATATGATAAACACGGCGGGCAGATAAGCAGCGAAGACTATGTATTCGATATGATGCAGGACGATGACAGCCAGATTAAGGGCAGTGAAGATGCGAGAGTCTATTTCCAGCAATTATACCCTTATATAGTGGATTCTCCTGAGTTTCAAGATCTATATGCGAGTTTGATAAATGGCGAGATCGCTGAAGATTCCGAAGAGATGGACGAGCTTAAGAAACAGTTCGGCAAAGAACCTTTCGATCAGCCTAAAGATGTTATGCTGGAAGCGATTGCAGCAAAAAATAAGGTTCTTTTTGCCGACATTATGGACTGGTGGCTGGACGATATCGCCATCCTCCCGGAAAAAAGAATATACCTTTACAGCGAAAGCGGGAGACACTCATTGGATTCCGTCCTCGCTCCTGCGATGGTTGCTTACGCTTATATGTATGATGAATACAGAGAAGAAACGGGTAAAGAGCTTACCGTAAACAACTCATATCGTTCGCGAAAAGTGCAATGGGATAAATATTCAAAAGGTTACGGCAAATCCCAGGTTTTTGATTGGAGCGGCTTTTGGCATTTTCAACGACAAAATGTCTCATACGTTCCCGGATATTCGAACCACCAGTTTGCTGTTGCAATAGACTTTCAGCCGGCTCAGTACGCATTTATAAACAGTACTGAATATGCCTACTTGGAAAAAAACGCAAACCGATACGGTTTTTATAACTACTCATTGGAGCCTTGGCATTGGACATATCTCGGAGAAGAGATTCCAAAAGAAATTATGGATTCCACTCCTTTGTCAACCCCTCTACCGGAGGAATAGATATTGATGTATCTTAGAAAGCTAATTAAACCAAAGATTTATGCTCTAATTTTATGGCTTATTGTTGCTGCGTTTTTGATGACTTCTTGTACTGCTTCTAAAAGCGTGAATCCTGTACAGGCAGAAATTGAAGAGACTCCTGCTCCTGAACAAAAAGCGGATTATATTATAAGCATCTCTGAGCCTTTTCTTTTCGGATGTCAGAGAGCTGTTGTCGGTGCAGAGTTTCTTTCTCTGGACGATACGCTTGTCTTTCCCGAAGAGATCGGGTTTCTGCTGGAAGAAATCGATACCGGGAATATCTCATCCGTTTCTTCAGAGTCGCATAACGATAATATATACTATATATTTGATAGTTTATCTCCCAATACTGCTTATAGTCTGGCTATATGGTTTATTATTGATGGGGAGAAAACAATCTCCGAACAAAAAATGGAATTCCATACTCCTGTTCGGACGCTATCCTTTGATAATTTGGAAAAATACATATACGATGAACTGAGTGAGTTTGAAGTTACAGAAGAGAACAAGCTTCTTTTAGAAACGCAGGCCTGCATGGCTCTGCTCGGTATGGAAACAGGAAAATACGGAATAGAAAATCCACTTTTCCAATTCAATCTCTGCCGTCTGGAATACAGTCTGAATTCACGTGATAAATGGGTGAATTACGATGGGATTCTCGGCGTTCCCAACGAAACCACTCTAGGTATGCTTAAAGATGTTTTGTCGCAGGATATTATAAAAACCGAGCGGGATATCATACGGGAATTTGTACCCTCCCCATACTTTTTAAGCTCGTATGCCGTCCAAGACGAAAACGGCAGAAGCTTGGATATCGAAAGTTATATTTTGGAGCAAATCTATCAAAACGAAGAAGCACATGAGTTTTATAAGGAATATCCTTTCGATATAACGACTTCGGAGTTTAAAGAAAAATATGAACATGTTATAAACAGTGATATGACCGAAGAGGAGATAGAAAAAAAACTTGCCGGAGTTTCGGCAAAAAACAAAGCTCAGTTTTCATATAGAGCAAGGAATTGGATGCGGGAAACAGGCAAGCCGTTAGAGCCTCTCGTCACAATCGCTGGAAGCGACAATCAGCTGACTATAAACACACTTGTCGCATATTCTTTTCTCTATATAGACGCCTATCGGGAAACGGGCAGAAAGTATGTGACCAGCACGACATACAGGACTATAGATTTTCAATGGGAACTATACAGCCAAAAAGCCGGCAAGTCTGTTGCTTATAGAAGAAATGAGGATTGGCATTCAAAACGGCAAAGACTTTCCTTTGTGCCCGGGTTTTCAAACCACCAGTATGGTGTAGCTATAGATTTCTATGAGCGTACCTCTTTCGGCGATACAGAGCTTTTCCAATATATCAAAGAAAACGGTGCAAAATACGGTTTTTATAATTATCTGCCCGAGCCTTGGCATTGGGTGTACTTAGGAGAAAGCTTCCAAGAATAGACTTTTCTAACGAATTAGTTTAAACTTACTTATGGTGGAGAAAATGAATTTATCAAAAAAAACACGATATAAAATAACTGCATCGGTACTCGTATTCCTCTTCGTTATTACTTTGTTCACTCTTTGTTCGAAAAAAGAGAATGTGTTTGCTCATGCGGAATCAACCCCCGTTTCTTTCCCAACCCTTTCCCGAGCACCTTTCGTTCCTGATTCTGCGGTTGAGAGTTTTGATACGGTGTTTTTCGGAACCTCGCGAGCACTTGTAAGCGTAGGGTTTAAGCCGGATCAAGAAATCGATGTTAATAAAACGGGAGTGAGTTTGTTTTTGTTTGACAGTTATGGCGGAAAGATCAAATCACAAACATATTCAGCAGACAGCAAACTTTACAGCATCTTTGATGGTTTAAGTCCCAACGAAACCTACATACTCGGTATAGCAATAAATAATGAAGCGATTGCATTGAATGATACATTTACTTTTAAAACAGATAAGCAAAAAATCACAAATGATGAGCTTAATAAAAGAATACTCGAAAAGCTTGATGGTTTTTTCATAAACGATAATAACAAGGTGTTGCTGGAAACTCAAGCTTGCCTTGATCTGATAGGTATGGAGATCGGGCAGTATGGAGAATACAACTCTCTTTTACAGTCAAACCTCACCCGTCTTGAATACAGTATCAGCTCTATGGACAATTTTATAGATTATGAAAAAATCGCCGGAGAGCCAAACGAATTAACCCTCAGCCTCTTAAAAGATATCCTATTGACGAATGAAACCTTGCTCGGTGAAGATATTGTGCGCAAATTCGTTCCGATGCCGCATGGATTGACTGAATATGCAAAAAAAACATTTGATAAGAAGACGGACCGAGTTGGAGGAAAAATCGAGACCAACGACTATGTAATGGTTTCAATTGCTCAAAATGAAGAGATTTATGAGCTGTATAAAAAGATTCCCTTTATTAAAACTACAGATGAATTTAAGATAAAATATAAATCCTATTCGAGCTATAAGAAGAGAGTGGTTTCCGCCGGAAACAAAGCAAGGTTTTCAGAGCAGGCTGCAGAGTTTATGAAAGAAGTCGGCGGTCCGAGGGAAAGAACGGTGAAAATTGCCGATACAGAGCATGAGATAACCATAAACACCATGGTTGCATACTCGTATATGCTGATCGATGCATACAGAGAAACAGGAAGAGTGTTTAGGGTAAACTCAGCATTAAGAGGCTATGATGAGCAGGCGGAGTTATATGCGGAAAGACTCGGCAGACAAGGAGACAAGAGCCATCTTTACAGACAAAGCCGGGTAGCTGTGCCCGGATTTTCCAACCATCAATTCGGTCTAGCTATGGACTTTATCGGAGCCGAGGGGATAAAGGAGTTTTATAAGGAAGAACCGGAGCTTTATGAATTCTTAAAATCCAAAGCCGCAGACTACGGTTTCTATAATTATCTTGCCGAACCTTGGCATTGGGCGTATTTGGGAACCATCTTTTAAGCATGATTTGACCGTTTTCAACTTATTTCTTTCGTTTATATTATGAATAATCTGTGAATACACCCTTTTTTGATCAAAAAAACCTTGAATATACCATATGTTGTGTTATAATATCAGCAAAAACAACAATATCTAGGAGGTCACTTATGAAAAAGTATATCTGCGGAGTATGCGGTTATGTTGCAGAGGGTTCTGCACCGGATAAATGTCCACAATGCGGTGCTGCGAAGGAAAAATTCAGTGAAATGGCGGCGGACGGCGGAAGAGATTGGGCTGCAGAGCACGTTATCGGTGTTGCTAAAGGTTTGGACGAAGAAGTCGTTCAAGGCTTGAGAGATAATTTCAACGGAGAATGCATGGAAGTCGGCATGTATCTTGCTATGAGCAGGCAGGCTGACAGAGAAGGTTTCCCTGAAATAGCCGAAGCATATAAGAGAATCGCTTTTGAAGAAGCAGAGCACGCTTCAAAGTTTGCAGAACTTTTGGGCGAAGAAGTCTTTAACACAAAGAAGAACTTAGAGTTAAGGTGCGATGCTGAATACGGTGCAACAGCCGGAAAAACCAAGCTTGCAAAAAGAGCAAAAGAATTGGGATACGACGCAATTCATGATACCGTTCATGAGATGGCCAGGGACGAAGCAAGGCATGGATGTGCTTTTGATGGTCTATTAAAAAGATATTTTTAACTTTATGTTATAAATAACCCCTTAAGTCACACAAGATTATACCTTGTGTGATTTTTTTTGTCTAATTTTGTAAATGTAAAAAAACTTTTAAAATCATTTACTTTTTAATCTCTCTGGTTTATCATATTTGGTATTATCGTAAACAATAGATATTATTAATAGTTAGAACATTGGGAGAAAATATAATGGCGAATTATAGAGGCAGAGCCCCTATTTCAAAGAAAGATTTGCGTATAGCAAAACAACAAGCGAAAAAAACAAGACAGGAGAAGATGAACAGCGGTAACGGCACGAAACGTGCGGCAGGCGCGGGTTTCAGCAGAAAAGCTTTGATCATTATCGTTTCCAGCGTTGTTGGTGTTGCTGTCATCGGAATGCTTGTTTTCATAATAACTCAAAGAAGACCTTCAGAAGATGAGCTTATTTCATATATCGAAAACGGTGTTTTTGTGAATAAAACGGTTATTGAGGAAATCGACGTATCCGGACAAACTATCAGCGAGGCAAGGATTTCTCTTGCTGACAGTGTACAGAATGAACTCATGAATGCAAATGTAACCTTCACTGTTGAAGGGAAAGAATATACCGAAGATGCTATGTCCTTGGGTCTTATTACTGATATCGAGGATGTGTTGATAGATGCGATGCTTTTTGAAAAATCCGGATCGGTTTTTGATCGCTCCGCAAACGCAAGGCTCGCAGAAAAAGACGGTGTTTTCTATGACATAAAGGTCGTAGCGCTCGAAGAAAATGTATCCGCAGCGGTTTCGAAGATTTTGCCGAAATTCCGTATTGAGGTTCAGGAACCAACTATGGTCTTTGATCCCGAGGCCGAAACGGAAGATGCTTTTATAACATGGACAGACGAGGTGGCTGGTGTTGAAGTCGTCGAAGAGGCTTTTATTAACAGCGTTATTGAACAGGTAAATCTCGGAAATTATGGTCTCGGCGCAGTTGCAACAAAGATTTTACAGCCCGAGAAAACAAAAGCGGAAGTTGCGAGCAGTATTATCAAGCTTTCCGAATTCACATCGGATTACAGCCACGGAGAGCTGGACGAAAAAAACAGGAAATTCAATATCTCCTATATGGCGGAAAAGCTTTCCGGAAGCATAATTAATGTTGGAGATGTTTGGTCGATAAACGATACTGCCGGCGAAAGAACCGAAGAAAACGGCTGGAAAAAAGCACATGCGATACGTGGAGCCGTTATGATAGACGAGCTTGGCGGAGGTGTTTGCCAAGTTTCCGGAACGATATATAATGCATTCCTTTTGGCAGATGTGGGAATCGTAGAAAGACATGGACACACATATCCATCTCCATATCTTCCGATAGGGCTGGATGCTACTATCGATTTCCCTCGTAAGGATTTAAAAATCCAAAACACATTGAGCGATACCATATATCTGGTGGTAGCTGCGGACTATGATGCAGAGAACATCACCGCTATGGTATACGGTCCTCCTTCCGATCACGGATATCAAGTTATAATTCGTGCTATAGAGCAGGATAAATACAGCGAGAGATATAAAGCGACAGATCCGGAGTTCCGAGTAGCTCCCGGCGGACTTGCTCCAAACGGAGAATATGTCTGGAACGGTCAGCAGATCGGACATCCTCCAAAAAGCGACGGATCGGTATGGTATACTTATAGGTACTACTATCCTGCAGATTATGACATTGAAGAGGACCCTGCTTATTCCTGGATTGGATATGACGGCGCAGATAAATTCTCCGGAGAAAAGCTCAGACTCCCCTATGTCGGAAAAAGTGATAAGTTCTTGGATACAGTATATCCTGCCATAAACGGAGTATACTACTTAAATCCCGATGATCCGCGTACTGAAGGGCTTGAAGGTTCAACGTATGACCCTAATGCGGGCGGTGCTGATTCTGGTGACGGCAGCGGTGATGCCGGTGGCGGCGATGGTGGCGATGGTGCATAGTAAATAGTAATAAGAAAGAATTCCATCAATCAGACAGGTATTAAATCCTGTCTGATTTTTATTCGACGGAAAAATGTACTAAGTGTTAAAAATCGACTAAAAGGTTTACATTCATTAGTATTTTAGCTACAATAGCAATGTGTCTTTTACACCTATTATAAATGTGAGGTAACGAAATGAGTAGTGCAACTAACAAGAAGATAATCGTAATTCTTTTTGTTGTATTGATAGTTTTAATATTGGGCTTTATCACAAGCGGCGTTTTTGCTTTAACAAGCGACAGGGAGTTTTCCGCCGACCAAGTTCAAGGGCTTATTGAGCGAAACACCTTAAAAGAAGGTATTTCTATCGGTGGTGTTGATGTGTCCGGCATGGACGAGGGCGAAGCTTTGATCGCTTTGGAGGACGCACTTCAAAGATGGTATAAAGACAAAGATATCGCTTTTACCGTGGAAAAGAACGCATATCTATTCAACATCAAAGAAATCGGTGTAACGCCGGATGTTGATACTGCAATCAAACAAGCTTTTCTCTATTCTGCAAAAGGTATTCTACCTGACGGCGAAACGGCAGAGACGACTGTTGGCGACAGAATGGATTTTGAAATCGCTCCAAATGTATCTTTGGATATGATTGTAGGGTTTTTGCAATCCGAAGATGTAATAAGTCAAGTCAATATAACACCGGATGATGCGGGTGTTATTTTCCGTCCCGGTGTCTTAGACGAAGATAAGCGTTTTGAATATCAAGTTCCTTTGCCGGGTATTGAAGTCAATATAAATGATTTTGCTCCCAAAGTACTTTCTGCGATTGAAAACGGAGATTATTCAGTAATGGATGCGCCGTATGAAGAAGTTATGCCTTTTTCAGATGTTGAAGATATGAAAGCTAAAACCCATCTAATCGGATCATATACTTCAAAGATAACCATAAAAGGAGAGGCGAGGACAGCAAATGTTGTTCAGATGGCAAGTCTAATGAACCAAAACGGGTCGGTTGTACAGCCGGGGGAAACTGTATCCTTAAACGGCACATGCGGACCGAGAACAGCAGAAAACGGATTCCAAGAGGCTCCCGGTCTTACTGCAGGCGTGCACGATTTGCAGTATGGCGGAGGTGTTTGCCAAATCTCTTCTACGATTTACATCGCTGCTTTGAAAGCGGAGCTTGAAATCGCCGAAAGACATCATCACTCCTTACCTTCCGAGTATATTCCGATAGGTCTGGATGCGACGATAAGCGAGACTCCTGATTTAAAGATTGTGAACAGCAAAACATCACCTATATATGTTAGTGTTGTGGTGGATGAAAACGCAAAAACAGTTACATGCAACATATACGGAGAACCCGCAAAACATGGATATGAAGTTGATGTTATGAGCAAAGTCGTAAAATCGACGATTCCGTCCCCTGCAAAATATCGCTATGCAGAGGTCTCCCCGGGTGGAAGGTCAATCGATCCGGGCGAAAAATATGAATACATAGAGCATACTTATGGACAAAGAGTAAAAGTATATCGTCAATATAAGAACAGCGAAGGTACAGTAGTTAAATCCGAATTTCTGTACTATGATATATACGATGCTTTTTCAGGAGAGTATTATATAAATCCAAATCCAGCAGAATAACATGAAACTAATACCGGTGGTGATTCCGCCGGTTTTTATTTTTGGCTTTTTTGCTTGCACCGCGAGTTAATTGTTTATATAATAAACCACAGGCAAACTAGATTATATTTTTAAGGGTGAAAAGTTATGAGAGCGATATTAACAGTAATCGGCAAGGACAAAGTTGGTATTATAGCTTCGGTGAGCGGAGTTTTAGCCAAGCTAAATATCAACATTATGGATATAAACCAAACAATTCTACAGGAGTATTTCACGATGATTATGCTTGTGGACTGCTCAAACATGAGTTCTTCATTCGAGCAGATTAAGACGGAGCTAAAAAAGGTGAGCGAAGATATTGGTATGGATATCCGAATCCAGCGTGAAGAAATCTTTGATTCCATGCACAAAATATAAAAGAGGAAATCAGAAATGATAAATCAAGGCGAAATACTTTCAACTATTAAAATGATTGAATCAGAAAATCTGGATGTGAGAACCATTACCATGGGTCTTTCTTTACGTGACTGCGTAGATACAGATGCAAAGAAATCCTGTGAAAAAATAATAAGTAAAATCACCTCTTATGCAAAAAATTTGGTTAAAACAGGTGAAGATATCGAAGCAGAATACGGCATACCAATCGTCAATAAGCGGATTTCCGTTACCCCTATATCTTTGATTGCCGAAAGCAGCGATATAAAAAACTATGTTTGTTTTGCAAAGGCTCTTGATAAGGCTGCAAAGGAAGTCGGAGTGGATTTTCTCGGCGGTTTTTCCGCCCTTGTCGAAAAAGGTTTTTCCAGGGGCGATAAAATTCTGCTAGACAGCATACCGGAGGCTTTGGCTGAAACCGACGTCGTTTGTTCAAGCGTTAATGTTGCGGGAACAAAAGAAGGAATAAATATGGATGCTGTAAAGTTAATGGGGCAGATTATAAAAAAAACGGCGAGCCTGACTAAAAATCACGGCGGTATCGGGTGTGCAAAACTCGTGGTTTTCTCGAATGCAGTTCCTGACAATCCTTTTATGGCTGGTGCTTTTCACGGTATAGGCGAAGGCGAATGTGTGATAAACGTCGGCGTTTCCGGTCCGGGTGTGGTTCGTTCTGCGATTAAAGGTCTAAAAGGACTTCCATTTGACCAGATTTCCGAGACTATAAAGAAAACCGCATTTAAGATAACCCGAGTAGGGCAGCTCGTCGCAAAGGAAGCTTCCGAGAGATTGAACGCTTCTTTTGGAATTGTAGACCTTTCCTTGGCTCCCACTCCTGCGGTTGGTGACAGTGTTGCGAGAATACTCGAAGAAATGGGTCTTTCCACATGCGGTACTCATGGAACTACAGCGGCTCTCGCTTTGTTAAATGATGCTGTAAAAAAAGGTGGTGTAATGGCTTCTTCCCACGTCGGAGGGCTTTCCGGTGCTTTTATACCCGTAAGCGAAGATGAAGGGATGATTGCAGCTGTAAAAAAAGGCAGTCTTTCTTTGGATAAACTCGAAGCTATGACATGTGTTTGCTCCGTCGGTCTTGACATGATAGCCGTTCCAGGGCACACTCCGGCGGAAACGATATCGGCTATTATCGCTGATGAGGCAGCTATCGGTATGATAAATTCCAAAACGACCGCAGTTCGCATAATACCAGTTCCCGGTAAGGATGTCGGAGACACTGTGGAATTCGGCGGACTTCTGGGTACAGCACCTATAATGCCATATAACAAGGAGAGTTCTGTGGATTTTATCAATCGAGGCGGAAAAATACCTGCACCGATACAAGCTCTCAAAAATTGATTTAGTAAGCGTTTTTTTGTCTTAATAACTTGACAAAATGCTCTATATAAACTATCCTTTTCATTAGCATAAATATAAAAGCGATGAAGGAAAGAGTATACGATAATCATTCTACAAAGAAAAGAGAGCATACCAAAATGCTGAAAGGTGTGTATTGTAAAATAGTATCGTAGAATATGGCTCCGGAGCTCCTGTACCAAGCTTATTGATAAGTTAAGTTCAGGCGGGATCTTGCTCTCGTTAATCAAAGCATACGCCTATTAGGGTGGTTTATTATTCTAAGTATATTTGCCCCTATTTTGGGGCTTTTTATTTTATAGGAAAGAAGAGTTTAAACCAACGAAGAAGGGATAATAAAAAATGAACAAGAAGGATACCTATTATATTACAACTCCGATATACTATCCGTCAGATAAGCTGCATATCGGACATTCATATACCACTGTTGCTGCGGATGCTCTGGCTAGATATAAACGTTTTTGCGGATATGACGTTATGTTCCTTACGGGCTCCGATGAGCACGGACAGAAGATTGAGCGTGTTGCAAAGGAAGCCGGCATGTCCCCGAAGAAGTACGTCGACGGAATCGTTTCCTGGATAAAAGACCTTTGGAAACTGCTCGACATATCGAACGACGATTTTATCCGTACAACAGACCAAAGGCATAAAACCACTGTGCAGCAAATTTTCAAAAAACTCTATGACCAAGGTGATATATACAAGAGCGAATACGAAGGCTGGTATTGTACTCCTTGCGAATCCTTTTGGCTGGAACGCCAGCTTGCGGACGGAAAGTGTCCGGATTGCGGCAGAGAGGTTGAGCTCACAAAAGAGGAGAGCTATTTCTTTAAACTGTCAAAATATGCAGACAGGCTTATCAAATATATCGAAGATAATGAAGATTTTATACAACCGGTTTCGAGGAAGAACGAGATGCTCAACAATTTTCTTCTTCCCGGGCTTGAAGATTTATGCGTTTCGAGGACATCTTTTAAGTGGGGTATCCCGGTAACTTTTGATGACTCGCATGTCGTCTATGTTTGGATTGATGCTCTATCTAACTACATCTCGGCACTCGGCTATCTTTCAGATGATGATGCCAAGTTCCAAAAATTCTGGCCTGCCGATTTACACCTCGTTGGAAAGGAAATCGTTCGTTTCCATACGATAATCTGGCCTATTATGCTTATGGCATTGGACCTTCCGCTTCCAAAACAAGTCTTCGGTCACGGATGGCTTATCCTCGAAGGCGGAAAGATGAGTAAATCAAAGGGTAATGTTGTTGATCCGGAAAAACTCGTTTCGAGGTACGGCGTTGATGCGATAAGATATTTCCTCTTGCGGGAAGTGCCTTTCGGCTCAGACGGATTGTTTTCGAACGAAACCCTTCTTCACAGGATAAACTCCGACCTTGCAAACGACCTTGGGAACCTCGTAAGCAGAACCGTTGCTATGGCAGAAAAATATCTCGGCGGAACTGTCACAAACGATTATCCAGGTACTGAACACGATAAAGAGATTGAGGATATCGCAAACTCATTGTTCAAAAAAGTAGATGAACATATGGATGAGCTTCGAATACCCGAAGCACTCGATGAGATATTTCTTTTGGTTTCAAAGTCGAATAAATATATCGATCTAACGATGCCTTGGATACTCGGCAAAGATGAATCCAAGAAAAAAGAACTTGAGGGTGTGCTTTATCACCTGCTAGAAAATATAAGAATCATCGCCGTGCTCTTAAAAGCGTTTTTACCGACTACATCCGAAACGATTCTTGAAAATATAGGTGTTGCTGAAAGCTCTCTAAAAGATATAGAAAGTGTAAAAGCTTTTGGCATTATGAAAACAACAACGGTTAAGAAGATAAGCCCCATTTTTCCGAGAATAGATGTAAAAAAAGAACTCGAGGATCTCGAAAAGCAAGTCGCTGCTCCCAAGGAAGAAAAAAATGAGGAGCCAAAAAAAGAGATTATCACATATGACGATTTCTCAAAAGTCGAGTTCAAACTCGCGAAGGTTTTAGATTGCGAGGAAGTACCAAAGAGCGATAAGCTTTTAAAGCTTCAAGTGAAAATTGGTGGGGAGACAAGACAGATTGTTTCTGGTATAAGAACTTGGTATAAGGCCGAAGAGATGGTCGGTAAAACCTTAGTCGTCGTCACAAACCTAAAGCCTGCAAAAATCCGTGGAGTGGAGTCCAACGGTATGCTTCTCGCTGTTGATGATGGAAAGGATTTATCCTTGATTACGACCGAAAAAGATATGAAAGATGGTTTGATCGTTCGATGAAACTGTTTGATACACACGCACATATCACTGATGAAAGGTTTGACGGCGATAGACAGACGATTATTGATAACCTTGATCTTGATGGGCTTTCCGGATTTATTGAAGCGGGAACGGATATCGAAAACTCCCTTCTCGCCGCAAAATTAGCTTCGGAAAATCCTCTTATCTATTCCGCTGCCGGTGTACATCCTCATAGTGCGAAGGAAACAAAAAGCGGATATCTGGATGAGCTGAAAAAACTATTAGCTCAAGAAAAGGTAGTTGCTGTCGGTGAGATCGGTCTGGATTTTCACTATGATTTTTCTCCGAGGGAAATACAATTAAATATCTTTGAAGAGCAGCTTTCTCTTGCGAAGGATATGGATATGCCGGTAATCCTGCACAGCAGAGAGGCCACTAAGCCGATGATGGATACTCTGAAAAAATTCGGAGCTCTCAAAGGAGTTATGCACTGCTTTTCCGGAAGTGCAGAGACCGCTTTGGAGTGTGTAAAGCTGGGTCTTTATATATCCTTTACCGGAACTCTCACCTTCCCAAACGCAAAAAACGTAAGAGATGCCTTTATGGCTGTGCCTCTCGAGAGAATTATGGCGGAGACGGATTGCCCATATCTTTCGCCTGTACCGAAAAGAGGCAAACGAAACGAACCGAAGTATGTTCGTTATGTTCTCGAGAAGATGGCAGAATTAAAAGATATACCATTTGAAGAGATGGCGAATATAAACTCAAAAAACGCTAAAACCTTGTTTGGGGTTTTAGGGGGAAGATACCAATGAATAGTTTGAAAAATGATGTTTACGTATATGAATACCACAATGCGTTATATATAAATCCAACTAACAGATGTACAAACAACTGTCACTTTTGCATAAGAAACGATCGCGCAGGAGTCGGAGGACATAAGCTTTGGATTGAGCATGAGCCTTCATCCAAGGAAATTATCGAGGAAATAGGAAAGCATCCAGGGTTTAAAAAAATCACCTTTTGCGGATTCGGCGAACCGACTATCAGACTCGATGTTTTAAAAGAAGTTTCGGCATTCGCAAAAGAAAACAATATGCGAGTGAGAGTCAACACGAACGGTCACGCAAATGCATATCACGGAAGAGATGTATTACCTGAGCTTGTCGGGCTTGTTGATATGTTCTCAATCAGCCTAAATACCGATGACCCAAAGGAATATCAAGAGGAGTGTGAAAGCCAGTATGGTGAAAAAGCATACGATTATATGCTGGATTTTGCAAAGAAAAGTGTTGAGTATGGATTCGAAACGGTTTTAAGCGTCGTTGATTTTATCAGCGAAGAGAAAATCAATTCATGCAGAACAATTGCTGATAGTATAGGTGCAGATTTTAGAATCAGGCATATGGCATAAAACAAAAAAAGTTATCCTCTGTCAAGATAACCTTTTTTTATTTACGTGATAACAATTTTTTTACTCTTGAGTTTGTTTTTCGTGTAGTCCTGCAGCAGTGATTTTATAACCGCCAAAGTCGGTGTTCCGAGAAACGCTCCGGCGATACCGAAAAGTCCTCCTCCTACCAAAACAGCGATTATAATATAGAATGGTTTTAAACCTACAGTGTCTCCCAAAATCTTTGGACCCAAGATCATACCGTCGACTGCTTGAACAATCAATATATAGACGAGAACCCAAATCGCCTTTAGGGGACTTATTATAACCGTAATCAAGAGACACGGAATCGCTCCGATTATCGGTCCTATAGTGGGTATCATATTTGTAACCCCGATTATCACAGCAAGAAGCATCGGAACGGGAGCCCCTATAATAAGCATTACGAAGTACGACACAATTCCGACGATTAGCGAATCTATCGTCTTCCCTATAATAAATTTTCTGAATATGATACCTGTTTTGTTTGCTATCAAACTCGCTTTATCCGCTTTGTCCTTTTTAAGGACACTGTATGTCAGCTTCTTTATTCTCCTCTTCAATGATTCTTTTTCGATAAGCATATATACCGAAATCACAATACCGATTAGGAAATCCAGAACACCTCTTAAGAGACCATAAGAAGTCCCGAGGATATAGAGACTGATATCTCCTAAACTTTTCGTGAGCGTATCTACGAGCCCCAAGAGCGTCTCTTGAACTTTGTCTTCTAGACCAACGATATTCAATCGGCTGAGCCAAATTTCCGCTTTTTCGATATACCCGCCGATATCGTCTGCGTATTCGGGTATAATTTTCGTAATCTCCAAAAGGTTGTTTATGACCATCGGAAGTAGCCAGACAAAGAATGCGGTGAGTATGCCCAAGAATACAATATATACGATGAGCATCGCAAAAAGCTTTCCCCATTTCCCTTTGAGCTTTGCAAACTTTCTTTCAAGGAAAGAAACAAAGGGCTGCAAAACAAAGAATATCGCATATCCCCAAATCAGGAATCGTATTATCGAAAACAAGAACCCGATTTCAGAAGCGAAATTTTGATAATCAAAAACAAGTCTGATCACAATAAAGAGTAAAATCAACGCAGGAAAAGTCAACATCGCCCAGTTCCTGTTCTTTGAACCGGAGCTTATGCCAAATGATAATCTGCTGTTATCATTCTTATCTTCTCTTTTGATATTCTCTTTTGTTTTCTTTGGTTCCTTAGCCACTCTTCTTTTGCTCCTTCTTATGCAGTCAATCCCTATAGAGTATTATATCATTATTTCAAAGAATAATATACTATTCCAGTTCTTCAATCGCCTTTTTCATAGTGTCTATCATCAAATCGAGTTTTTTCAATGACTTCTCTTTTGTTTTCTCACATGCAGATGCATAGACCTTGATTTTTGGCTCTGTACCGGAAGGACGCAAGGTTATCCAAGAACATCCGTCATAGACGTACTTCAACACATTAGATTTTCTTAGACCTGTAGGTATCTTTTCATCCGTTTGTGTGTCCGTTCTTTCCTGTTTAAGATAATCGATTTTGGATGTTACCTCAAGGTTTTCAAAATCCGGGAATCCATTCTTCCGAAACGCATCCATAATCCGCCCAATACGCTCCGTTCCCTCTTTTCCTTCAAGAACGATAGCAAGCTGAGATTCACTGAAATAGCCGAACTCTTCATAGATATCCATAAGTCCACGATATATTGTTTTTCCTATGCTCTTATAGTATGCGCACATATCACATGTCAGCATTGAAGCCACGACACCGTCTTTGTCTCGGGCGAAAGTGCCCGCAAGATATCCATAGCTCTCCTCAAACCCAAAAACAAAGCTCTCATCCGTTTTCTCCATGTTCTTGATAAGCTCTCCGATATATTTAAATCCTGTTAGGACATCATATGTTTTGATGCCAAATTTCTCTGCTATCTTTGCTGTGATGTCTCCCGTAACAATCGACTTCACCAAAACGCCTTTTTTCGGCAGTCTTTTTTTGTTTGCTTTGATATAATAATCAAACATCAACGCTCCGATTTCATTACCGTTTAACCTTATATATTTACCATCTTCATCAGCAACGAGCAATCCAAGCCTGTCACAGTCAGGATCGGTACCTATTATAATCTCTGCACCCTTTTCCGCCGCATATCTTTTCGCAGATTCGAAAACCCTCTCGTCCTCCGGGTTCGGTGCAATAACAGTCGGGAAGTCACCGTCCGGTTTTTCCTGCTCTTTTACGACACATACGTTCTCATACTCGAGTTCATCCAAAACTCTTCTTACCAGAACGTTGCCCGCTCCGTGAATCGGAGTATAGACGATTTTAATATCCTTAATAACTCCGTCCGAAACGGAAAGGGATTTTATATCCTCGATATACGGATCATCAATCTCTTTGTCAATATACTGCAAAAGACCTTTTTCAAGCGCCTCTGTCTCATCCATGGTTTCAATATCATCATACTTAACTATACTGTTAACACTCTTTACAATCTCATCAGCCACTTCATCGACAGCCTGTGCCCCGTCCTCCCAATATACCTTATATCCGTTATATTCCTTAGGGTTATGGCTTGCCGTGATTGCAACGCCTGCTTGTGCATTTAAATGTCTTAAACCATATGAGAGAACAGGAACTGGACGAAGTGAAGAAAACAAGTATGCCTTGATTCCGTTTGATGCAAATGTCTTTGCTGTTTCAAGCGAGAATACGTCCGAATAGTTTCTGCTGTCGTATGCGATAACTACGCCTCGCTTTGGATCACCGTTCTTAATAATATAATCAGCAAGTCCTTTGGTCGCACGTCTTATCATATAGACGTTGAGCCTGTTCGTACCCGCACCCAGTTTGCCGCGCATTCCCGCAGTTCCGAAATCCAAGTTCTTATAGAACCTATCCTCAATCTCCTTTTCATCGTCTTTTATCGAGATAAGTTCTTCGGTTGTTTTCTCGTCGAAATATTCACTCTCAAGCCATTTCGTATACTCTTTTTTATAGTCCACTTTTACTTTTTTCCCCAATCCTTTTTAGATATATTATCATCTCTTAATGCATAGAAAATTATAACCTTCCTCTGCCTTTTTTTCAAGCAACTGTTGGGCTAGTTTTGTTTTAAACAGAAAAAAGCTCCATGATAATCGGAATCATTATCCTTGGAGATTAGATAACTATTAAAAATCTATGTTTTTTATCAATTATGCTCTATGGTATTCAGAATGTTCATCATCATTTCGTTAATCTGCTTATATGCATCTAACGGCCCTGTCAAATAGAATTTATAGGAGTAATCATCAAAGTATACCCAATAATCGTGTCCATAGAATTCTTCTCCTTTGTCGCTCAAAAACTCCAAAGTTATATGTCCTGCTCCATCATAAAATTTTAATGTATGGACTTCACCAGCGACAAAAACTTCGTCCAAATAATAATCTGCATTTATAGGGAAAAACTTATACAAATCCTGCTTTGTGGGAACAAACCCCTCCGTATTAGGCTCATAAACAACACTCAGGTAGATTTGCTGTGTTGAGTCTATAAAAACGTGTTCGGACGTTGGTCTTTCCGGCCATTCATTAAACTTATGATAAATGAACTCCGCCGGGATTTCGAATGTTATAGCAGGAACTGATTCTTCTAAACGGTGCCCATAGGTATAGCTAAAATACTCAATATCCGGTCCAGAATATAGCTTTTCAAGCGTTATGCTTTCTAAAAACTCATTATACCTTTCCACAACCTCTTTGTTGGTCAGTATATCCTGACCTCCATATGAGATTCCATAAATGAGATTGTCGTATGGGAGAAAAACTCTAATCGTATCAAGAGAGCCGTCACCTTTCGACTTTATTTCCGTATAATATGCTTCATGTCCGTCAATAGTAATCTCATAAAACTCATCAAGATCACCATTCTCATACTGCAGACTCATGTACTCTTTAAAACCCGTTTTGTATTGTCCGGTATAAATATAATCGATCTCCATATTCCCATAATCCGTATCAAAATACAATAGATCAATATAAGAAACCGTACTCTTTTCCCAAGTTGCTGGGACATCCATATTGATTGAAATGAATTGAATATTCTTTAACTCTTCTTTTTCATCTGAAGCAAATCTATTTGTAGTTTTTTCTTCAGCTGTATTCTCTGCTTTTTCTTCCAATGGCGCATTGCTTTTTACTTCCGGCTCGCTTTTGCACCCTATTATAAAAAGGCACAGTACGGCAATTAAGATAATCGCTGATTTTTTCAAGACACCCTCCTCGTATACAATTATTACTAATTGTAACATGATTTAAAAAAACTGAAAAGCATTCTAGTATTAAAAAAACGCCTCGGGAACCCCCAAAGCGTTTTGATATTTTTCTATAAAAGATGTTATCTCTTTGAAAACTGTGGTGCTCTTCTTGCAGCCTTCAAACCGTACTTCTTTCTTTCCTTCATTCTCGGGTCGCGTGTTAAAAAACCTGCTTTTTTGAGGATTGGTCTGAACTGCGGGTCCGCTTCGAGCAAAGCTCTTGATATACCGTGGCGGATTGCTCCAGCCTGACCTGTATATCCTCCACCCTTGACATTTACCAAAACGTCGTATGATCCAAGCGTATTAGTCGTTTCCAAAGGGGATCTTATAAGCATCTTCAAAGTTTCAAGATTGAAATACTCTTCGATATCCCTTTTGTTAACAGTAATCTTTCCCGATCCTGATACAAGGCGTACTCTTGCAACAGAACTTTTTCTTCTACCGGTGCCTATATAAAGTGCACTCTTACTCATATCTTAAGTACCTCCTTGTTTATATTTCTTTGTACTCAGACGGTTTATAAGCAACTGGGTTTTGCGCCTCGTGCCCATGTTCCGTACCTGTGTACACTCTTAAGTTTGTAAGCATCTGTCTGCCAAGCTTATTCTTAGGCAGCATTCTTCTTACGGCATTCATGAACAAAAACTCTGGTTTTTTCTCCATCATAACGCCGTACGGTATTTCTTTAAGTCCGCCGACGAATCCCGTATGTCTGCGGTGCATTTTTTGTTCTAGCTTTTTGCCTGTGAATACGAGTTTATCAACGTTTACCACAATAACGTGATCTCCTGTATTTACATGAGGCGTATACTCCGGTTTGTGTTTCCCTTTAAGCAAGATTGCCACTTGAGTAGCAAGTCTTCCAAAAACTTGCCCTTCTGCATCAACGAGCAACCATTTAGATTCAACACTTCCGGGTTTAGCCATATATGATTTCATAGGGCTTCCCTCCTGATTGGTTTTCAATTTTTTATTTTTTCCGATTTATTGATGTTTGCATTGGGCTGGAACGCAAACAGTCGCAACTATCATTCTAAATAAATTTATCCGCCGTGTCAAGAAAAATAATGCCGATTTTCCGCTATTTTTGGGCTTTTCAGTGCATATTCAGCTGTTCGGTAAATATTACAAATGAAGAATGGTCAAAACAATGTGCTTTTGTCAAGAATAATACCACAAAATCATAAATTCCATACATATTAATAAAAAAGATATTGAAAAGAAACGTAACATGGATTATAATATTCTTCGCTGACTAAACAAAACATATGCCACTATAGCTCAGTTGGTAGCAGCGCATCCATGGTAAGGATGAGGTCATCGGTTCAAATCCGATTAGTGGCTCCATACAGAAATAGTCACCGATAGGTGGCTATTTCTGTATGCAACTATTTGGTCGCTTGAATCGATATAAAAGCCCGAAAACTAGATTTAACAAAACTTTGTTTTGAACTATTATATATAGAAAGCATAAAAGCCAAATTCGACACCATTGGGTGTCGACCCTGTCGACTTCAAATCCGATTAGTGGCTCCATAGGAGTAGCTCGAAATAGATGCACAGGGCTCTAGCCCAGTGGTAGCAACGGATACAGCGATTTTTTTGGTTCTGGTGCAAAAATATAATATAAATAGAGTTGTAAAGGTTTGTATGGTATAATTATGCAATCAAATCACATGGAGCTATTATATTGTCTAAAAACCTATTTATCTGGAAACATTTTGAGAAAGAAATTATACTATTATGTGTTAGATGGTATTTGGAATACCCTTTGAGCTATCGTAACCTAGTTGAAATGATGCAGGAACGTGGTATAAATGTGAACCATACGACGATTATGCGATGGGTTCATCAATATTCGCCAATTCTAGAAGAAAAGTTAAGGAAACATATAAATCAAACAAATGACTCCTGGAGAGTAGATGAGACATATATAAAGATTAAGGGTAAGAATGCATATTTATATCGAGCAGTTGATTCTAAAGGGAATACAATCGACTTCTATGTCTCAGAACGAAGAACCAAGGGTGCAGCAAAGAGGTTTTTCAAAAGAGCTCTGAAGGCTCAACATAACCAAATGCCAAGAGTTATTACGACAGACCAATATAGGGCGACTGAGACGGCGATTCTCAAGGAGAAATATTATGGCGATTTGAGCTGTAGAACAGAACATCGAATGATACAATACCTGAATAATATTGTAGAACAAGATCATAGATTCATTAAAAAGAAAACGAATGCAATGCTCGGTTTTAAGAGTTATAAGTCAGCCAGAAGTACGATTGCTGGTTTTAAAATAATGCATATGATCCATAAAGGGCAGGTCGAAAACATTCGGTGTGTTCGTTCTGAGTTGCAATTTATAAGCAAGATAATGGGTGAAGCAGCTTAAATACTGGGCTTGATCTTGATAAAAATTTACACATCAATATGTCTCCCCTTTGAGTCTTTTCTAATTAAGCCTCAGGATGCAGTATTCCGGTTTAATTTTTCTCAGG
>Ga0180435_10001432_pt1 | contig 24859 bp, 20 predicted proteins | sample SS_ome_3_FD_132467 | JGI IMG/M metagenome (GOLD analysis project Ga0180435, IMG submission 132467) | Hypersaline lake sediment archaeal communities from the Salton Sea, California, USA - SS_3_S_1 metaG | ecosystem: Environmental > Aquatic > Non-marine Saline and Alkaline > Hypersaline >... | reverse complement strand
TTAGGGGGCGACTGGATATGGGCTGTTTGGAAATCATATTGAGTAAGATACTGCAGCGTAGGGTGCGTTACAAAGCGCGGTTGAAAGAAAGTAGTTATGAGATAGCAGAGCGGGCGCTGCTCACTATTCTTAGAACGATGGAACATACGCCATAAACAAAAGCGGTGTGTACGATGAGCCCGCAAATCGTTGCTACGACAAAGGAGCCGGTTATCTGAAATCCGATATTAGCACCAGTATAAATTGGAAAGCTAAGTAGACGCCATAGAGCTGCGGTCAATGGACCGATTCTGCCATCCGTTAAGAGAGAGCCAGCAACGCTTCCTAGCAGTGCTGGGACCGTTGAGATCACGCCTAAAATTAGGAATGCGTACGTTGTTCCTCGAACCTCTGCACGACGTCGCACTAGCCGCCTAACACCGTGTTGAGGTGCGGCCGTACGTTGGGCACGGGTTTTGCGGAAGCGCAGCGTGCAAAACGCGTGCGCAATAGGCCGTCAACTCCAACAACTCGTTAGGCGGCGCGGGATAACTCGGCAGCATGGTCTCTTTGTGCATTTGAAACATCATTCGGCATTTACTTGTTGTAGTTCTTTGTTGTCATCTAGGTTTAGGTAGTAGAAGGTGGAGGAGCCGTACTTTGCCCAATAAATCGCGCTTCCCTCGCACTCGGGAGTCGTGACTAGTGTGATTTCGTATCGCGAAAATATCAGCACGTCTCCCTCGATTGTTTCAGAATCTATATTTGATTCCAGAGTCCCACAGCCTTCATTGATATCGCCGGCGTTTAGACTCTCGCCAGTAATCATAGTTGGGTAAGTTACTGAAGTACTAACTGCGAGACGGCCTTTGTTCCTTATGGGCTCGATTTGAAATTTGAAGCCCAGAGCTTCGGCTTCGTTGATATTTAGGTATTCATCTGTGTGGGGTTTAGACCATTCGTGGGCAAACGTAGATAAGTTTGTTGCTACGCACAGTGAGAAGAGGAAAAGTTTCATCCAGCCGCCTAACACTTATTACACGACAAAACGTCGTGATAAAGAGGCGTGTAATCCCGATATCCTATTATCAATTGTCTGATCTCCCACGACGTGTCTGGCTTTCAGCCTGATTAATATTGAAAACAAAATCAATACGCTAGTTCCGGTGTTTTCTCTCCAACTGTAGAAGTTTTGTCATCCAACACTCCAGGTTCACCCCCCAAATTACTAGACCGTGTTCGCTATCGCATCCGTAGGCTTGGGCTGGCAAAGCGCACTGAGTACGCCTACGTGGGCTGGATACGCCGTTTCATCCTTGCCAACAACAAACGCCATCCAGCAGAACTAGGCAAGCGTGAACTTGAAGCCTTCTTAACCAGAATTGCGGTGCAGGATCGAGTGGCACCCTCAACCCAGAATCAAGCGCTGTCCGCGCTGCTCTTTTTATACAAAGAAGTACTTCACGTCGAAGTGCCCTGGTTAGTCGATGTGCGGAGAGCCAAGGCCCGCGAGTATCTGCCGGTAGTACTCACGCGGGATGAAATTCAAGCGCTGCTGGGGGAGCTGTCAGGGGTTCATCATCTGGCAGCAAGTTTGCTATATGGCTCTGGCATGCGGCTGATGGAGTGTATGCGTTTGCGTATCAAGGACTTGGATTTCGAGCGCTCAGAGATAACTGTTCGACTGGGCAAGGGCGGCAAAGATCGCAGGACGCTTTTCCCCGAGTCTTTGCAGCCCGCACTGCGTGTTCAGATGCAGGACGCGAAACACTTACATGAAAATGATCTGGCGCTTGGTTTTGGAGAAGTGTGGTTACCTGATGCGCTGGCGCGGAAATATAAAAATGCGGCACGAGAGTGGGGTTGGCAGTATGTGTTTCCCGCACCAGCACGCAGCATCGACCCGAGAAGTGGTGTTGAGCGCCGTCATCACCTTGGCGAGTCGCAGTTGCAGCGTGCGGTGAAGCGGGCAGCGAAACGGGCTCGTATTCATAAAAAGGCAACCTGCCATACGTTGCGTCATTCGTTTGCTACCCACTTGTTAGAGCGGGGTTACGACATCCGCACTGTGCAGGAGTTGCTGGGACATTCCGACCTTGCGACGACGCAGATATACACCCATGTGTTAGGCAAGGGCGCAAACGCGGTGCGCAGCCCTCTCGATGTCCTGTAATCTATGTGTATAATTTACCCAAAGCATACACATGGAGATATTCGTGAGAACCAATATTGTTATTGACGATGATTTGCTGGCTGACGCGCTGGAAGCAACGGGCGCTAAGTCTAAACGCGAAGTAGTGGAACTCGGGCTTGCCATGTTGGTGAAGCTATCCAGACAGGAACGTATCAAAGAGTTTCGAGGCAAATTGAGGTGGCAGGGTGATCTTGAGGCTATGCGAGACAGTGCGTGATTCTGGTTGATTCGAGTGTCTGGATAGATTTTTTCAATGGCATAAGAAGTAAAGAAACAGACTATCTGGACAGCTTGCTCGGTGTTGAGCAGATCGTCATTGGCGACTTGATCTTGATGGAAGTGTTGCAGGGTTTCCGTCTCGATGCAGATTATGAGCAAGCGAAAGAACTGCTACTGAGCTTCAGCGTTCATGAAATGTTTGGAACAAACCGGGCATTGCGCGCTGCAGAGTGTTACCGGGAGTTGAGGAAAAAAGGGGTCACAGTCAGAAGATCCAACGATATGATTATTGGGGCATATTGGATTGACGCATCTATACCCCTGCTTTACTCAGATCGTGACTTCACGTTTATGTCTCAACACCTGGGCCTGGTACAGGCACTATCAAAATAATACGCTGCTCAGTCCAGATACTTATCCGTCACCGCACCTTCGCTGGCGCTGGTGACCAGCTTGGCATACTTCGCCAGCGTACCACGAGTGGTATAAGGCGCAGGCCGCTGCCATTGGTTCTTGCGCTGCTCTAGAGTGGCATCGTCCACATGCAGAATCACAGTTTTAGCTTCCGCATCTACTGTAATCTGATCGCCGTCTTCGACAAGTGCAATTGGCCCGCCTTCGAATGCTTCTGGCGTCACGTGGCCAATCACAAACCCACGGGACCCGCCTGAAAAGCGTCCGTCGGTCAGCAGTGCAACATCGTTAGAAAGCCCACGCCCGTTAATTGCACTGGTAGGGCTTAACATTTCTCTCATGCCTGGGCCGCCTTTGGGACCTTCGTAACGCACAATCACAACATCACCGGCTTGCACCGTGCCGTCCATAATGGCCGCCATTGCGGCTTCTTCACCGTGAAAACAACGCGCTGTGCCGGTGAAGGTTAAACCTTCATGTCCTGTAATTTTCGCGACCGCGCCTTCTGGCGCAAGGTTCCCCCTTAGAATAACCAGGTGGCTGTCTTTCTTGATCGGGTTGTTCATTGGCCGAATGATCTTCTGGTCAGCCGGGTAGTCGGCTACGTCAGCAAGGTTTTCCGCGAGCGTTTTGCCGGTTACCGTCAGGCAGTCGCCATGCAACAGGCCTTCGTTCAGTAGTGTTTTCATCAGCGGCTGTATACCACCAATAGCAATCAGCTCACTCATCGAGTAAACGCCGGCGGGTCGCATGTCTGCCAGCACGGGCACACGCGCACCGACACGGGTGAAGTCGTCCAGCTCCAGAGGGATGCCTGCCGCATGTGCGATAGCCAGCAGGTGCAGCACTGCGTTGGTAGAGCCTTCTAATGCAATGGTGATGGTAATTGCATTTTCAAACGCCTCGCGGCTCAACATGTCACTGGGTTTCATGCCCAGTTTAATCAGGTTGCGCACCGCAGCACCGGCGTTGTAGCTGTCTAGTTTTTTAGCGTCGCTGATCGCGTTCTGTGCCGAACTGTTGGGTAACGACAGACCCAGCGCTTCCATCGCTGATGCCATGGTGTTGGCAGTGTACATGCCGCCACAGGAGCCAGGCCCAGGGATGGCAGTTGATTCCACCTCTTTGAGCTCGATATCAGACAGGTTCCCCGCAGCGTGCTGGCCGACGGCTTCAAAAACAGAAACAACATCCCGTCGCTCTTTGCCCGGCATAATTGTGCCGCCGTAAACAAACACCGCTGGCCGGTTCATGCGTGCAATGGCAATACCGCATGCGGGCATATTCTTGTCACAGCCACCAATGGCGACAAAGCCATCAAACCCTTGGGCGCCAACAACGGTTTCAATGCTGTCAGCAATAACCTCGCGTGATGCCAGCGAATAGCGCATGCCGGGTGTGCCCATGGAAATACCGTCCGACACGGTAATCGTATTGAACAATACCGCTTTGCCGCCGGCCTCATCAGCGCCTTTTACCGCTTCGTCAGCCAGTGTGTTGATGTGCATGTTGCAAGGCGTCACCATCGACCACGTGGAAGCCACGCCAATCTGTGGTTTCTTGAAGTCTTCTTCAGTAAAACCCACCGGATACAGCATTGCTCGGCTGGGTGCCTGTTCTACGCCATCAACAACTATGGATGAATAGGGTCTTTCGTCGGCCATGAGGGCTCCTCGTCTTTATAGGGTCTTAACCATCACCGCAGAATTGCGCTGCCAGTTGTACAACATCTGTTTCTGTTCGGGTAGCTGATCCGGACTTGCATCGGTAAAGCCCTGTTCCAGGAACCAGTCCCGTGTCTGGGTTGTCAGCACAAACAGGGTGTTCACATTGTTGCTGCGTGCTGTTTCTTCCGCGGCTGCCAGCAGGCGCGCGCCGATGCCATTGCCAGCCTGATAGTTCTCGTGCACGCCAACACACGCAAGCTCTGCCTGTGCACCGTAGGGGTACACCGCGCAACAACCCACAACAATGCCATCCAGTTCAGCGACCAGAAAATTATCTATTTCCTGTTCCAGGCGGTCGCGTTCACGACGTACCAGAGCACCAGACTCTTCCAGCGGTCGAATCACTTCAACAATACCAGCAACATCCTCCCGGGTGGCGGTCCTTACCCCTTTGTGCTGTTGCTCTATAACCTGTGTGCCAATGCCTTCCGCGGTAAACAATTCAGCGAGGAGGGCGCCGTCGTCTGTGAAAGGTACCAGGTGCGATTTGGTAACACCGCGTCTGACAGCCTGTTGCAGATAATTCAATCGCGTTGCGTTTGCATCATCAGTAGTGGCCAGCGCCTGGTCGAGGCTGCCCGGCGTCACCGTACTGATCCGCTGCCCGTGTTCGTCACGCAGGTGTGCCACTTCATCAAAAAAGATTAACTTCTCTGCCTGTAGCGCGATCGCAATTTCCGTCGCCACTTCTTCTGCGGGCAGATTAAAAACCTGGCCTGATGGTGAGTAGCCAACCGGCGATTGAATAATCAGCGCCCCGCCGTCCAGGCTGTTCTTGATGCGTCGGGTTTCAACGCGCCGCACGCTGCCGGTAAAAAGATGATCCACGCCATCGAGAATACCCATGGGCTGCGCGGTTATAAAATTACCTGCAATCACGGGAATGTCGACTTTGTGCAGCGGCGTGTTAGGCAGACCTGTTGAAAACAATGCCTCCAGGCGTGTACGCAGCTGGCCGTTGACGGCGGTAATGGTCGACATGGCCAGTTCGTCAGTCACGCGGCGGTGGCCATGGTAAAAAGATTCCGGCAGTGCCTGCTCTATCTGCGGGCGGCCACCATGGACCAGAATCAGACGCACGCCGAGCACATGTAACAGGGCAAGGTCATGCACCATGTTGGAAAGATTTACATGCTCAAAAGCCTCGCCTGGCACCAGTACCACAAATGTTTTGTTGCGGTGTGCGCTGATGTAAGGGGTTGAGCCACGGAACCACCGTGCGTACGTTGAAGTTTCCATCTCTATCAGCTCGTGCAGTAGCGTGCGATCACTTGTCTCAGGGTGTCCTGCGCAGCACCAATCTGATCTCGCGCAAGGTATTCGTTAGGCTGGTGTGCCTGGTCAATGCTGCCGGGGCCCCAGACCACGGTTTCCATACCCAGACTCTGCAGGAAATGCCCCTCGGTGCCAAATGCAACGGTGCCGGGTGCAATGCCGGAGTGCGCAGCCAGTGTCTGTACCAGATCACCCTGCAGGTTGGATTCAAAGGGAGGTACCGGCGGGTAATGGGTATTGATTGTAAGCGTGGTACCACATTGTGCGATGGCGCTCTGCAGGCGTTCCTGCAGGCGTTTAATGATGTCGTCTGTGTCCATACCGGGTAGCAGGCGCAGGTCTATCTGTAACTCAGCATGGCTGCAGATACGGTTGGGGCTGTCGCCGGCGTGCATGCAGCCCAGATTCATGGTCGGAACCTGCACTTCAAAAGCCGGGTTGATGTGCGCATTGGCCAGCTCCTGGCGAAAAGCAATCAGGTCACTCATAACTTTGTGCATGGAGTCCAGCGCATTGCAGCCCAGATCGGGATTAGAGGAATGCCCGGATGCACCCTGTAGTTTAATCGAGATAAAGGCGATGCCTTTGTGCGCATATACCGGCATCAGCCCGGTGGGTTCGCCAATAATGCCGTAGCGGGCTTTGGGTTTGCCACTTTCCACCAGATAACGTGCACCCGCCATGGAAGATTCTTCGTCGGAAGTGGCAACAATGGTCAGCGGAGCGCTGAGTTTCTGATCGATGAAGGTGGTGGCTGCTTCCAGCGCGGTGGGGAAAAAGCCTTTCATATCGCAGGCGCCCAGACCGTACAGCTTGTTGTCTTTTTCGGTCATGGTGAAGGGATCGGTCAGCCATTTTGTTTCGTCGAAGGGCACCGTATCCGTATGTCCGGCAAGCACCAGGCCGCCCTCTCCAGAACCCAGCGTGGCCACAAGATTGGCTTTGTGAGGGGCATCAGGCAGGGGCATGAGTTCGGTGTCGAAACCCAGGCTGTCCAGCCAGTTCGCCAGATGCTCAATGACGCGCAGGTTGCTGCGATCGATCGCCGGTGTTGTTGAACTCACCGAAGGTTCGCTCACCAGGGTCGCAAGCATGTCGTCAAATTTGGGTAACAAGCAATTATTCCCGCGTGGGGTATATATCCCACAGCTATAAAAGAGGGTAGGTATTGTAGTCCCAAGGTCTGGGTAATTACACTTAAGTGGTTTAAATAAAAGAGTTTTTTGCCCTGTGATGTGGGTCTAATCTGCCATGCTAATGGCTTGCAAAACATCGTCTGAAGGGGATACTGCGGTAATCACGTAATCAGCATGAATGGACAACTGCTTGGCTAGTTCACCTCAATCGCAATCCCCAGGGTTAACCACTGTACCCAAAGACGGCACAGCGGAGCTGCCGGACGTTGCGCCTGGAACAAATAAAAAGGTCGATAAGACACCGGTTCTGACCTCGAAGCGCGGGTTTGGCGGCAATATCTTTGATAATGAGCAGGAGTTACTGCTCGACCTGCCGGTATTGCTCGAAGCCATTGTCGAAGATGGCTTTATCAGTCAGCGCCAGGCTGAAGATATCCTTATCGCCCAGCGCACGCAGAAAGAACTCAGCATGCATCCGCTGGAGATCATTGCCAGCCGCGAGTATGAAAACCGCAATTCAGCGTCTAACAAAACTCTCGATCTTGAAACGCTTACCATCTGGCTCAGCCAGCGGGTCAACCAGCCTTATGTGCGCATCGATCCGCTCAGTATCAACGTGAACGCAGCCACTGAGGTCATGTCTTATGCGTTTGCCCAGCGGCATAATATTCTTGCCCTGGATGTGGCAGACGACTATGTCGTGATCGCCAGTGGGCAGCCGTATATGTATCAATGGGAGTCGATGCTGACGCAAACCTTGCGTGGCCGTCGCATTCGTCGGGTGGTGTGTAATCCCGCTGACCTCACCCGCTACCAGTTAGAGTTCTACACCATCGCCCGTTCTGCTGCCAAAGCTGAAGAAGCGGGCATGGAAGTCACCACCATCACCAACTTCGAGCAGATGCTCGAACTGGGTTCGATGAAGTCGCCGGAAGCCAACGACGCTCACGTGGTGAACATTGTTGACTGGCTGTTGCAGTATGCCTTTGATCAGCGCGCCAGTGATATTCACATTGAGCCGCGACGCGAGAAAGGCCTCATTCGCTTTCGTATTGATGGCGTTTTGCACCATGTGTATGAACTGCCAAAAGCGGTAAACGCCGCGGTCACCAGTCGCCTGAAAATTCTCGGTCGAATGGATGTGGCTGAAAAACGCCGCCCCCAGGATGGCCGGGTGAAAACCGTTGGCCAGGATGGCAACGAAATTGAACTGCGTTTATCGACCTTGCCCACCGCGTTTGGTGAAAAGATGGTCATGCGGATCTTCGACCCTGACGTGCTGCTGCGCAGCTTCAGCGAGCTGGGTTTGTCCGGTGACGACTACAAGCGCTGGCACACCATGACACATGCCTCAAATGGCATTGTGCTGGTGACTGGTCCGACCGGGTCCGGTAAAACCACAACGCTTTACAGCACGTTGAAACAGCTCGCCACCAACGAAGTCAACGTCTGCACCATTGAAGATCCCATCGAAATGGTTGAACCCGCGTTTAACCAGATGCAGGTGCAACACAATATTGATGTTGACTTTGCCTCTGGTGTGCGCGCGCTGCTGCGTCAGGATCCGGACATCATCATGGTGGGTGAGATCCGCGATCTGGAAACCGCTGAAATGGCAATACAGGCGGCGCTCACCGGTCACCTGGTGATTTCTACGCTGCACACTAACGATGCACCCACTGCGGTGTCTCGCCTGCTCGATCTGGGTGTGCCGCCGTACATGATCAAAGCCACCGTGCTGGGCATTATGGCTCAGCGCCTGGTGCGCACGCTGTGTCCGCACTGTAAGGTTGAAGAAGAAGTTGACCTGGAAGCCTGGCAGCTGATGACCCAACCCTTCAAGGTCAAGCCACCTGCCAAGGTGTTTGCTCCGCAGGGATGCCTGGAATGTCGCGATACCGGCTATCTGGGTCGTATGGGTATCTACGAAATTATGCAGATGAACAGTGCAGTCCAGGCCGCCATCACTGGTGAGGTCAACCTCGACAATATCCGCAAAGCAGGCTTCTCTCAGGGCATGCGTACGCTGCGTCTGTCCGGCGCGCAGAAAGTCGGTGCAGGCCAGACCACTATTGCTGAGGTTCTGCGGGTATCTCCCGCGTCGCAGGATATCTGATCATCCCAGGCTGCTGATGTGCGCTGTTGCTGTATTGGTGGGCCCATTTATGGTGCAATACCGCGCTTTGGTTCCACCAAGTTGAAGTGAATGACAAATCCGAATTTTGCCGACCGTGACGGTTGGATATGGATGGACGGCGAGTTAATCCCCTGGCGTGAAGCCAAAGTCCATGTGTTAACCCATACGCTGCATTATGGCCTTGGCGTATTTGAGGGCGTGCGTGCCTACAACACCCCTTCCGGCCCGTGTATCTTCCGTCTGGAAGAGCACACTCAGCGGCTGTTTAACTCAGCCCACATCCTTAATATGAAAATGCCTTTCACCCAGGCACAGGTAAGCGACGCCCAGCGTGAGGTGTTCAGGGCCAATGAGCTGGATGAAGGTTATCTGCGGCCTATGGCTTTTCTGGGCAGTGAAGGCATGGGTTTACGTGCCGAAGGGTTACAGGTGCATTTAAGCATTGCCGCCTGGCCCTGGCCGAATTACATGGATGCGGATGCCACAGAGAAAGGCATCAAAGTACGCACGTCTTCGTATACCCGCCACCACGTCAACATCACCATGTGCAAAGCCAAATCGAATGGCAATTACACCAATTCAATTCTGGCACTGCAGGAAGCGCTTCAATCCGGTTGTGACGAAGCGCTGCTGCTCGACAATGAAGGCTATGTGGCTGAGGGTAGCGGTGAGAATATTTTCCTGGTCAAAAATGGTGAACTGCATACACCTGAGCTCACCTCCTGTCTGGCGGGCATTACCCGCGACACAGTATTTGCGTTAGCCCAGGAGCAGGGCCTGAAAATCCACGAACGCCGCATTACTCGAGATGAAGTTTACATTGCGGATGAGGCTTTTTTCACCGGCACCGCCGCTGAGGTTCTACCGATACGTTCCCTCGATAACCGCACCATTGGTTCCGGCGAGCGTGGCCCGATTACGCAAAAATTGCAGAGTATCTACTTCGATCAAGTGCGCGGTAAACGCGACGCCTTTCCTCAATGGCTTTCGCCGGTGGCGTGAGAGCCCTAATCATCGCGCCAGCCTGGGTCGGTGACATGGTCATGGCCCACTCGCTGCTCCAGCTGTTGGTGGCGCAGCACAACAATATGCAGCTGCATGTGCTGGCGCCACCGGCTACGGCTGCGCTGGCGACACGCATGGCGCAGGTGCACGAAGTGCACACCCTGGAGGTTGGCCACGGCGAATGGCGCCTGGGTCGCCGCCGACAAGCGGCACAACGGATGAGCCAAGTAGATTTTGATCGCGCGTACGTGCTGCCCAACAGTTGGAAATCGGCGCTCATTCCATACCTGGCACAGATTCCTCAACGAATTGGTTGGCGCGGCGAAGCGCGGTTCGGACTGCTTAATCGGCACCGCCGGCTGGAAAAAGACGCTTATCCGTTAATGATTGAAAGATTCATGGCGCTGGCCAGTGATACCTGGCAGTTGCCTGCACAACCGTATCCTTTGCCTCGCCTGGTAGTTGATGATGAAAATCTGCAACGGTGTCTGCAGGCTTTGGCCCTGCAGCCCGACAATGTGGCTGTTCTGTGTCCGGGTGCGGAATTTGGCGAAGCCAAAAAATGGCCCGCAGAACACTATGCGGAAGTTGCCAGACATCTTCTGGCAAACGGTAAGCAGGTCTGGCTGATGGGATCACCAAAAGACGTGGACGATTGTGCGGCGATTGCACAGCTGGCACCCGGTGTTGAAAATCTGGCCGGTCATACCTCTCTGGTCGATGCGATTGATCTGTTGTCCGTAGCGGAGCAGGTAGTCTGTAATGATTCAGGATTGATGCATGTTGCTTGTGCGTTGGCAAAACCCACCATAGGTATCTTCGGTTCGACGTCTCCTGAGTTTACGCCGCCACTGGGGCAGCAGGCTCAGGTCGTTGAGCTTGAGATGAGCTGTCGACCGTGTTTTCAGCGTACCTGCCCGCTGGGGCACCTCAACTGTCTGCGGCAGCTCTCGCCCCAACAGGTGATTGAACGCATGGTTGCGTTATAGCTGTGCGTGTACTGTTAATCAAAATGTCGTCGCTTGGCGACGTGGTGCACGCTTTACCGGCGGTCAGTGATGCTGCAGCCCATGGCATTACTTTTGACTGGGTGGTGGAAGAGGCCTTCGCCGATATCCCGGCCTTGCATCCGGCGGTGAACCAGGTGATACCCATTGCCTGGCGTCGCTGGCGCAAAAACCTCAAAGCCAGTTTGACGGAAATGGCGACATTTCGAGAAACCATTACCAGCAACACCTATGACCTGGTCATCGATTCTCAAGGGCTGATCAAAAGTGCGTTGGTCAGTGTGTTAAACCGCGCGGCTAAACATGGGTTTTCACACACCTGTGCGCGTGAGCCCTGGGCATCGTTCTTTTATGGCAAAGGTCATCGCATCGCGACTGGTCAGCATGCTATTGACCGCCAGCGCCAGTTGTTTGCTGCAGCGCTGGGTTACAGCTACAACCCTGAACAGTTGCCTGCGATAGGCATAAGCATCCAGGCAAAGGATCGCAGCAAGCGGGTCTACCTGTTACATGGCACAACCTGGGCAACAAAACACTGGCCGGACATGATGTGGCAGGTGCTGGCTGAGCAGATAAAAACAGCGGGCTATGAACCGGTACTGACCTGGGGTGATGAGGTTGAACGCCGGCGTGCGCAGCAGATTACCCAGGCCAGCGGCGCGCACCTGCAGGATCGCACCGCCCTTAAACTGCTTGCGCCTGCTCTGGCGCAGAGCGCTGGTGTTATTGGTGTCGACTCAGGCCTCACTCATCTGGCTGCGGCGTTGGGCACGCCAACCCTGGGTTTGTACGGACCCACCGACGGTGTGTTAACCGGTTGTCGTGGCCCGCGTGCGCAGATAATGCAATCTGCTTTTACCTGCGCACCGTGTCTGTCCAGCACCTGTCGCTATCGTGGTGCGCCAGAGCAGTGGCAGTCTCAGGATGTTGTGCCACCCTGTTTTGCACAACTCACGCCTTCTGTGGTCTGGCAACAGGCGCACGATCTGATGGATCAAAGCTGATGCGTTTTGCCTTCTGCATTTTCAAGTATTTCCCCTACGGCGGCATTCAGCGCGACATGATGAAAATGCTGGCTGAATGTAAGCGGCGTGGCCACGAAGTGAAAATATTCACTCTGCGCTGGCAGGCACCCGTTGATCCTGATATTGAGCTTGAAGTGATTCCAATATCCGGGCTGGCACGTCATCGTCAGTATGAACGTTTTGCTGATGCCGTAAATAAAGCGGTTGCGGCTGACAAATTTGATCTGGTGCTGGGTTTCAACAAGATGCCTGGGCTGGATGTCTATTATGCAGGTGACTCCTGTTACATCGAAAAAGCCTTTTCACAACGTAGTGCCGCCTATCGCCTGTTGCCCCGTTTCAAGAGTTTTGTTGCGGCTGAGCGGGCGGTGTTTGAAGCGGCAAGCAATACAGAAATTCTCACCATCTCAAATGTTGAGGTGCCGCTGTACCGACAGCATTATCGAACACCTGCAGAGCGGTTCCACCCTTTGCCGCCTGGCATCGAGCGGGACCGCGTCGCACCGGATAACGCCGACGAAATTCGAGCGGAGTTTCGCCGCGAAATGGGTTTAACCGAAGAGCATCTGGTTATACTTTTTGTCGGCTCTGGCTTTATCAAGAAAGGTCTGGATCGCGCCCTGCTGTCTGTGGCGGCGTTACCCGCAGATCTGCGTCATCGTGTACGTATGTATGTTATCGGGCGTGACAAAAGTGAAGCTTTTGAGCGCATGAGCATGCGTCTGGGGCTGTCTTCTCAGGTCACCTTTTTTGCGCAAGGGCGTGACGATGTACCGCGCTTCCTGTTCTCCGCTGATGCGCTGCTGCATCCGGCTTACGATGAAACCGCGGGCATGGTGATCATCGAGGCGATGTTGGCGGGGTTGCCAGCCCTGGTGACACGCAACTGCGGTTACGCCAAACATCTGAGTGAGAACAATGCCGGTATTGTTCTGCCGCTGCCATTTTCCCAGGTGGCTTTGAATGAGGCGCTGGTTGAACTGTTAACCTCACCCGAACGCGGTAAGTGGCGTGCCAACGGTCTGGCGGCCAAACAACAGAGCACCTTGTTTGAACTGGTGCCAAAAGCGGTGGATCATCTGGAGCGTTTTGCTCGCGGTAGTCGGCCATTACTGGTGTTTGTGTTGTTTCGCTACTTTGCCTACGGCGGTTTGCAGCGGGACTTCATGCGCATTGCCGAGGAGGCTTACCGTCGCGGTTACGATATTCTGATTTACGCTACTGCCTGGGAAGGTGAGCGGCCAGAACATTTTCAGATAGTGATTATTGATGCCCCAGGCGTGTCAAATCACAGCCGTTACCTGAGCTTCTCTCAGCGTCTGCACGAAGATGCCCGATGGCGTCAGCCCGCGGCAATTGTAGGTTTCAACCGTATGCCCGGCTTGGATGTTTACTACGCGGCAGATTCCTGTTTTGAGCACAAAGCGCGTAACATGCGCACTGCAATGTATCGTCGGACCGAGCGCTATCGGGTAATGTCGGCGTTTGAGCGTGCTGTGTTCGGGACAGAGTCAGATACCGACATCATGCTGATCGCCGAAAGCCAGCGGGAACAGTTTCAGCGTTATTATCAGACGCCTGATGCACGCTTGACCATGTTGCCGCCGGGCGTCAGCAAAGACCGTATGCGCAGCGCCGACTGGCAATCACAACGACAGAAGATACGCTCGGAGTTTGCTGTTGATGATGAGGACAACTTATTACTGCTGGTAGGCAGCGGTTTTGTCACCAAAGGTCTGGATCGGGCCTTGTTGATGCTGGCAGGTTTGCCGGATTCTCTGCAGAGCTGTACAAAGCTGTTAGTCATCGGTGAAGACAATCCGAAGCAGTTTCTGCGTCAGGCTCGTACCCTGGGGGTTGAACATCTCCTCACCATCGTGAAAGGTCGTGATGATATTCCTGCCGTTCTGCAGGGCGCGGATCTGATGGTTCATCCGGCGTATATGGAAAGTGGCGGCATGGTGCTGGTTGAAGCCATCATTGCAGGCCTGCCGGTGATTGCATCAGGGGTGTGCGGGTTTGCCCACTTCATCTCTGATGCTCAGGCCGGCGTGGTGCTGGATGAGCCATTTGATCAGGCGCAGCTCAATCGAACGGTTATTGATGTGTTGCACAATCCGTCTTTGCGCCAGGAATGGTCTGACCAGGGTATACGTTTCGGACAGGAAAATGAGCAGCTGTACAATATGCCGGACCATGCTTTGAAAGTTATTGAAGCCAGTGTGGTCAAAGTGCGGGCGCGCAACAAAGCGGCCTTCGAAAAACACCTCGCGACATTACAGGGTGGTTGAATGACCTATCTGCGCGAAGATCTACAACAGCTCTGGCAGGATCAGGATCCTCTTGAAAAGGCGTTTGCCCTGGAGGGCGAGGTGTTTCGCGATGTGCCCGGACGCCGTACGTTGCGTGTTGTGCTGGATAACAAAGCCTATTTTCTGAAACTGCATTACGGGGTTGGCTGGTCAGAAGTGATCAAAAACTGGCTGCAGTTCAAGTGGCCCGTCATCGGCGCAAGCAACGAGTATGTGGTCTGTAAGGCACTGGTTGAAGAACAGATTCCTGCCCCGGTGCCTGCCGCGTTTGCTGCGTCAAACGGCAGCATAGCAGCGCAACGTTCCTTCGTTTTATGTGACGAGCTGGCCGGTTATACCAGCCTTGAAGACATCACGGACCGCTGGCCGGAACATCCGCCGAGTGCGATTGAACGTCAACGCTACCTGTATGCAGTGGCGCAGTTTGCGCGTCGCTTCCATCAGGCTGGTTTCATACACCGGGATTTTTATATCTGTCATCTGCTGTCCAACGATGTCGAGCGCGCTTCAGGCAAGGTGTCACTTGCCGTGTTAGACCTGCATCGTGCGCGACGCTTTGCCAGGGTGCCGTTTCGATGGCTGAAACGAGACCTTGCAGCGCTGCTGTTCTCCAGCCTGGACCTGGGGTTCTCAGAGCGGGACTGGCTTCGTTTTATTGCCATCTACAGCGGTAAGCCCGCCTCTGTAGCGCTGCGGGAAGACGCTGCGCTGTGGCAGGCGGTTCGTCAGCGCGCGGATAAGTTGTACAGCGAAGGGCTGCGCAAAGGATTGGTAAAAGGTCTCTACACGCCATGAAGTTTTCAGCCCAGGGTTTATCTGCGGTAGGGCGCGAGCTGGTTGCACCATTTGTGGTCGAAGTCTGCCTGGATCCGGACGAGAGCATTGTGGATCAGACCACAACGGAACTGACCTTTACCGATGTTGCTCGGGTGTTACCCGGGCGAAGAGTCAGTGGCCTGGCAACTCATGCCGGTGAAGTTGTGTTTGCCAAAATGTTTTACGGTGACAACGCCCGGCGTTACTGGCAGCGTGAACTGGTTGGCGCGCGCCGTCTGCAATCGGCCAACGTAAACACCCCACAGGTGCTTGCAACCGGTGCCAGTGCGGATGGTGAAGGATTTGTGGTGCTGTTTGAACCGCTGCATGAACCACACAATTTAGCGGATGGTGATCTGGAGGATATGCTCGCAGCTGTGCAGCTGCTGGCAGACATGCATGACGCCAGTCTGATTCAGACCGACGTGCACATCTTTAATTTTCTGCGTTACGAGGGGAAATACTTTGCCATCGATACCGATGGCATTCGTCGAGCACACTTATTGCGTCAGCATTTTGCCAACCTCGCGATGCTGCTCGCGCAGCGTGCCCCCGTGGCAGATGTCGATATTGATGACGTATGGGCAGCTTACAGTGCTGCGCGTGGCGCTTATGTCAGTCGCATGGGTTCAGCAGAACAGCTGCGTAAGCTGACAGCGGCAGCACGGCAACAGCGGGTGCGCCGCTATCTGAAGAAAACCCAGCGCCAATGTACCGAGTTTGTTCACCAGAAGAATTTCCGTTTCAATTTTCTGTGTGATCGTGACCACTTCTCACAGCTGCAGCGCTTCATGCTGTTTCCCGAATCGTTTGTTGGTGATGGTACCCCTCTTAAGCTGGGTAACAGTTCTACAGTGGTGCGCATTCATGTTGAGGGTGTGCCTTACATTGTTAAGCGTTACAACATTAAAGGTCCACTGCATCGCGTGCGCCGCTGGTTCAAAAAGCGCGCACGTAATGCCTGGTGTAATGGCCATCTGCTCGCCTTCCTGAACATTGCCACGGCAAAACCGGTTGCGCTGCTGGAGCTGCGCTGGGGTTGGTTTAACGACGTCTGTTATCTTGTCATGCCGGACTGCGGTGATCGGAACCTGGGCCAGGCCCTGGTCAATCGTCCGGAAGAAATTGCCCAGCTCGCCGCGCCGACACTTGATGTGCTGCGGGGGCTGAAGGCCGCCGGGTTGCAGCACGGTGATCTGAAAGCCACCAACTTTGTGATTGATGAATCTTTGGTACGGCTGATTGATTATGATGCGGTACAAACCGGCAGCAATGCATCTGACCTGCGCCGTTTCCTGGCCAACTGGGAGGACCAGCCCGCCCTGAAAGCGCAATGGCAGCAGGCACTGGTAGACGCCGGTCTATGATTATACTGGGTCTATCGGGAGCGTTGAGACATGATGCTTCCGCTGCGCTGGTGATTGATGGTGAAACCGTTGCCGCTGCAGAAGAAGAGCGCTTTACCCGCGATAAACATGCTAAAAATCAGTGGCCGGAACAGGCTGCCCGCTACTGTCTTGCAGAGGCGGGGTTGCGTGGTGAAGATATTGATTGTGTCGCGTTTCCCTTTGCGCCTGTAAGTCTTTTGCGCAAAGCCCGATGGGCTTATGCGTCACGTTACTGGTATGCACCGGACCGGGCCCTGGATGCGTTGCTGAATGGCAATCGCAGGTTTCGCAGCCATCGGCGTGCAATTTTGTCTTTGGGTGAGCAGCTCGGCATTAACTGGCGGAAGACTCAATTTGTGCCGGTCGAACACCATCTGTCACACGCATCCAGTGCTTATCATCTATCCGGGTTTGAAGGTAAAACCGCCATTCTGGGTGTGGATGGCAAAGGTGAATATGCCACAACTTTTTTTGGTTACGGTGAAAACGGTCAGATACACACCCTCAAGGAATTCTATGATCCAGACTCGCTGGGTGGCGTTTACGGCGCCCTGACGCAATACCTCGGTTTTGAAATGCTGGATGGCGAGTACAAAGTCATGGGCATGGCGCCTTATGGCGACCCGGAAAAATATGATCTGTCACGCCTGATTCAACCCAGCGGCTCAGGATTCAGAGCCAACACCAGATACGTCAATGTGGTGGGACTGCGGCGTCACAAGGATCAGGGCCAGGCCTTTTACTTCAGCGATGCGCTGGTGGACTGGTTAGGCCCCCGTCGTCGTGGCGATGATGCCGACGAACCTTATGTACATTATGCTGCGGCAATGCAGCGTCTTTACGAAGACTGGGTGATCAAATTAACGCAAACCTACCTGGGCGAGGTATTAAACCAGACGTCTCAGCTGGTGTTTGCCGGTGGTGGCGCGCTTAATGTGAAGTTGAATCAGCGTCTGTTGGGTGAATCGAATATAGAAAAACTCTATGTACAGCCAGCCTCTGGCGATTCCGGCACTGCGTTGGGGGCTGCAACCTTTGTCGCCAACAGCCGGGGTGATTGTGTGGCGCCACTTCGACATGTCTATCTTGGTCCTGCCTTTACGGCAGATGCCTGCCTTGCTGCGCTGCAGAAGCGTTCGGAGACTTGTCATTGGCGGCGCCTGGACGAGCCGGTAGCCGCTGCGGCTGAAATTTTATCTGATGGGCATCCGCTGGCCTGGTTCCAGGGTCGTATGGAATTTGGCCCCCGCGCACTGGGCGGTCGAAGTATCCTGGGTTGTCCGAGCACGCCGGGTATTGCAGATAAAATAAACGCGCAGATCAAGTTCAGGGAGCGTTGGCGACCGTTCTGCCCAAGTGTCCTGCCGGAGGTGGCTGCACAACTTATCCAGCCTTCGCACCCGGCGCCCTATATGACCATAACTTTTGACGTTACCCCCGGCTGGCGTGAGCGCATTCCTGAAGTGGTCCATGAAGATGGCACCGCCCGGATTCAGGTGGTCGATGAACAGGCGCACCCCCGTTACCATCAACTCCTGCAAGCCATGCAGGAAAGCACCGGTAATGGTGTGCTGCTTAACACGTCGCTGAACCGGCGCGGTGAGCCGATGGTGTGCTCTCCGGAGGATGCGTTGAACATGTTTTTTGGCTGCGATCTGCAGTATCTGCTGCTGGAAGATTTTCTGGTCACCAAGGCACCCGTATGAGCCGGCGTATTCTGCAGATCTGTCCACACGACGTGTCTCCGTTTGGTGAATTGTGCCATCGGTATGAACTGGCGGCGGCATCGCTGGGCATTGAAATGACCACGGTATTTCTCGGCCCGACCGAGGGTACTGGGGAAGTACCCCAGCGGGTCAGTTATCTGGATCTTGATGATCTTGCTGACACTGTCGCCATTCGTCGCGGATTGTCCCGTTGGAGCAAACAGACGTGGGACCTGGTGATCTGTCATCGCTACCGACCTTACTGGGCCATCGCGCGATCACCCCTGGCAGATAACCTCTGTGTGGTTGTGGCCCACGAATTTGGCATGATGGCTCGTCGTCTGCGGCGCTGGAACCGTCGGCTGTTTGCGTCGCGTATGCACTTTGCCGGCGTGTCGCCGGAAGTAGCGGCGGAATTGAGGGTGAGTCCAAAGCAGGAGCTTATTGTGCTGCCGAATGTCCTGGATGTCCCCGCTTCTGCGGCCGGATTGCTTTCCCGTGATGATGCCCTTGCCGCGCTGGGGCTACCGGAGGGTCCGCTGACTGTTGGGGTTGTCGGGCGTATTCATTATAAAAAGCGGCCGAAGTTATCTGCGGAAGCCTTTGCCCGCTTTTCGCAACGCAACACAAACAGCCGTCTGGTTTATCTCGGTGGTGGCGATACCCGGGAGTTGCCTCAGGCAGACAATATTTTTTACCTCGGTCAGATACCCCAGGCGCAGAATTACTTTCGCGCTTTTGATGTTCTGTTGCATCCGGTGCAGATTGAGGCATTTGGTATGGTTGTGCTGGAGGCCATGTACGCCGGGGTACCTGTTGTCACCCTGCCGCAGGGTGGACCCAGATATGTGCTGGATGAGCTGGGGATTTATCCCAGCGAAGATTCACCTCAGGCTTTTGCAGATGCTCTGGTGAAAGCGGTGGCGCTGGAGCGGGACGAACTGTTGCAGCGGGGACGGTTGCGCATCGACCAGCACTTTTCCATCGCGGCGCTGGCGCGCAGTCTGGATCACGTGCTGACCGCCTATCGGCCCATTTAGTAGAAACAATTAACGGCAATAGAATGGCGCTTCACCCTCCGGGCGGGTTTTGAAACGTTTGTGCATCCACAGGTACTGCGCCGGATTCTGTCGGATCTGTTCTTCCAGCATCTGATTGAGGCGGGTCGCGTCAGCGGTGTCATCACCGCTGGGGAAATTTTCCAGCACCGGTGAAAAATAGATGTGCCAGTGCATGTTCGCACGATCACGGATTTGTCTCATCATCAATACTGGCGAATTGTTTAAACGGGCAAAGCGTGAAGTGGCCACAATGGTGGCTGTGGGGATGTCGAAGAAAGGCGCAAACACGGAGTGCTTGCGGCCATAGTCCTGGTCAGCCGCATACCAGATAGCGCGCCCCTGTTTCAGTCGTTTTAATGTGCCGCGAATATTTTCGCGCTCGATCACGCCGTCGAAAAAACGCTGTCTGCCCTGTACCTGCAACCATTCCCAGGCCGGGTTCTTGTTGAACCTGTACATCACATCAATGCTGCCAATCTGCTGCAACGGCTGACAGATGGCATCCATAACCGCGAAATGCCCGCCGACTAAAATGGCGCCGCGCCCCTGGGCAAGGGCGGCATCAAGGTATTCTTTGCCGTGCACGGTGAAATGTGCGCTGAGGTCGCGTTTTGGATTAAGCCAGGGGATCGCCATTTCCAGGGCACCCAGAGAAACTGCGGCGAAGTTATCCTGCACCAGCTGATCCTGTTCTGTGGCACTCAACTCGGGGAAACATCGGCGGATATTGGTTTCGGTAATTCTGCGACGGGCGCCGCCAATTCGATAAGCAAGATGTCCAATACCTTCACCAAGGCTGAAGATCCAGCTTAAAGGCAGACGCGCAATCACCCACGCCACACCGATCAGCAGCCAGGTTGGCCACACTGAGGGAGCGTATCGTTTGCGTATGGGTTTGCGCCTAGCCATCGGACGCGGATCATAGCCGTTATCCGGTGCGCAGGCGAACGTGCAGGCGTGTTAATATGCCGCGGATTTCAATCCGGTGGAACGTAACTTGAGTCTTAAAGCCGCTATTCCCAACCTGCCGTCGGTTGCCCAACTCAAAATTCTGGTGCTCGGTGATGTGATGTTGGATCGTTATTGGCACGGGCCCGCGGATCGTGTTTCGCCGGAAGCGCCGGTACCGGTCGTGAGTGTGCGGCAAACTGAACACAGACCCGGCGGCGCCGCCAACGTGGCCCTGAACCTGGTCAGTCTGGGCGCCCAGTGCACTCTGGTAGGTCTGATTGGTGATGATGAAGCCGGCGAGACGCTAACCGCCACGCTCACCGCAGCCGGCGTCGTCTGCGATTTTGTCAAAGTCCCGGATTGGCCAACCATTGTGAAATTACGTGTTCTGGCCCAGAAACAGCAGTTGATCCGTGCTGATTTCGAAGCGCCGGTACCCGACTATGGTGCCAGCGAACGCATCGGGGTAGTGCAGAACAAAATAGAAAAACATCTGCGTGAAGCGGATGTACTGATTCTGGAAGATTACGACAAAGGCGCTATCGAAGATGCGCAGGCCCTGATTTTTGCGGCTAACGAGCAGTCTGTGCCGGTACTGGTCGATCCCAAAATGAAACCTCTGGATGTCTATCGCGGCGCCAGTGTGATCAAACCCAACGAAAAAGAGTTTGCTCATGCAATAGCGATACGCACGGATTTAGATAAAAAAAAGGACGCGGCGCTGCAGTTGGTGGAACTGCTCGGCGTGGATGGTGTTGTTATTACCCGTGGCGGCGAGGGTATGGACATCTGCACACCCACAGAAAAACGTCACCTGCCTGCGCGTCCGGTTGAGGTTTATGACGTCACCGGTGCGGGTGACACCACTGCAGCGACCCTGGCACTGGGCCTTGCCTTGAAATGGCCGCTGATTGATTGTGCGCGGATCGCAAATGTGGCGGCCAGCATCGCCGTATCCAAATCAGGCACCGCCCCGGTGACGGGTCCAGAGTTGCGCCAGGTGCTGCAGGGTACGGTCGCTGATCGAGGTCTGATGACCCGTGATGAGCTTGCGCGCGCAGTGGCGGATGCAAAAGCCAACGGCGAACGGGTTGTGTTTACCAATGGTTGTTTCGATATTCTGCACGCCGGTCACGTTTCTTATCTTGAGGAAGCCGCTGCGCTGGGTGATCGCCTGATTGTGGCCATTAACGATGATGCCTCTGTGACACGTCTGAAAGGCGAAGGCCGGCCGGTTAACGCCGTAGAAGGTCGCAGCCGGGTACTTGCGGGTTTGAGTTGTGTTGATTGGGTTGTGAGTTTTGCCGAGGACACGCCCGAACCGCTGTTGCAGTTGTTACAGCCCCAGGTGCTGGTAAAAGGTGGCGATTATGGTCCGGATGGTGTCGTAGGCGCCGATCTGGTGCGAGGCTATGGTGGTGAGGTGCGGGTGTTGGGCCTGGTATCAGATATTTCGACCTCGGCCATTGTGGATCGAATCCGCAGCAGCAAGCACGACTAACCCGCGGCGTTTACTGCCTCAACATTTTCGCGCAGGTGTTTTGCGCTGGTTGTGCCCACAACAATGCTGTGTACACCTTCGTGTTGAGCGACAAAGGTCAGATCTGCGCTGCTGCCGTGGCCGCTGGACAGCGCTTTTTTTATCAGTACCCCACAACCTGATGCTGCTGCTTTTTGTATCAGGTCCGCATCATCAGTCTCGCTGCGGTTGAGGGTCGCCATCATGACATCAGCACCCATGGCCAGCGCCAGTTCACCGCCTTCCCGGGATTTGTGGGACATGCCGACCGCTCTGATTTTACCCGCCTGTTTAAGCGCCTGCAGCGCCTGCAGGGTGCCCTGTTGTTGCAGTATGTCGATATCGTTTCCGTCTGAATGAATCAGCACGATATCCAGAACATCGACTTCGAGTCTCTGCAGGGAGCGTTCGACACTCATCCGGCAATGCTCCGGACTGAAGTTGTGGCTGGAAATACCGTCAGCGTATTCTTCGCCAACCTTGGTGCAGATCAACCAGCGCTGGGAAGTTCTGCCTAGCAGGTGGCCCAACCGCTCTTCGCTGTTGCCATAAGCGGGCGCTGTATCAATCAGGTTGATACCCATTTCAGCCGCTTGTTCCAGCAGGTAAATAATCTCTGTGTCGGTGGGTATCTTTACCGGGGTGGGATAGCGTACACCCTGATCGCGGCCAAATTTGACCGTGCCCAGACTGAGTTTGCTGACTGACAAACCTGTCTTACCCAGCGCATTAAGAGGTAGCGGGTTTACCATGGCGATATGCCAATCTCGGCGAGAGGATGATTGGTCTGCAGTGGTTCGGGATGTTCGGGTTTATCCAGCACGTTAAGCAGTTTGTCTCCCAGGTCAGGGGCCAGGGTTAACTTGGTTGGAAAACACTGGATGAAATCCTGCTGGCGCACAACATAAGCTTCGTCTGGCTTGATGCCGCTGGCTTGTTTCGGTTCTGCCCGGTTAACGGTAAGGATGTCGAATTGAGCATCCTGCCAGTCAAGCCAGGGTACGCAGGTCTTAAGCTCTGCACGCGCCTTAGCCAGTTGTTCATCGTCAGACAACTCAACGCCTTTGTCAGCCAGTTGGCCGCCCAGGTACCAGCTGACGCCGTCAGCTTGCCGGTGGCTGGTAATGGTCAGCCGCGGCTCGTCGCTCGCGATCCCGGTTAAACAGTGCGCAAACATCATGATCTCGTGTTTCGGTTTGACAATGACCTGCTTTAGCGGCCGTTGTTGCACCGGCAGATTGGTAATGCTCAGTGCCTGTTGCAGTTGGCTGCTGCCATTGCCTGCGCAGCTTATCAAGGTGCTGGCGTGCACGGTCTTGTCGGCGAAGGCAATGTTGTAACCGCCGTGAGCATGGGGCGAGATGTTAGTCGCATCGGCGTGAAATCTGAACACGCGCTGTTGGTGCTCTCTCACCAACGTCCGCAGCAGATCTTCAGTATCCATGACAAAATCGTTCAGCTGATAAACCACGCCGTCAAAGCCGATGAATTCTTCTGGCCACTGCGCAGGTTTTATCCGGTCAATACGGCCACGCAGAGCACGACTGGCGAAAAAGGTGGTGAGGCGCCCGAGGGTGGTGGCTTCAGCAAACATGTAATACCGCTCCGACAGTATGTGGGTGCCGCGCAGGTCAACATCGTCGTCGCCATTCAAACAGGCGCGCCAACGCCTGGGCATATCAGCGATGGCTTCTGATGCGCCGGTGAGCACGCCGCTGAGTGCATATTTGAGGCCGCCGTGGATCATGCCCTGGGAGGCCAGCGTCTGGTCTGCGCCAAGGCTGCTGCTTTCCAGCAGGATGCAGTTGTAGCCACGCTTCTGTAGCAGGTTGAGTGCCCACGCCCCGGCAATGCCGCCGCCGATGATGGCGGCGTCGATGGCTGGAATCGAATCCGTTTTACTGGAAAGCGGTTCCCTGGAGATGGTGCTGCTCGGCATGGTGTCTGACGTTGCGCCTGTACAGGGCGGAATGATTGACAGTTTAATGGTGACCCATCAGTCTGCAACCATGATGATGAGGCTATATCGATGTTTGCTCTGGGTGCTGCAGCCACTCGTGCGCCTGCGTCTGAACCGGCGCGCACGACGAGAGCCCGCATATGGGCTGCGCCAGGCAGAGCGGTTTGGCCACGTGCCGCCGGAAGTTCGTCCTCACTGTGTCTGGTTCCATACTGTTTCCGCCGGGGAAACTATTGCTGCTGCGCCCTTGATCCGCCAGCTTGTCGAGGCGTTTCCGGACACGCCCTTTCTGGTCACAACAATGACCCCGACAGGGTCTCAACAAGTTGTTCAACGTCTGGGCGACTGCGTTGACCACTGTTACGCGCCGTATGACTTTACCGCCGGCGTGAAACGGTTTTTCCAGCGGGTGCAGCCTGAAATTCTGGTGCTCATGGAAACCGAGCTGTGGCCCAATCTGATTGACGAAGCTGCTGCGACAGGTGTACCGGTTGTGCTGGTGAATGCACGTTTGTCGGAACGCTCTGCGCGAGGCTACCAGCGTATTTCCGGCCTGAGCAGGCCGATGCTTGGCAAACTCAGTGACATTGCCTGTCAGAGCCAGGCCCATGTTGAGCGCTTTATCAAGCTCGGCGCTGATCCGCAGACCACAAAAGCGCTGGGCAGTGTGAAATACGATGTCACGCTGCCCCAGGAGTTTCCCCAGCGTGTGCAGTACTGGCGGACTGCGTTTGCTTTGCGGGATCAACTGGTCTGGATAGCGGCGTCAACCCATCCCGGTGAAGATGAGCTGGTGCTGGAGGCGTTTCAAGCTCTCCGTCAACATCTGCCCGAGACAATCCTGCTGCTGGTGCCCAGACACCCGGTTCGTAGTGATGAAGTTGTTGAACTGGTCCGTAACGCCGGTTTAAAGGTCGCCTGCCAGAGTGTCTGTATGGAAAAGCCGCTGGATGAAGTGCCGGATGTGCTTGTTGGCGATGTGATGGGCACCTTGCTGGAACTTTACGGCGTGGCCAACGTTGCTTTTG
>Ga0180435_10001430_pt1 | contig 24865 bp, 23 predicted proteins | sample SS_ome_3_FD_132467 | JGI IMG/M metagenome (GOLD analysis project Ga0180435, IMG submission 132467) | Hypersaline lake sediment archaeal communities from the Salton Sea, California, USA - SS_3_S_1 metaG | ecosystem: Environmental > Aquatic > Non-marine Saline and Alkaline > Hypersaline >... | reverse complement strand
TCGGAGGTTCGAATCCTCTCGCCCCGACCAGGCGCGCCTGTAGCTCAGGTGGATAGAGCAACGGACTTCTAATCCGTAGGCCGCTGGTTCGAGTCCAGCCAGGCGTACCACATAGATCGTCAGCAGGACGGTGGATGTAGCTCAGCTGGTAGAGCCCTGGATTGTGGTTCCAGTTGTCGCGGGTTCGAGCCCCGTCATCCACCCCACAGATTCAGGCTTCCGGTGTTGCGGCAGTTCGAGGTTGTCACCGGGCACGCGTCGGTGATAGACTCTCGGGTCTTCTGGCCGCAGGCGCGCCGGAGGCGAAGCACCCCTTCACGACGCCGGGGTGAACCCCGGCACGGCCCGGTCGAGCGGGCAAGAGGTCCCCTGAGTGAGGAGGGCAGCATGGCTGGCAGAGGCGTCAACAAGGTCATCCTGATCGGACACCTTGGCGGTGATCCTGAGCTCAGGACGACGCCGAGCGGGACCTCGGTCGCCACGTTCACGCTCGCAACGAACGAAGCGTGGACCGACCGCGACGGGGCGAAGCAGGAGAGGACCGAGTGGCATCGGATCGTCGCGTGGGGGAAGCTGGCCGAGATCTGCGGCCAGTATCTCTCAAAGGGTCGCCAGGTGTACATCGAGGGGCGGCTGACGACGCGGTCCTGGAAGGACAAGAACGACATCGAGCGCAAGACGACGGAGATCGTCGCCCGCGACATGCAGATGCTCGGCAGTCGCGGTGAGGGTGGACAGCGCCAGAACGCCGGCGGTGGCCAGACGGGGACGCCGGAGTTCGCGGCGGAGACCGTCAAGATCGACGACGACGACCTGCCGTTCTAGGACGTGGTTCCCTGCGGCGGGGCCGTGTCGGATGCGCACGAGGCATATACGCGCCCATAGCTCAACTAGGCAGAGCAACTGACTCTTAATCAGTAGGTTGAAGGTTCGATTCCTTCTGGGCGTACCATCGATGCGGGGCCGGAGTGATTCCGGCCCCGCATTTGCATCAATGGACGTGCTCGGCCGGTACCCGCGATCGTCAGAGCGACTGCGCGGAGACGTCCGGCCCCGTGCGCGGTTTCGGCGATTCGCGGCATACGACCGTAGCGCGGTCGATTGACAGCGACAGGGCCCTCATCTAAACTCAGGCGCTATGCACATTGTCTTTGTCCATAGAGGTGTGTTCCCCGAAAGAATAGGCGGGACCTACAGTTACATCTATGAACTGGGTCGCCGTCTCGTGGCGAAGGGGCATCGTGTCCGGGTGATCGCGAGTACGCGGGATCCCCGGGCACCCGACCCATACCAGCATGAGGGGATGCGGATCCACAAGTACGCCTTCCGGCGGATCCATCCGATTCTCAGCACGCTTCAGCATCTTGCGAGGACCGAGCAGGTGTTCGGAGCGATACACGCTGACGACCCGGTCGATGTTCTCTCGATCCACGAATCGCAACTCGGATACCGCTTGGCACGGTCGCGACTCGGTCGATCAGTGTGTCAGCTTCCGACCTTCCACGCGCCCGCCTTCCTCGAGTTCCGCTTCGGCGTGAAGTGGGAACTCGAGAAGGAGCGCTCGGCGACCAGGCGGGCGATGCTGCGCCTCACGGCACCGCCGTTCGAGTACATGCAGCGGCGATACGAGACCGGCATTCTCGAGGAAGCGTACGCGATCAATGTGCTCTCCGAGTACAGCAGGGGGCACATCGCGAGGCAGTTCCCTACCGTCGACCTCGATCGTGTGCACACCATCCCGGGTGGTGTCGATGTCGATCGATTCCGACCGACCGAGGACCGTGACGCGTTGCGCGACCGGCTCGGGCTTGCCCCGGACACGGTGGAGCTGCTGACGGTGCGCAAGCTGGCGCCGCGGATGGGGCTCGAGAACCTCATCAAGGCGATGCCTCGTATCGAGAGTGCCGCCCGGGGCTATGGCCTCCACGCACACCTCACGATCTGCGGGAGTGGTGCGTTGATGCCGGTGCTGGAATCGCTGGCAAGCGAGCTCGACGTCGCGGATGCGATTCATCTGGCCGGTCGCGTCACTGACGAGGCTCTCGTGGAGCACTACCAGGCGGCCGATCTGTTCGTTCTTCCCACGGCGGCGATGGAGGGCTTCGGGATCTCGACTGTCGAGGCGCTCTCCTCGAACATCCCCGTCGTCGGAACGCCTGCCGGCGCGACGCCGGAGATCCTGAATGCCATCGACCCCGGACTCCTGACCCGCGACACGTCTCCCGAGGCCATCGCGGACGCGGTCGTGACGTGGCTCGGACACCGTGATGCAGACGCCGGGACGACTCGATACCGAGACGAGGTGCTCGCGAAGTACTCCTGGGATCGGGTCGCGGACATGATGGAGGAGTACTACGCGATCCAGCTCGATTCCTTCAGGCGGATGACGAGGTGAGCGCGTCTGTGACACTCCGCGCTGTGGGCGATGTCGCACTCATTGCGCGCGCGGCGGAGGCGCTTGTCGCGGGGCGCAGCACGGAGTGGGACGAGACGGCGCGGGTTCTGGCATCCGCCGACCTCACGTTCGCGAACTTCGAGATGGCCCTCCCGGGCGCGGGCGCGGTCCGCGCGCGACCTGATGTCAGCCCTGACCTCATGGGTGTTGCGGCGGCTCTCGACCCGTTCCTCGAGGCGGGTATCGATGTCGCTGCGCTCGCGACGAATCACATCATGGATTGGGGTCAGGATGGCCTCGCGGATACGCTGGCGCTGTTCCGGAAGCGCAGAGTCGCAGTTGTCGGAGCCGGACTATCGCTCGATGAAGCGATCGAGCCGGTCATCCTGGCGCGCAGCGGCATCCGTATCGGTGTTGCCGCGTTCACACCGGCGCAGTCCTGGACGGCCGGACCGACCACGCCCGGCGCAGCGCCACTGGAACTTGAGCACGTGGAGCGCGCGCTGAACCTGATGGAGGAGCGCGGGGCGGACGTTCGGATCATCTCGCTCCACTGGGGCCTTGAGATGTCCTCGTATCCGACGCCGAGCGACCGCGAACTCGCGAGCCGCATCGCCGAGTCAGGCGCGGATCTCATCCTCGGTCATCACCCGCACGTCATCCAAGGCATGGAGCGCTTCGGCTCGACCCCGGTCGTCTACAGCATGGGCAACTTCATCTTCGACATCGATGCGGGACGGATCGAGCACGGCTTCGACCCCGAGGATCTGCGGTCGGCGTGCATGGTCGAGGCGACGTTGTCCGTGGATGGCGTGACCGATGTCCGGCTGGTTCCGGTCCGACTCGACGAGCATGGCATCGGCTGCATCGCGACCGGCGAGGCAGCGCGTCGCATCGACGGCCGCATCCGCGAGTGCTCCGAAGCCATCGAGGCCGGAGCTGCCGCGGTCTGGGAACATGCAGGAACGAGACTCGTCGGCCACAAGCTGAAGGTGATGCGAGCGGCGCTCCAGGACAACGGTCCCCTGTACGTCCTGAGTGGACTGCGACGCGTGCGTCCCAGGCATCTGAAGCTGCTCTGGGGGTTCGTCGTCGGACGGTTTCGACGGCAGAGGCGTTGCGACAGCGGCAAGGCGGGCGACTGATGGACTTCGCGACACGCCCATGGTACGCGAGATCTCCGGTTTCGCTGCAGTCCTCGGCAGTGACCCTGTTCGGGGTGGCTGCACGCGCAGCGAGAAACGGTCGGTCGTTCCGGCGCGCTCTGGCTGAACTCCTCGCCACCGAAGAGTACTCGGAAGGGGAGTTCGCGGAACTCCAGAACAGCCGACTGCGAGATCTGATCGCGCACTGCTACGACCACGTTCCCTACTACCGTCGCGTGATGGGCGAGCACGGCATCAAGCCGTCGGACATCGTGACGACCGCAGACCTTCCGAAGCTCCCGCTCCTCTCGAAAGATGATGTGAAACGCGTTGCGCCGGAGCTGGTGAGCGATGGTGCACGGGCATCTCGCACGTACATCGGTCGAACAAGCGGCACGACGGGGACCCCGATGGAGTATGTGCGTGACGCCCGATCGGTGATACTCGAGCAGGCGTTCATCTGGAGGCACTGGCTCGGGGCAGGGCTCCCGTTGTGGGGAAGGCGGGCGACGCTCCGAGGCGATGCCGTCGTCCCGGGAGCGCAGACGCGACCGCCGTACTGGCGCCACAACGCCGCAGAGCACCAGCTGGTGATGTCGTCGTTCCACCTCTCCCGCGATTCGGTCCCCGAGTACGTGGGAGCTCTGCGTTCGTTCAAGCCCCTGGCGCTTCAGGCGTATCCGTCAAGCGTCTACTTCCTCGCGAGGACGATGCTCGAGCTCGGACTCACGTTGGAAGTCCCGCTCGTCTTCACGGCTTCCGAGCCGGTCTATCCGAAACAGCGTGCGACCATAGAGGAAGCGCTCGGCGCGCGCGTGTTCGACTTCTACGGACAGGCGGAACGTGTTGTGTTCGCCATGGAGTGTCACGAGCACAGAGGGATGCACGTCGCGCCCGAGTACGGCATCCTCGAACTCGTTGAACCCGAGGGGCCGCACCCAGAGGGCACTCGGGAGATCGTGGGAACCGGGCTCCTCAATCGAGCGATGCCGCTCATACGGTATCGGACCGGCGATCTGACTCCGGCGCTCGGGACGGCGTGTCCGTGCGGGCGCGCGATGCCTCTCATCACAACCATCGACACTCGAGCCGGCGACATGATCATCACCCCTGACGGTCGTTTCCTGACCTTCGCGGGTCTGACCCACGCGTTCATGGGGCTGAAGAACATGGTCAAGTCGCAGGTGATCCAGGACGCCGTCGACCACGTCCGGCTGCTGATTGTCCAGGCGCCGGGGTATGAGGAGGCTGACGGTCTTGCGGCCGCGGCGAGCCTCGCGGAATACTTCGGAAAAGGTATTCGCATCGACATCGAGCTCGTCGACGACATCGCGCGCGAAGCGAGCGGGAAGTACCGCTGGATCGTCTCCGAGCTTCATCCGGCAGACTGGGAGCGACACGATGAGTGAGGCGGTGCGACAGCGGCGGGCTCGCGTCGTCATGATGGGTCCGTCTCGCGCCGTGCGGGGGGGGATCACGGCGGTCGTTAACTCCCTGCTCGACGCGATGCCCGACGACAGTGGCGGCGTACGCTACGTTGCCACACACGTTGATGGTCCGAAGGTCCTCAAAGCACTCGCGGCCGTCGGCGGGACGATCGCGCTGCTCTGGCTTGTCCTGACGTGGCGGCCGGACATCGTCCACGTGCACACGGCGTCGTCCGCGAGCTACCGGCGGAAGTCGTTCCTCGCGGCCCTGGCTCGTCGGCTCGGCTGCGCGGTCGTGGTCCACGTGCACGGCGGAGGGTTCCACGAGTTTCACGATAGCCTCACCCGTGCGGGCCAGGACCACATCCGATCGACGCTCGAGAGCGCGGATCTCGTCATCGCCCTCACAGACATCTGGAAGGAGCGCCTGGCAGGCATGGCGCCGGGCGCCGACATCCGTGTGCTGATGAACCCGGTCGCGGCCGGCGAGTATGCGGCCACGATCTCCGGCCGTCCGCCGATTCCCGCGGACGGCGGCACTCTGATGTTCCTCGGGGCCTTCCAGGAGTCCAAGGGCATCTTTGATCTCATTGAGGCGGCCGCGCTGGTAGCCCGTCAGCGTCCGGGTATCGTTCTCGAACTCGGCGGCGACCGCGAGGTCGACGAGGTTCGCGACCTGGCTGCGAAGCGCGGTCTCGCCGAAAACGTCCGACTGCTAGGCTGGGTCCGGGGGGCGGAGAAGCTGGACACGTTCCGTCGCGCTCACCTCTTCGTTCTTCCCTCTTACAGGGAGGGGCTGCCGGTCGCGATGCTCGAGGCGATGGCGGCCGGCCTTCCCATCATCACGACTCCCGTCGGAGGCATTCCGCAAGTGATCGAGGACGGGGTGCACGGCATGCTCGTCGAGCCTGGCGATATCGAGGGGATGAGTACAGCCATCCTCCGGTTGCTTGACGACGAAGAAGCCCGGAGCCGCGTCGCCGATGCGAACGCCGAGGCCGCGATGCGGAACCACGACGCGACTGCCCTCGCGAGGAAGCTCTCGCTCTGGTATGATGAGATCGTGGCGAGGCGGACTCGCGCGAACTAGCGTCCCACCGCGCCGCGCTGCCACCGGTGAACCCGAGCCGCCGAGCAACCAGCCGACATGATGCGTCATTCGAGCAACCGGGAACGGAGGGTCCATGCGAGCACTCCGAAGACTTGTCCAGTTCATCTTCCTCGCGGGTACCGTGGCGCTGCTTGTGCGCGGGATGAACGGCGCCACGCCGAACACGTGTGAGACCTACTGCCCGTTTGCCGGTCTCGTCGCGCTCTATCCTCTTCTGAGGTACCAGACCTACACGTGCGCGATGAACGAGTTCCACGTGGCGCTCTTCGTCTCGCTCGTCGGTCTCACGGTACTCTCGAAGAAGTCGTTCTGCTCGTGGATCTGTCCGCTCGGCGCGGTGCAGGAGTGGTTCTGGCGTCTGAGCCGCAAGCTCTTCGGCCGGACCATCACGCTCCCGCGTCCGCTCGACCGTCCGCTCATCGCGTTGCGGTACCTGGTCCTCGTCGCCGTGCTCGGGATGACCTGGACCGTCTGGCAGGGCGACCTCGGCTTCCGCGCGTACGACCCGTTCTACATCATCTTCACCGGTTTCCAGGGCCACGAGCTCCTTGGATTCAGCTTGTTCATCGGGATCGGCGTGCTCATCGTCGCGCTCCTCGTCCCGATGTTCTGGTGCCGGTACCTCTGCCCGCTCGGTGCGGCGATCGACCCGCTCTCGCGGCTGGGGTTCCTCAGGCTGCGGCGCGTTCTGAGCGCGTGCACCGACTGCGGCAAGTGCGACGAGGCCTGTCCGGAGCGGATCCCGGTCTCACAGCTCGACGACGTGACCGCCCGCGACTGCACCAACTGCTTCGAGTGCACGGGGGCCTGTCCTGAGCCGGGCGCGCTCGAGCTCACACTGCTCGGAAAGTGATGTCGACCGACTGAGGAGGCTTACCAATGAAGAAGGGCATCATCATCCCGGTCGCCGTGGTTCTGTTGATTCTGCTGGCGTACGCGACGACGAACGCCTACCGGGTCCCGACGCTTCAAATGCAGTTCGTTGAGGAGCGGCCGGCGACGGTTGAGATGATCGAGTATGAGGTCGCGGGTCTGACCTGCCGCGGCAAGTCGATGGGGTTCGCGCGCATGATCGGGAGCACTCCCGGCGTGATCTCGTTGACCACATACGTGAGAACAACGACGGCGATCGTGGAATACGACCCGGAGCTCATCACGCCCGACGAGATCGTGCGCCTCTTCGAGACGCCCTTCGTGCACGAGGGAGAGGAGTACCAGCTGTTCGAGGAGTTGGGTCGGAGGTAGCCCCGGGTGCCGACGGACTCACGCGACGGGCGGGGACGGCCGACACGTCCCGACGAACGACAGGCCTGGGAAGCGACGGACATGGCCTGAGGACCGACCGGCGGCTATGTATGAGAGACGGGGGACGGCTGATGCCGTCCCCCGTCTCCGTGTTCGTGCAGCGTGCCGCTCGTGCTAGCGGTACATGGCCTTGATGCCGGACCACGTGCTCTTCTCGACCGGCGTGTATCCAAGAAGGATGTTGCCGTCGACGTAGTGCGGCTCGGCGCCGTAGATGTCGCCGAAGAGCTCCCAATGGATCTCACCGGTGATCTCGGCGGGGGTCGTCACGTCGATGTAGATGTTGGTGCCGACCTGGTCGTAGAGCTCGCCATAGCCCTCGTCGCCGTCGTTCCACTGGGCGGTCTGGCCGTCGACCAGCATGTCCCAGACGAACAGACTCGGCGTCGGGTTCGGGTTATCGTACGCCATGCTCATGGCGTCGAGCACGTACCCATCGGGGAAGGTGAGCCAGACATCGGCCACCCACTCCACGTCGAACGAGTTGTTCCAGACGTAGAAGGTGAACGTGTAGGTCATGTTCGGCATCGGATCGAGCGGGCTGACCAGCTCGACATACGAACCCTCGAGGCTCCTGCCGGCCATGGCCGGGATGGCGAGCGCGAGGATGCACACAACGATGAGCAACTGCTTCATGCTTCCCTCCTGTCGAGAGGACTCGACACACGGGTTTCGCGTCCGGCGAACCGACGGATCTGACCACTGAACCCCGTCTCCGGCCGCACCGACTCGGTTCTCACTTTCGGGTGACATGGCCACCCTATCCTTGCACCACCAGTGTGCCACCAGTCGTCCGCACTGTCAAGAACTCCTGACCGTCCGTCAGACGCCCACGCGGCTGCTCCGTGAAGACGTATCTCTGAGCCTCCACTCGGTGCAGTTCCCGTCGGGTTGCAGCCCCCGATCTCGGCCGTCTTGACTGTGTGCCGCCAAGCCTGTATATTGAAGCATGGCAATCAGTTGCAACAGGGTTCGATCGACCGGAGACAGAAGGGAGGGGGCGATCCGGTTTCGACGGGGACGAGAGAAGCGCGGATGGCGTGCCGAGGTCCCGTCACCTCGTTAAACAATGGGAAACGCTTCAACTGCCGACTATCAGCCGGCATACGTCTGCTAACTAAGGCGGACGCGTCCCGCCCGGTTTGGCCCGTGGGGCCGGGATGGGGCGTCGCTTACACGGGCTGGCCGGCGTGCTGCGCCTCTGGGCACGAAGGTGAGATCATACAGCGGCTGGCCGGACCATCCTCCTGCCTCTCGGTGGAAGGACCGGTGAGAGCTCGAAGGGAGGCTACGCACGTAGATGTTCTCGTGGAGCCGTTCTCGGACGCGGGTTCGATTCCCGCCGCCTCCACCATACAGACGAAGGCCCCGGCGTCCCCGCCGGGGCCTTCGTTCTATCCGCTCACGGCCAGCGCGTGTGCAACGCGCCGCGCGCTTCCGGGTGCAGCGTCAGCCACAGCCTGGAGTCTAGCGGTACAGGGCCTTGATACTGCCCCAGGTGACCTCAGCGACAGGCGTGACGATGAAGTCGATGCAGCCGCAAACGCTGTGCGGCTCCGCGCCGTACTCGTCACCCTCGAGCTGCCAGAAGATGCAGTCGGTGTAGAACGTGTCGGGCGTCAGGCAGTCGATGAAGACACGCGTGCCTTCCGTCGAGTAGATCTCGCCGTAGCCGGCATCGTTGTCGACCCAGAAGGCGGTGTGGTCGATGATGGGAACGTACATGTCCCAGCTCGGACGACCGGCGGCGATCTCGTCGAAGCCCATCGTCTCAGGGTAGAGTGTGAACCCGTCGGGGAACGAGATCTGGACGTTGGTGATCCACTCGGCATCGCTTGAGGCGTTCTGAACCCAGAACTCGAACGTGTAGACCTGGCCGGGGCTCATGCCCATCGGGGACATCAGTGTGACCTGAGCTCCTTCGATCTCGCGGCCGGCAAAGGCGGGCATGGCGAGGACTGCGATGGCGAACAGCACTATCATTGTTCTCATGATACTTCCCTCCAGTGGTTCGATCCGTGTTCACCTGCGACGCGCTCCAGCGCGCCCCGCTTCGTGTACGCCTTCCATCCAGGTGACTACCCGGCCTCCCTTCCGGGCAACCGCCCTCCGCGCCGGACGGCGTCCACGACGCGCGGGCCGGACCTCGTCTCATGTGCGCAGACTTCTCCCTTTGGACGGCATCATCATAGCAGACTCCGTCTCCGGACGCAAGATATAAAGAGGGAAACAAGCGAGAGAGCAGGTCGCTGCAGTATGAGTGGAATGAAGAAGCGTTCATTGTGCTTGTTCCTGACGCGGCGGCCATACATAGGCCAGGGGAAGAGCGTATCGTGCCCGGCCGGGATCGGCCGGAAGCGGACGATCGGACGAGAACGGGCGACCGGGCGCCCGAAGGGACGCCCGGTCAGGGTCTCGCGTAGTACCCCCGTCGGCCGCCGCTGCTCTGGACGCGCAGCAAGCCGCCTCGGGTGCCTGCTATCGGTAGAGCGCCTTGATGGACGACCAGGTGCTCGGCTCGACCGGGGTGACGACCAACTGGATGGTGCCGGTCACGTAGTGCGGCTCGGCGCCGTAGACATCGCCCCAGAGTTCCCACGTGATGACCTGGTTCGTCAGCGGAACCGGCGCGGTCCAGTCAACCCAGACGTCGCACGCTTCCGTGGAGTAGATCTCGCCCCAGCCGCCGTTGGCGTCCGTCCACTGTGCGGTCGGAATCGTGGGGAAGGTCATCATGGTGAAGTCGGGGCGCGGTGTTGAGGGCACGATGACCTCATGTCCCATCGTCTCCTGGTGGAGGACGCCGCCCGGGAAGTGGATCTCGATCGATGCGATCCACTCGGCATCGGACGACGCGTTCTGAACCGTGAAGATCATCGTCTGTGTGATCCCCGGGGAGACCGATGCTGGCGAGACGAGAGTGACGGTCGCGCCGTCGATCTCGCGGGCAAGCGCGGGCATGGCAAGAGCGAGAACGAGCAACAGAACGAGCAGTCTGCTCATTGGGACCTCCCTGTCCGCTCGTGCGGACATCTGTGACGGGTCGGCGCGTCGGGTTGGCGAGGTGGGTCGAGGTATCGCCGCGCCGCTTCGTGCCAGCACGTCGATCCGGGTGTTGGGGTGTCGCTCCAGGCGGAGGTTCTCATGGATGAAAGGCCAGGAGACCGGCTCCCACGAATTCGCGACTGTAGCTCAGTCTACTGCGGCCGCTTCGTTTCCGTCAAGCGGAAAGCACGGGGCGGCCGGGTCGGGCGTCTGCACCCGAAACGCCCAGCGGCAGGGCCGTTGACGGACACCAGGGGTCGTGATATCATCCGTGGTACTCGTTGGCGGGCGTCTCGCGCCCGCCTTTCACTCGCACCGGCCTCCGGGGCATCCGTGATGAGACTGGGCAGACACCAGCTGACGCCGCTCGACGCCGGGACATTCCTCTACGACGGCGGGGCGATGTTCGGTGTGGTTCCCCGCGTCATCTGGGGCCGGCTGCTCGAGCCCGACGAGGAGAATCGCATCGAGCTTTCGATCGTCCCGCTTCTCGTCGAGACGCCGACACGGCGCATCCTTGTCGACACCGGCTTGGGCTCGCGGCTCGGCAGGCGCGACCGGAAGGTCTTCGGGCTTGAGGACGACGGAGGCGTGGCAGGCGCGCTCCGCCGCTGCGGGACCGAGCCCGGGGAGATCGATCTCGTGCTGTTGACGCATGTCCACATCGATCACGCCGGCGGCGCTGTGGCGGTGGGGGAGAAGGGACTCGTCCCGGCGTTCCCGAACGCGCGATACGTCGTGCACGAGCTCGAGTGGAGGGAGCTTCAGGCGCCGAACGCCATGAACGCGGCCGCCTATCGGCTCGACGACGTCGTCCCGCTCGAGGCTGCCGGGGTGCTGGACGTCGTCGACGGTGACGAACTCGATGTCGGAGAAGGCATCCGGCTGATCAGGACCGGCGGACACTGTGCCGGGCACTGCATGGTCGTCATCGATGACGGTGGCGAGACCGCCGTCTATCCTGCGGACCTGGTTCCGACCCGTCATCACCTTCGCGCGCCCTACACGGCCGGCGTCGACGTCTACCCGCTGGAGGTCATCGAGCGGAAAGAGGAGCTCCTGTCGCGAGCAGTGGACGGCGCTTGGACCATCATCTTCGATCACGACCCGAACGGATCGGTCGGTCGGGTCACGCGCGACGAAAAGGGGCGCTATCGCTTTGAGGATTCGCCACAGCAGTGAGGACAGAGAGGTGATCGTATGACCGCAGGAGCCGACGCACGCGAGCGCATCCTCGTCCTGAACCCTGGCTCGACGTCGACGAAGCTGGCGGTCTTCGAGGGGGGGGCGTCGGTGCTCGAGGAGACCCTCAGACACGGGCGCGAGGAGCTCGCGGAGTTCCCAACCATCATGGACCAGCTCGAGTACCGGAAGGGCATGGTGCTCGGGCTGCTCGCCGAGCGCGGCATCGAGGTCGAGTCGCTCGCGGCTGTCGTCGGCCGCGGCGGTCTGATGCGTCCGGTCGCGAGCGGAACGTATGCGGTCAACAACGCGATGCTCGACGATGTTCGCGTCGGATATCTCGGCCAGCACGCGTCCAATCTCGGAGCCGTGCTTGCGCACGAGATCGCTGGTCCCGCGGGGCTCCCGTCGTTCGTCGTCGACCCGGTGGTGGTCGACGAGATGAACGAACTCGCCCGGTACTCGGGTGTCCCCGAGATCGAGCGGAAGAGCCTCGTACACGCGCTCAACGTCAAGGCGACCGCGCGGCGCGCGGCTCGCGAACTCGGCCGCCCGCTCGATGGCATCAACCTGGTCGTCGCGCATCTCGGTGGCGGTATCAGCGTTGTCGCGATGGACCGTGGCCGGATGACCGACGTCTCGAGCGCCCTCTCGGCCGGGCCGTTCACACCGGAGCGCGCGGGCACGGTCCCGACGCTCGAACTCGTGGACATGTGCTTCTCGGGCGACTTCGCGCAGGGCGAGGTCCGGCGCAAGCTCGTCGGCGGCGGAGGCTTCGTCGCCTACCTCGGGACGAACAGCGCGAAGGAGGTCGAGGACCGCATCGTGGCGGGCGACGAACGCGCGGCGGTCGTGATGGACGCGATGCTCTACCAGGTCGCGAAGGAGATCGGCGCGATGGCGGCCGTTCTCAAGGGGAACGTCGATGGCGTGGTGATGACCGGCGGACTGGCCAATGCCGAGTACATCACCTCGCGGCTGGCCTCGTACATCGACTTCATCGCGCCGGTGATCGTGGTGCCGGGCGAGGACGAGATGGAGGCCCTCGCCGAGGGGTGCCTGAGAGTGCTGCGGGGGGAGGAGCCGGCGCTGGAGTACCCCGGAGAGACCGAGGCGTAGCGATCGAGCCGCCGCGGACCGCGCGGTGGGCGAACGACGGACAAGTGAGGGATACAGGCGATGCGTGACCGACACGAGACAGGCTGGATCGAGGTCATCTGCGGCAGCATGTTCTCCGGCAAGAGCGAGGAGCTCATTCGGAGACTCCGACGCGCGAAGATCGCCAAGCAGAAGGTCATGGCTTTCAAGCCCGCGCTCGACGACCGATACGATGAGGACAGCATCGTGTCGCACGACGACAGGCGCGTCGAGTCCATCCCGGTCGCGAACGCCCTCGAGGTGCTGGCGGCCGTCGACGACGACACGGAGGTCGTCGGCCTGGACGAGGGACAGTTCCTCGGCGAGGCCCTGCCGGAGGTCTGCGAGACGCTCGCCAACCGGGGCATGCGCGTGATCGTCGCCGGTCTCGACCAGGACTATCTCGGCCGGCCGTTCGAGCCGATGCCGCAGGTGATGGCTGTGGCCGAGTACGTGACGAAGACGCTGGCCGTCTGTATGCAGTGCGGGAAGCCGGCCAACCGGACCCAGCGGCTTATCCGCTCGGACGAGCGCGTGGTCGTCGGGGCGACGGGCGCGTACGAGGCGCGATGCAGAGCCTGCTTCCGACCCCACGAGGGCAACGAACCCAAGGACGCGGACGACGTCGCTCCGGGACTCGAGGTCGCGGTTCCGGCGGAAGAGACCGGCTAGGGGCCCGGGAGACGCGGCCGAGCGTCGCGTTCCGCACCGAAAACACACACGGGCAGGCGCCTTCCGTACCCGCGGCGCCTGCCTTTTGCATTGATGAGGCCACTCCGCCTGTCTATAATCAATGGTTCGTGGAAGGTGCGGGTCTCTCCGGTGGGTACTTATGGCGGTCGCAGACAACGTACAGGCGGTTCTGGCACGCATCGAGCAGGCCTGTGAGCGCGCGTTCCGCGACCCGGAGGACGTCCGGCTGGTCGCCGTCACGAAGACGGTCGATGCCGACCGTATCATCGAGGCGATCCAGGCCGGGGTCTGCTGTATCGGCGAGAACCGCATCCAGGAGGCGGCCGGCAAGTTCGATGCGTTGCCGCCGGTCGAGCGACACCTCGTCGGGCACCTGCAGACGAACAAGGTCAAGAAGGCGCTCGAGCTCTTCGACGTCATCCAGTCGGTCGACAGCGCGCGTCTCGCGCGCGAGGTTTCGGTCCGGTCGGTCGCCGCGGGTGTCACGACCCCCATCCTCGTGGAGGTCAACACCTCCGGCGAGGAGAGCAAGTACGGACTCGATCCGGACGAGACGCTCGAGGCCGTCGAGGAGATGGCCGATCTGGACGGGATCGAGATCACGGGTCTCATGACCATCGGCGCCTTCCTGCCGGACCCTGACGACGTGCGGCCGTGTTTTCGGAGGCTTCGGGAGGTCCGGGACGCGATCGAAGACCGCGTTATCTCGGGCGTCCGCATGGAGCACCTGTCGATGGGGATGACGAACGACTTCGAGGTAGCCATCGAAGAGGGCGCAACCATCGTGCGCGTCGGGCGCGCGATCTTCGGAGAGCGGTGACCGCGAGATCGATGTCCGGCTCGGGCTGCGACCACTGAGAGGAGCACCGATGTTCGCTGCCGCCAATCTGCTGACGGCGCTTGCGTACCTTGTGAACCTGGCGCTTCGGGTGTACGGGTTCTGCATCATCGGAGTTGCAGTCGTGTCGTGGGTGGCGCCGCGCTCGTCGCACCCGATGATCATGTTCCTGCGGAGCATCACCGAGCCCGTTCTCTATCAGGTCCGCCGGGTGATGCCGTTCACGTTTCAGTCCGGGGTCGACTTCTCGCCGATCGTCGTGCTCCTCGGGCTTGAGTTCCTGCGGATGTTCATCGTTCCGACGCTCTACCAGGCCGCCGCGAGGATGAGCTAGGCGGAGCACCGGAACGAGTCGGCCCGATGGCCGGAGACGAGAAGCGACGCGAAAGGAAGGACCACGATGGCGAAGGCTCTGACGCTCAAGCAGAAGATCGACAAGGCTGTCGCGTACATCCGCAAGAAGAGCGATCTCAAGCCGACCACGGCCGTCGTCCTCGGCAGCGGTCTCGGGAACCTTTCGAGCCACATGGAGATCGACGCGGTCATCCCCTTCGACAAGATCCCGCACTTCCCGGTCTCGGGCGTCGAGGGGCATGCCGGCGAGCTCATCCTCGGCAAGGTCGGACGCCGACGCGTCGCGCTGATGAACGGGCGCGTGCACTACTACGAGGGCTACACGATGCAGGAGGTGACGTTCCCGATCCGCGTCCTGCGTGCGCTGGGAGCGAAGAAGCTCATCCTCACGTGCGCGGCGGGCGGTATGAACCCGCTCTACGAGAAGGGTGACATCATCTCCATCGTCGACCAGATCAACCTGACCGGTGACAACCCGCTGATCGGTCCGAACGACGAGTCGCTCGGCACGCGGTTCCCGGACATGTCACAGCCGTACGATCGTGAGTACGTCAAGATCACCGAGGAGATCGCGCTCGAGGAGCAGATCCCGCTCAAGAAGGGCGTCTTCGTCGGCGTCGCGGGGCCGTGTCTGGAGACCGCCGCGGAGTACCGCTTCCTCTCGATGATCGGGGGGGACGTGGTGAGCATGTCGATGGTTGCCGAGAACATCGTGGCCATCCATGGAAAGATGAGGGTCGTTGGGCTTGCCGTCGTCACGGACATCTGTCTCGCTGACGCGTTGGAACCGGCAAGCCACAAGGAGATTCTCAAGGTCGCGCGAGCGACCGAACCCAAGCTGACGCAGCTCGTTTTCAGGCTCATTGGCAAGATGTAGCACGCCCCGAGGCGTTGACGCCGGGGCGCCCGGCGTGGACAGCCGGGGGACGAGGGACGACATGGGTTTCCGAGAGTTTCCGAAAGAGATGACGACATCCCAGCTCGAGCACGACGTGCTCGGCTTCTGGGATGAGAACAACACGTTCCGGCGAAGCGTGGACGAGCGCGAGGGCTCGCCCCGCTTCGTCTTCTTCGAAGGACCGCCGACCGCCAACGGCCATCCCGGCTCGCACCACGTGCTCGCCCGGACCATCAAGGACATCGTCTGCCGATACAAGACGATGACCGGTTTCCAGGTCGGCCGCAAGGCGGGTTGGGACACGCACGGCCTCCCCGTCGAGATCGAGGTGGAGAAGCGCCTCGAGCTCGAGGACAAGGAGGACATCGAGCGCTACGGCGTGGCCGACTTCATCGCGAAGTGCCGGGACAGCGTCTTCACCTACAAGGAAGAGTGGGACGAGCTCACGCGCCGGATGGCCTACTGGATCGATCTCGATCACCCGTATGTGACATACGAGAACAGCTACATCGAGACGATCTGGCACATCCTCAAGCTGATGTGGGACCGCGACCTCATCTACCAGGGTCACAAGATCCTTCCGTACTGCCCCCGCTGCGGCACGCCGCTGTCGAGCCACGAGGTGGCGCAGGGGTACGCCGACGCTGAGGACCCGTCGGTCTTCGTGCGGATGCGTCTCAAAAACGATCCCGGCACGTCGTTCCTCGTGTGGACGACGACGCCGTGGACGCTTCTGTCGAACGTCGCACTCGCCGTCGCGCCCGCCGAGTCGTACGCGGTCGTCGACAACGGGGAGGAGAAGCTCATCCTCGCCGAGGCGCTTCTCAAGGTGCTGGACGCGCCGCTGGCGTTCGGTGACGACGATCTGCCCGAGGGCGGCTGGCGGATCACGGACCGGATGAAGGGCGAGGAGTTGCTCGGGAAGGACTACGAGCCGCTCTACAGCTTCGTCCCGTTCGACGAGCGCGGCCACTACGTCATCGCCGGCGATTTCGTCACGCTCGAGGACGGCACGGGCATCGTCCACATCGCGCCGGCGTTCGGCGAGGACGACAACCGCGTCGGTCGGGAGAACGGTCTGCCGTTCGTCCAGCCCGTCGACGGGGCCGGCAAGCTCACACCGGAGATCACGCCGTGGGCCGGGATGTTCATCAAGGACGCCGACCCGCTCATCATGGACGAGCTCAAGGAGCGGGGCCTTCTGTTCCGTCGCGGGACCATCGTTCACACGTACCCGTTCTGCTGGCGTTGCGACTCGCCCCTGGTCTACTACGCGCGCAACTCGTGGTACTTGAAGACCACGCAGTTCCGCGAGCAGATGATCGCGCTCAACCAGAAGATCAACTGGCACCCCAGGGAGATCGGGCTCAACCGGCTCGGCGACTGGCTCGAGAACAACGTCGACTGGGCCATCTCGCGCGACCGGTACTGGGGCACACCGCTGAACGTGTGGATCTGTGATGACTGCGGTGCGATGGGGTCGGTCGGCAGCATCGCCGAGCTCCGCGAGCGCGCCATGGACGCGCCCGAGGGCGACATCGACCTGCACAAGCCGGTGATCGACGACATCCATCTGACGTGCGAGAGCTGCGGCGGGTCGATGACCCGCACGCCCGAGGTCATCGACTGCTGGTTCGACTCCGGCAGCATGCCGTACGCGCAGTGGCACTGGCCGTTCGAGAACCAGGATCTGTTCGAGAAGAACTTCCCGGCGGACTTCATCGCCGAGGGCGTCGATCAGACGCGCGGGTGGTTCTACGCGCTGCTTGCGATCTCGACCATCGTGTCCGGAGAGGCGTCGTTCAAACGCTGCCTCGTCAACGACATGGTGCTCGACAAGAACGGCAAGAAGATGAGCAAGCGCATCGGCAACATCGTCGACTCCGTCAAGCTGATGGACGAGAGCGGCGCCGATGCGCTCCGCTGGTACCTGCTCTCGACGAGCCCACCGTGGCTCCCGACGCGCTTCGATACCGACGGGGTCAAGGAGGTTGCGAGCAAGGTCATCGGGACGTTCCGCAACACCTACGGGTTCTTCGCGCTCTACGCGAACATCGACGGGTACGATCCGGCCGAGCACTCGGTTCCGCTCTCCGAGAGGACCGTGATGGACCGCTGGATCATCTCGCGGATGCACGCAACGATCGGCGACGCGACCCGGAGCATGGAGAAGTACGACATCACCAAGGCGGTACGCAGGCTCCAGGCGTTCATCCAGGAGGACCTGTCGAACTGGTACGTCCGGTTGTCCCGGGCGAGGTTCTGGAAGGGCGAGATGGACACCTACAAGCAGGCGGCCTACGCGACGCTCTTCGAGGTCCTGTTGACGACCTCGCGCGCGATGGCGCCGTTCGCGCCGCTGCTGTCGGAGGCCGTCTACCGACGGCTCTGCGAGGGCGCCGGGGCGGAGACGGTGGGCCGCATCGTCGGATGCACCGATGACAGCGTTCATCTGACGTCGTACCCGGAGGTTCCAGAGGGCGGGATCGACGGGAAGCTCGAGACCGACATGGAGCTGGCCCGCTCGATCGTCGGGCTCGGTCGCGCCGCGCGGAACGTCGCCAACATGAAGGTCAGACAGCCGCTGTCGCGGATCATCGTCGCAGGTGTCCCGAACGCGCTGCAGGCCGGCGTCGAGGGACTTGCCGACCTCGTGCTCGCTGAACTGAACATCAAGCGGGTGGAGTGGGGTGAGGCCGCCGACCTCTCCGCGCTCAGGGCGAAGCCCATTTTCCCGGCGCTCGGCCCGAAGCATGGGAAGCGCGCCAACGATGTGGCGACGGCTATCCGGGCCATGTCCGAGTCGGACGTCAGGCTGCTGGCGGACGGACAGAACGCGGACGCGCAGGTCGGTGACGACGCCGTCGTCGTCGAGCCGGGAGACGTGCAGATAGAGTCGGAGCCGCGCGAGGGATTCGCGGTCCAGAGCGAGGGGGCGCTGACGGTCGGACTCGACCTCGCGATCGACGACGAGCTGCGCGACGAAGGGTTCGCGCGGGAGATGATCAACAAGATCCAGTTCATGAGGAAGGACGCGGGGTTCGAGGTCGTGGACCGCATCACGGTTCACTACGAAGCCACCCCGCTGCTGACTGGTGCCATCGAGCGCTACGCCTCGCGGATCGCCGGTGAGACGCTCGCGGATGCGATCACCGCGGGACGCGAGCCGGGCGAAGTGTCGCGGGACTGGGATGTGAATGGCGAGAGTGCGTGGATCGCTGTTGAGCGCACCGCAAAGAGCGGCTCGGAGTGATCCGAAACGCCCAGGTGGAGGGGGAGCGTTGAACAAGAAGGACCTCAAGCACTTCGAAGAGAGGCTGATCGAGGAGCGGATCAAGCTGCTCAAGGAACTCGGCTACTTCGAGGACAAGATCTTCAGCGAGTCGCAGCGCAACGCGGCCGGAGATCTCTCCGCCTACTCGGTCCACATGGCCGATCAGGCGAGCGATGCGCAGGAGCGGGAGAAGGCCTACCAGATGGCTTCGGTCGAAGGCCGCCTCATCTACCACATCGACGAGGCGCTCAAGCGCATCAAGGACGGAACCTACGGTTGCTGTACGGCGTGCGGCAAGAAGATCAGGAAGCCGCGTCTCGAGGTCGTCCCGCACGCCCGCCTCTGCATCGAGTGCAAGAAGGCGGAAGAGAATGGGGATCTTCAGCTCGACGACGAATAGCGGCCGACACGGAAGTCCGCTCGGGCTTCTGCTCCTCGCCGCGTTCATCGCCGTTGCCGATCAGCTCGTCAAGCTCCTCGTCGTCAACACGATGAGACTGGGGCACTCGATCGACGTGCTCGGCACGGTCCTCCGCTTCACGCGGACGGCCAACACCGGCGCCGCGTTCGGGTTGTTTCGCGGGGGAAGCGCGTGGTTCGTGTGGATCTCCGCGATCGCCTCGATCGCGATCATCGCCTTCTGTCGCGAGATCGTGAAGATGCGCTTCTGGGAGCGAACGGCGTTCGGTCTCGTCCTTGGTGGGGCGGTCGGCAATCTCATCGACCGCATCCGGCTCGGCTCGGTCGTCGACTTCATCGATATCGGGTTCGGGGCGCTTCGATGGCCGTCGTTCAACGTGGCCGACAGCGCGATCACGATCGGTGTCGTCATTCTCGCCATCCATCTCGTCTTCCTCACCGACTCCAGCAAGAGCACTTCCCTGTCCCCGAGCGGGGAGAGCGAATGAGCAGGTCCATCGTTCTCGTCGTCACCGAGGACAGCCAGGGCGACCGGCTGGACCACTTCCTCGGGTCGTATGCTCCGGACCTCTCCCGGACGCGAGCGAAGGACATCATCATCTCGGGACTCGCCACGTTGAACGGAAAGACGGCCAAGCCGTCGACGCGGGTCGACGTCGGTGACCGCATCGAAGCGGAGGTCCCCGAGCTCGAACACCTCTCCGCCGAACCCGAGGACATTCCTCTCGACGTCGTGTTCGAGGACGATGATGTCGTCGTGGTCGACAAGCCGGTCGGCATGGTGGTTCACCCTGCTCCGGGCTCCAGGTCCGGCACGCTCGTCAACGCACTGCTCGGCCGGGGGCTCTCACTCTCGACCGCAGGCGGAACACTCCGACCCGGGATCGTGCATCGTCTCGACCGGAACACCTCCGGGCTCATCGTCGTGGCGAAGAACGACGAAGCGCACCGGTGGCTCTCCGGCGCCTTCGAGGAGCGCGAGGTCGGGAAGGAGTACCTCACGATTGTGTGGGGTTCGTTCGACGATCCGGAGGGCGTCATCGAGGCGCCGATCGGACGGCGAACGAACGACCGGAAGCGGATGTGGGTCCGGGATGATGGGCGACACGCCGTCACCGGGTGGAAGGTTCTCGAGGAGTTCCCGTTCGCGTCGCTCCTCTCGATCGATCTGCAGACCGGCAGAACGCACCAGATACGCGTCCACATGTCGCACGCGCACCACGCCGTGATCGGCGACGCCGACTACGGCGGCGTCCGTCGGTCGCTTGCGGAGATCTCCCCGCACTATCGCCCCCACGCGAAACGCGTCAACGAGACGGCCACGCGGCAGGCGCTGTTCTCGCGCCGTCTGTCGTTTCCGCACCCGAGGACGGGCGAGCGGATGAAGTTCGCCACCCCGATGCCCGACGACTTCGCTGCGCTGCTCTCTCTGCTGCGTCGACCCGATGGGGAGACGGGGAGGGTGATCGGTATCGATCCGGGCGAGGCGCGAGTCGGCGTTGCCGTGAGCGACGAGGGCCGATTCCTCGCGTCATCGGACGAGACGATCCGGTTCGATTCCGATCGGGGCGTCGCGCGGAGGCTCGCCGCTCTGGCGGACGAGCGCGGAGCCGACACCATCGTGGTGGGGTACCCGATCCGAATGGACGGATCGGTCGGACCCCGCGCGATGCGCTCACGGGATCTTGCCGTTGCGCTCGAGGATGCGTCACGCTGTCGCATCGTTCTGTGGGACGAGCGGCTCTCGAGCTCCGAGGCGGAACGCATCATGCGTGAGGGTGGTGAGAGGACGCGCGGCCGGAAGGGCCGGGTCGACCAGATCGCCGCCGCCGTCATCCTGCAGGGCTACCTCGACAGTCGGGGACAGACGAGTCCGGAGTAGATCGATCGGCCTTCCGGCCGAACAGGGGGTCTGATGCCCGCCGCGAACAACAAGGGTGTGATGCGGCTCGGACGCAACGGCGATCGCGTCAAGCCACCAACGCCGCAGAAGCGGCGGCGGGGCTGGTTCGTGCGGGATCTCGTCATCCTGTCCATCGTCGCGGTCGCGCTGTTCGTGTTCCTCGTCCAAGGGCTTGCCTTCCTGCGCACCCGCGAGATGGACCGACGGCTTCTGGTGCAGATCCCTCTGGGCGCAGGCTTCGATGAGATCGCCGCGACGCTGGAGGGGGCCGGGCTCGTGCACGACATGCGGAGGTTCAGGCTCGCGGCGCAGATCCTCGACATGGACGACAAGCTCCAGGCGGGAGCCTATGAGTTCGGCCCGCAGTACTCGGAGCTCGAGCTGTTGCTCGCGTTGAGCCACGGCGAAGTCGCAACGCGCCGGGTGACCATCCCGGAGGGGTACCGCATCGAGCAGATCGCCGTGCTTCTCGAGGGCGCCGTCGGCCTCGACGCGGAGGAGTTCGAGAGGCTTGCGAACGATCCAGAGATCGTTGCGAGGTTCGGGTTCCACGCGCCATCGCTTGAGGGATATCTCTACCCCGACACATATCGGGTTGAGCTCGACATGAAGGAACTGGATGCCATCGAGATGATGACGTGGGAGACGCGTGGCATCATCGAGCGGCAGTCGGCGCGGGCTGAGTCGATGGGGCTCTCGATGCACGAGGTGCTGACACTCGCATCCATCATCGAAGCGGAGGCACTGTTCGATCGCGAGCGTCCGCGGATCTCCGCCGTCTACCACAACCGGCTCTCGATCGGCCACCGGCTCGAGGCCGATCCGACCGTCCGCTATGCGAAAGGCATCTACCATCGCAAGCTCTACTACAGCGATCTGCGCTACGAGTCCCCCTACAACACATACCGAAACTCCGGTCTCCCGCCCGGTCCGATCGGGAGTCCCGGGGCGTCGTCGATTCGAGCGGCTCTCTATCCGCTCGAGGAGTGCGACGACTTCTTCTTCGTCGCGAATGGTGACGGCACACACACCTTCAGTCGCACCTTCACCGAACACGTTCAGGCAAGGGAGCGCATCAGCGCCCAGCGGCGCTCTAAGCCTCAGGATGCGGAGTTTCCGCTTGACGATAGCGTAGTCGACTGATACCGTACGGAGCCAGCCGGGAGAGCCCTCGCTCGGGTGACGTGAAGGCGTGTTCGGGCGTTCGAGACTCATGCGATGGAGGCGGTTTGAGCACCAGGAGCATCCTCATCTTCGCGGTCGCCATCCTCATGATCGTGCTTGGCTTCTGGTCGCTCGCCAAGGGGTCGTTGACGCTCGCCCCCCTTCTTCTCGTGGCGGGCTACTGTGTCGTTGTCCCGATCGCCATCATGGCGAGAGGTGAACGGACAGAGCCCGGCGCGGATGAGGACGAGAGGGCGAATAGCTCAGCTGGTTAGAGCACCTGCCTTACAAGCAGGGGGTCACAGGTTCGAGTCCTGTTTCGCCCACCAGGTAGAGGTCGAATCCGGACAGCTCCGCAGGCTCGATGACAACAGGGTGGCACACCAGTGAAGCTCGCCGCGGCAGCACTCCTGATCATGCTTTCCATGGCCGGCCCGTCGCCGGCAGGCCCCACAGTCGACATCGTCACAGTCTTGGAGGAGCCCGAGCCGGGTGACATGGTCCGGCACGATCCGGCCGCGGGGGAGACCCTCAAGCTCCACCTCGTCTTCTCCGATTTCGACCCCGGCAGCGGTCTCTCAGGGTGTGCCTTCCGCCTCGATCGGACCTTCGGCGGTACGCTTCTCTCCATGACGAATCTCCTCCCCGGTCTTGTCATCGGTGATCCCGAGACCGGGTGCATGCTCTCGGCGTTCGAGTGCGTCTATCCGGACACGAGCGGCCGAGTCCTGGCGGCCGAGCTGTTGTACGTATGCTCGGGGGAGCCGGGAACGATCGGTGTCGCCCCCCATCCGGTCGAAGGCGGTGTGCTGACCGACTGTGACGTTGCGCTCGTCGAGTGGGAGGGGGGTGGTCGGCTCGGGATCGGTCGCGATGTGGAGGGCGGTTCCAGCGAGCAGGCGCCCGGCGAGTAGCCAGGCCCCGCGCCAGAGAGAGCATGCGGCCGTCTGTGTGAGAGCGCTTCAAGAATCGTCGTGAATACGGGCTCGCCGCCATCGTCCAATCCCGGCGAGCCCGTGGTTTGTCGTACGGTCTGTGCTCCAAGAGGACCGAATCTTGCAAGAGAAGTGGCCGGCGCGGCACATCACAGGTTGCAGGACGCCGCAGCAGGGGGTGGCAGCGCGGTGAATTGACACTTGCGAAATGTCACGGGCTGTGGTATAGTTAAACCGGTTGTGACTGGGCAATTGAGAATACCCATGAGAGAGAACGATCGAAAGGAGGTGAATCACTCGGGAGTTGCTGTCGGAGACCTCGGGCACGCCTGTTGGTCTTCGGGGAGCGTAAGAGGTCTGTGCTGTCTCTGCACGGACGTTGTTGTTCTCTAAGGAGGAAATGATGGCGAGAGCACTCGTTGGCGTCCTGGCTGGTCTCCTGGTCCTCGCGGCCGCGACCATGGCCAGCGCTGGCATTCCTGATCCGGACCTCTCAACGGTTGCCCTGGGTCCTGATCTCGGTATCACGACATGCCCGCAGGGCGATGGTCCTGCGTACCAGTATGTCACGGTGACCGCGAAGCGGAGCGACGCGAGCCCGATTCAGGGTGTCCCGTTCTCGAGCTTCTTCTTCTACCTCAGTGGTGGCGACCTCACCTTCACGGCTGTTGACGCCGAGACCGATGTCAACGGTGAGATTCGTTTCGAGGTCGTCGGTGACGAGACCATCATGGGTGACGTCACCATCACGGCTCAGATCTACACGGTTGCGCTGAACGACAGTGATATCGTCACGTGCATCTCGTTCGATCTGAACGATGACAACCAGGTGAGTCTGCAGGACTTCACCATCTTCTCGGGTGATTACGGCACGAGCGCCGCCCGGAGCGATTTCAACTGGGACGGCACCGTCAGCCTGCAGGACTTCACGCTGTTCTCCGGCCACTACGGTCACAGTGGCTAGGTTGTAGTTGTCGCAGGGTCTGCACGGGTGTGTGAGGCGGCAGTTCAGGTATGCCTTCGTCCTGTTTCCCGACTCGACAATGGCACGCGCTGACGAAGCCGAATGCACGATGTCAGTGCCCGCAGACGGATTGGCTCTAGGGGACAGCGGCTGGGTCGCATGCGACCATGCCTGCTTCTCCTCAGGAGGAGACTCATAATGAAGACTCTGATCATTGCTCTGGCGATGCTCGTGATGGCCGTCCCGGCCTTCGCTGGCGAGAACCCGAATCTCGGTATCTACCTTGATCTCGATACCGCGACGCCCATGGGTGACAACGAGGTCTGCCCGAACCCGAACGAGACGATGGACGTCTACGTTTGCTTCGACCGCCTCGGCGACGGCGGCGGCCTGCTCGGTGCTGCCTTCATGTTCGACCGCACGTTCGGCGGCTTCAAGCTCGTGCAGTCCAACCTTCTCGGCGGCCTGGACTTTGGTGACGTCGAGGCTGACGGCTGGGCTCTGACGTCCGGCGCCAGCGCTGCCTACCCGGACGCCAACGGCGTCATCGTTGCGGCCATGTGCCAGTACCTGTACCTGGGCACGCCCGGCACGATCACGATCATGCCGCATCCGGTCGACGGCAACAGCGCTGCTGACAGCATGAACGAGCTGGACTTCTGGTGCGTCCACAGC
>Ga0180435_10001429_pt1 | contig 24878 bp, 22 predicted proteins | sample SS_ome_3_FD_132467 | JGI IMG/M metagenome (GOLD analysis project Ga0180435, IMG submission 132467) | Hypersaline lake sediment archaeal communities from the Salton Sea, California, USA - SS_3_S_1 metaG | ecosystem: Environmental > Aquatic > Non-marine Saline and Alkaline > Hypersaline >... | reverse complement strand
TATTCCTATCATAGCTTCCCCTCCGCGGGGCTTTTCGGGGATTTCCGTGTATAATAACCAACCCCCGGGTTTAGCCGCTTTGTTCGATATCTCTGTGGCTTAAGGTAAGATTCCAGCCGTGCTGTTTGAGGTGATCGTGTATCCGGCCGGCCACCGCTACCGAGCGGTGACGGCCTCCGGTACAACCGATGGCCAGGGTTAAATAGGCCTTCCCTTCCTTTTCATACAATGGGATCAAATAATCAAGTAGTTCCAGATATATTGCTAAAAATTGGCGTGTTTCCTCATGGTCTAGAACAAATTCCCGGACCATGGCGGTTTCTCCGCTCAACTCTTTGAGTTCCGGCACAAAAAAGGGGTTGGGCAGGAAGCGTACATCCATGACCAGATCGGCATCTACCGGGCTGCCGTATTTGAAGCCGAAGGAGGTGATGGTGATGCGCAGCGTGGATTTGGCATCCCCGGTGGTGGTGATTTCCTGGACCACGGTTTTCAGTGCGTGCACGTTGAAGCGGGAGGTGTCGATAATCCGGTCAGCCCTGCTCCTTAAATCGGCCAGCATGTGTTTCTCGGCACGAATGCTGTCGACCAGGGATCCTTCCGGATTGAGGGGGTGACGCCGGCGGGTTTGGGAGTAGCGCTGTACCAAAGCCTGTTCCTGGGCCTCGATAAATAAGATCTGCAAGTCATAGCCCAGAGCCTGCAGTTCGGCAAAGACCGTCGGATAGTTATTGAGAAAGTTGGGGCTGCGCAGATCCATGACAAAGGCGTAGCCCTTGGGCAGAGGGGAAGAGGCGCCGGCAATTTTAAGGAAACGGGGCAACAGCACCACCGGCATATTATCCACGCAATAGAATCCGGCATCTTCAAAGGCTGCCATGGCTGTGGATTTTCCCGAACCTGAACGGCCGGTAATGATGGTGATGGGTGTTGTAATTGTAAGCATAGCGGCCCAGGGCGGAATTAAAACTCTTCATCCCTTTCATGGATCAATGCAAGGACGGCATCTGCATCGGCGGCGGCCAGGAGACGGTCTTTAAGCAGGTCATCCTTGAGCAGCCGGGATATTTGCGCAAGGACTTTCAGGTGGATGCCCGTGGAGTTTTCCGGGGTTACCAGCAAGAAAAATATATGAGTTGGCTGATTATCCATGGAATCGAAATCGACACCCTTCCGGCTGATACCGACTCCCAGAACCAGTTGCTCAAGGCTTTTAAGTTTGCCGTGGGGGATGCCGATACCTCCGCCGATGCCGGTGCTGCCCAAGCGTTCCCGCTCCAGCAGCACTTTAACCAGATCTTGATGTTCCAGGTCCGCAATCCGGGCCAGTGGCGTCGCCAGCTCTTCCAGAACTCCCTTTTTATCCCCGGCTTTCAAATCTGTAAGCACGGCTTCTTTTTTTAATACCTCTAGAATTTTCATGGAGTACCACTATCTGTTCGGGTCGGACCATGATCTGATCCTGGAAAGAGCCCCGGATTTTCAATCAGACATTAAAGGCTGGGTTGAATTAACCCGTAGTCCCCGTCTTTTCGGCGGTATAGTACGTTGACGCTGTTGGTGCGGGCGTTGGTAAAGACCATGAAGTTATCGTCCACCAGGTCCATTTGCATCACGGCTTCGTCTACATCCATGGGCTTGTATTCGATGCTTTGCACCTGAACCCGGGGGGCATCGTTTTCGTGGCCGCCATGCTCGAAATCCAAAGGAGCGCCTTCCGCAGCGAAGGATTTACTCCCGCCGCCCCGGCGTTTACGTTTCTTGGCTTTATTTTTTTTGATTTGGGTTTCGAGTTTGTCCAGGACCATGTCAATGGCCGAATACATGTCGGTGGTTTCTTCTTTGCCGTTAATCACCATCCGGTCGCCGGCAATATTGATTTCCGCAATATGGCGATGTTTCTCCACCGCCAGCACCACATTCGCCTCGGCGGGATTGTCTAGATATTTGTCAAAACGGTCAAGTTTGCTGCTTACATAGTTATTGAGCGTGTCGGAGGGTTCGATGTTTTTGTAAGTTAATGATGTTTGCATGTACACAAACTCCTTGTTGAGGTTGAACCTTGGAGCACCGGATCAGCGGAGGGGCGGCCCCGGCCCGGTTTTTCTAAAATTGTTTGCGTTTGCTGGAAGGTAAAATTCGCATGGCTTCCCGGTACTTGGCCACCGTACGACGGGCAATTTTGATATTGGTTTGGGCGAGCATCTTGGCGATCTGGTTGTCACTGTAAGGTTTCTGGCTGTTCTCGCTTTCAATGAGCTGGCGGATTTTATCCTGCACGCTGGCCGAGGCGATGGATTCACCATGGATCCGGCTGATGGAACTGTTAAAAAAATACTTGAGTTCGAAGATGCCCTGGGGCGTATGCACGTATTTATTTGTGGTTACGCGGCTGATGGTGGATTCATGCATGCTGATGTCTTCGGCTACATTGCGCAACACCAGGGGCTTAAGGTGGGCAATACCCTTTTCAAAAAAATCCCTTTGAAACTTGAGAATGCTCTCCATGACCCGGTAAATGGTTTTTTGGCGCTGATGGATGCTGCGGATCAGCCAGGTTGCTGAACGCATTTTTTCGTTGAGGTACTCCTTGGCCTGGGGGGTAACGGTGTTATCCCGGCGAAAGGCTTGTTTATAATAGTTGTTGACACGCAGCCTGGGCATGCCGCTGTCGTTGAGCATGATCACGAATTCGTCGTCCAGTTTATATACGTAAATATCCGGTGTAATGTGGTAGGACTCATCATCGGCGTACAGCCTGCCCGGGCGGGGTTCCAAACCCTGGATAATATTAGCGGCCGCCAGCACATCGTCTTTGTTGGCCTTGAGTGCCCTGCAGAGGGCTTTGAAGTTTTTATTTTCCAGATAGTTGAGGTGCCGATTGATGATTTCCACCACTAACGTATTTTCTAGTTGCAGGTGCCGGGCCTGGATCATCAGGCACTCCCGCAGGTCCCTTGCGCAGACACCCACGGGATCGAAGGTCTGCATGAGTGCCAGGACTTTTTCGACCGCGGGGATCTCCACGCCGGCGGTTTCCGCCAACTCATCCACGCCGACATCCAGATAACCGTCGGAATTGATATTGCCCACGATGTAACTGCCGATCTGCTGCTCGCTTTTTTCCAGACCGGATACCAAAAGTTGCCAGAGCAGGTGGTCGTGGAGGGATTTTTTCCGCGCCAGAAAGGTTTCAAAGCTGGGTGTATCGCGACGCTCGTATTCAAAATTGGCCCGCGAGGGCGTGTTGAACTCATCGAGGTAGCTGCTCCAATCCATATCCTCGGGGAGCTTTTCGTCGATCTTGACTTCCTGGATCTCCTCATTTTTGGATTTTTCGTCGGCCGGGGATTCCTCCTTTTCTGCGGTCAATGATTCTGCGGCAGTCTCGGCGATCTCCTCCAGTGCAGGGTTTTCCTCCAGCTCCTGGCGGATGGTATCCATCAACTCCAGGCGTGAAAGCTGCAGGAGTTTGATAGCCATTTGCAGCTGGGGCGTCATGATCAGCTGCTGGGTTAATTTGAGCTGTTGTCTTAGTTCGAGGGCCATATTTAGTTTGCTTTAACGGCTATTGTCAGAAGTAAACCTCTAGGGTCAATTGGGTCACAGGCTGAATTCGTCACCCAGGTAATAGCGTCGGGCGGTTTCACTGGCGGCAATTTTTTCGGGTGTCCCCGCTTCGATGACCTGGCCCGAGGCCAGGATGTAGGCATGATCGCAAACCTTAAGCGTCTCGCGCACATTGTGGTCGGATATCAGTATGCCGATATTCCGCTCTTTCAGGTGGACGATAAGGTTTTTGATGTCAATCACCGCCAACGGGTCGATGCCCGCAAAGGGTTCATCCAAAAGCATGAATGCCGGATTGATGGCCAACGCGCGGGTTATTTCCAGTCGGCGGCGTTCCCCCCCCGACAGAACACCCGCCTTACTGTTTAACAGATGGCTGATCCCCAACTCCCGGGTCAACACATCCAGACGGTTGCGTTGCTCCTCTTTGGAATAAGCCAGCAGTTCCAAAACCGCCAGAACATTCTGCCGGACAGTAAGTTTCCTGAAAACCGAAGTTTCCTGGGGCAGATAGCCCACGCCTTTACGAGCCCGGATATACATAGGGTAATCGGTTAGCACTTCATCGTCAAGGTAGACTTGGCCGCCGTCGGGACGGATCATTCCCACCGTTATATAAAAGGTGGTGGTCTTGCCGGCCCCGTTGGGACCCAACAGCCCCACAACCTGTCCGCTGTTTACGGTAATGTTCACCTGGTCGACAACACAGCGCCCACCGTAGCTCTTGACCAGGTTGCTCAAACGAAGTTGGGTCATGGGAAGCTGGTTGCCTACTGAGCGGGTTGCGTGTCAGTTGCGGGCTGGGGCGTTTCCGGCGCGTCATCTTTGAAGTCCAGCCCCTGGGAACCGGAATAGAAAACGGCTTCAACCTGTTTTTTGGCGCCCTTCTCCACCGAGACCCGATCGGTATCCCGATACATGGTGATCCGCTCCCCCGTGACCGTGTTGTTGCCGCTGGTAACCTTGGAGTCCGGGCCGATGAGCTGAATAGTGCCTGCGTCGGCATGGTACTCGGCTTTATCGGTTACCGCCACCCGGTTTTCCGAGCGAATGATCACGTTACCCAGGGCGATGATCTTGCGGATGGAATCCTGGGTTTGGCCGCCGTCTTCCAGATTGCCCCGGTAATACACTTTCAAACGGTCGGAAGTGATGGTGGTTGCCCCCTGGGTGGCCTTGACGTTGCCGATGAACTCCACCATTTCGTTCTGGGATTCGGAAACCATGCGATCCGACTGTACATGGATGCGTCCGGCATTCTGGGGCGGGGCGGAAACCAAAGGGGCGTTGTCGGCCCATACAGGAGCGGCGGCGCTGATTGCCACCACCAGCAGCAGGGCCAGGAGGGCCTGAAAACAGCGCACCTGCCGGTTACTCAAAAGGGTTGATGTCGATATTTTCATTGAATAGAACCTCCACATTGCCATGGAATTCGGCTGTTTCCGTATCGATGAAGAACTCCATGCTGTCGGCCACAAGATTGGCATCGGGCCCGAAAATCATTACCTGGTCATTGGTAAACATGTACTTGTTTTTATGGCGCAGGTTCATGCTGTCGGTGATCATGCGATATCCCTGGGTATTTACCACAACATTTCCAAGAACTTCAACGTTATTCGAGTTCGTGTGCCAATACCCGCGGTCAGCGGTCAGGCGGACTTCCTGGTTGTTTTTAAAATAATAGACAGCGGAAATGTTCTCAAGCTCAACGAGGTGTTGCTCTTTCATTTGATGAGCTTCACTGGCGTCCAGGATCCACTCCACCCGACCGTTTTTGGTAAAAACCTGGTGAATCACCCCCAAAGAGGAGTCCGCCGGTTCCGACGGAGTGGTTTCGGGCGGCGTTTGGGGAGGAGGGGTGGGTGTCGAACTGCGATAGAAAAATACCAGCAGCACGGCGGAGACGATCAGCCCGATGCCGATCAGCGCCAATAAAGGGCGGGACGGGTTGCGGAATATGGGGAGGGTCATAGGTTGTATTTTCTCAAAATGCCATCCCAGTGGCCCTGGGCGCTAAGCAAACCTTCGCACACTTCCCGTACGGCGCCTTTACCGCCCGGTGCACGGGTCACCCAGGCGGCTACCCGGCGGACCTCGGGGTGGGCGTCGGCCACGGCGATGGGCAGTCCCACGCGCTTTAACAGCGGCAGGTCGATGAGATCATCCCCCACAAACGCGACTTCTGCCCCACCGACGGCATGTTGAGTGAGGATTTGGTCCAGAATGCTCGCCTTATTTTTTATTTTTTCGAAAACAAGGGTAATGCCCAACTCCCGGCAGCGGCGGTCCAAAGCTGCTCCGCCGCGGCCGGTTACAATGCCCACCCGGATTCCGGCCTCCAGGGCCAGCCGGATTCCCAACCCATCGCGGACATTGAAGGTTTTCAACTCTTCATGTTGGCTGCCGTATACCAGGCTGCCGTCGGTCAGCACCCCATCCACATCCAAAAGCAGCACGCCAATGGACTCACAAATTAGATGCAAATGGCTCGGTATAGGATTCATATCGGTATCTTTCTACGCGCTGCGCACTCCCTCCGCGGAGGGGGGCGGGGAGACCGCCCGACGAATCTTAAGGAGTTGGTCAAGCAGGGCCGGCAGGGAGGCCAGGGGCAGGGAATTGGGGCCGTCGCAGAGGGCCCGCTCCGGGTCCGGATGGACTTCCATGAATATTCCCTTTACACCGGCCGCCACTGCGGCGCGGGCCAACAGGGGTGCAAATTCCCGCTGGCCGGTTGAGTGTCCCCCCCCGCCGCCGGGAATCTGGACACTGTGGGTCGCGTCCAGCACAACGGGGTAGCCGAAGCTGCCCATGATGGCCAGACTGCGGAAATCCACCACCAGATTGTTGTAACCCAGCATGGTGCCCCGTTCGGTGAGCAGGATTTGGCGGTTGCCCGAGGAAGCGGCTTTGGCAATGACGGGGGTCATATCCCAGGGGGCCAAAAACTGGCCTTTCTTGATATTGACCGGTTTGCCGGTTTGGGCGGCGGCCACCAAAAGATCGGTCTGCCGGCATAGAAACGCCGGAATCTGAATGATATCCAGCACCTCCCCGGCAGGTTGCGCCTGATCCGGCGTGTGAATGTCCGATATTACCGGCAGCTTCACTTCGCTGGCCACACGGTTTAAAATTTCCAATCCTTTGACCAGGCCCGGCCCCCGATAGGAACTGAGGGAGGTTCGGTTGGCTTTGTCAAAGGAGGCTTTGAAAACCAGGTGGATTTCGCGGTTGCGGGTCATTGCTTTCAGGGAACGGGCAATCTCCAGGGTGGTGGCTTCATCCTCGATGACACAGGGGCCGGCAATCAGCAGAAGGGACCCCTCGCCGGTAATCCGGTCCCAGATTCCAGCGTTGCTGGGTGTGTGGCCGCGTGTCAAATTCCAACCTCCGGGTTATATAATTAACTCCGGCATTTTTCCCTGCCGGAATTTTCAAAGTGCCTTAAAATGAACATCAAATCTTGTTTTGGCAATATTCGCGCCCGACTAAAGTACCTGCTTCCATTTATGCTGCTCCTCGGACAAAGTCAATCATCAGCCCGCTAATTGCCGGGAAGCGCAGGTGTCAATAACCCATGATAGCCATCTTTGCGGACCCTGGCGCTAAGATAGCTTCCCCGGGGATTGGCGATCCGGATAAATCCAATCTTGATCCCATATAACAGACCTGCTAATTTAGTGCCCGCCTGAAAGTATGGCCAGGGCGCGCTCAACTCCAACGTCACATCACGGGCAGCATGGATCCCGGATCGCTGCATTGTGTGAAGCGCCATCAGGGGCCCCGTGTATTCCGGTGCGACATGATATTTTCGGGCAGGCGGACTTAGCCATGCCCCTTAAACAAAAGGTCTGTTTTGCGAAAAAGTAGCGGTAGTTGGAAAAGCAAACTGCTGATCATTTTGGCGCTAATCGTTCTGTTTCCACTGGCGGTGATTCTTTTTTTCCGCCTGGAAGGCGATGCGCCCCAAGTGGTGCTGACCCCCGATCCCCAAGCTCTGGGCGTGGCCCAGGAACTTACCCTTAAAATTACCGATGCAAAAAGCGGGTTGCGTCACCTGCAGGTAATGCTGCTCACTGGGGAACACCAGGTGGAACTGGCCCGGGAGCGCTGGCCCATCAGCGGGCTGCTGCGGGGAGGATCCGTGCGTGAGCATGCGCTGGCCATCACCGTCCAACCCAAAGCATTGGGGTTGACCGATGGACCGGCACGGTTGCAGGTGACAGCCACAGATTTCGCCTGGCGGCGGTGGCTGCGGGGCAACCGCACCTATATTGAAAAAAAGGTGGTCATTGACACCCAACCGCCCCTGGTGAGCGTCCTGACCCAGGCCCACAACCTCAACCCCGGAGGAACCGGACTGATCGTTTACAAACTGTCCGAGGATTGTCCCCGGTCCGGGGTGCGGGTGGGCGAGCGGTTTTTTCCGGGCCATGGGGGGCTGGGCGGAGATCCCCTGCTGCGGCTGAGTTTTTTTGCACTCTCCTATGAACAGAAACGGGGTACGGTTTTGAGGCTGGTTGCCGAAGATGGCGCCGGCAACCAGGCCCAGGTCGGATTCAACCACTATATCCGCAAAAAAAGGTTCAAAAAAGATACCATCCGCATTAGCGATGGTTTTCTCAATCGGAAAATGCCGGAGTTCGTCAGTATCATGCCGGAGATTGGGTCCGGCTCCCTGGTAGAACAGTTTCTGAAAGTCAACCGGGATTTACGGACCGACAGTTATGAGAAAATTGTCCGGATCTGCCAGGCCAGCGATCCCCAATTCCACTGGCAGGGCGTTTTTTTAAGACTGCCCAACGCCGCCCGCAAGGCGGGTTTTGCGGATCAGCGAACCTACTATTACCAGGATCGTGAAATCGACAGGCAGGTGCATATGGGGATTGATCTGGCTTCCGTGGCCCAGTCTCCGGTGCCGGCCGCCAACAGCGGCCGGGTTGCCTTTGTCGGCCCCATCGGTATCTACGGGAATACGGTGGTCATCGATCACGGATTCAGCCTTTTCAGCCTTTACAGCCACTTGAGCGACACCAATGTGGTCCAGGGCCAGACCGTGGCCAAGGGGGATATTGTCGGCCGTACCGGCAGCACCGGCATGGCCGGAGGGGATCATCTCCACTTTGGGATGGTGGTGCACGACACCTATATCAATCCCCTGGAGTGGTGGGATCCCCACTGGATCAAGGATAACGTGACCGACAAGCTGCAGGCGGTGGGAATTTCATTTAAGGAAAAAAAGCCTGCACCCTGAGAAACTTTGGCAATCTAAGGATATAGCGATGACGGATCATCGTGTGCATAAAACTTACGCGGAAATCAACGCCCGCATCCGGTCCGGAGAGGCGGTGGTGGTAACCGCCGAGGAAATCATTGATATTGTCAATGAAAACGGCCCGGAAGAGGCTGCCCGGGAGGTGGATGTGGTCACTACGGGCACCTTTGCCCCCATGTGTTCGTCAGGGGCTTTTCTCAATTTCGGGCACTCCACGCCCGGGATCAAAGCCTCCCGGGTATGGCTGAACAAGGTTCCCGCCTATGGCGGTGTAGCGGCGGTGGATTGTTACCTCGGCGCCACCGAACCCTGTGAAGACGATCCCCTCAACCGGGCCTATCCCGGCGAGTTTCGTTACGGCGGCGGCCATGTCATCGAGGATCTGGTGGCCGGGAAAGAGATCCACCTCAAAGCCACGGCCTACGGCACAGATTGCTATCCCAACCGTGAAATTACCAAAACCGTCACCCTTGAGGGGCTGCCCAATGCCGTGTTGTGCAACCCGCGCAATGGTTACCAGAATTACAATTGCGCCGTAAACGCCACCAAGAAGATCATATACACCTACATGGGCGCCCTCAAGCCCCGCCTGGGCAATGCCAATTACAGCACTTCCGGACAGTTGAGCCCCCTGTTCAATGATCCCTACTACAAAACCATCGGTATTGGCACGCGCATCTTTTTAGGTGGGGGCGAAGGCTTTGTGACCTGGCATGGTACCCAACACAATCCCGATGTGCCGCGTACCGAGGGCGGTGTTCCCCTGCGTCCGGCGGGAACCCTGTGGGTGATGGGCGATTTGAAGCAGATGGATACCGGGTTCCTGAGGGGGGTCAGTATCCAGGGCTACGGTTGCTCCCTGTCTGTGGGGCTGGGAATTCCCATCCCCCTGCTCAACGAGGAAATGGCGCGGTTTACTGCTGTAAGTGACGAAGAGATCTTCACCCAGGTTATCGATTACGGCAAGGATTACCCCACCGGCGTAGGGCGCAGCCTGGGCAGCGTGAGCTATGCGGAACTTAAAAGCGGCACCATCAGGCTGGAGGGACAGGATATCGTCTCGGTTCCGCTCTCCAGCGTGGTTAAGGCCCGGGAAATTGCCGAAATTCTCAAAACGCGTATTGTCGGCGGACAATTTTTATTGGGCGAACCCCAGATGACCCTGCCGGTCTGATGGGGAGAACAGAGGAGCAGGCGGGATGGTTACCCAGGTGTCGCCGCTTTCATCATGCCCAATGATGCGCACCTTCATTGCCTGTGCCGTGCCCCGACCGCTTCGGGAGCACCTGGCCGGGATTCAATCCCGGCTGCGGGGGATACCGCTGGGCCTGCGCTGGGTCAAGCCGGAAAACATCCACCTGACCCTTAAGTTTCTCGGCGATACACCGCGCCATACCGTGGATCAACTGCGGGAAGCCGTGGATCGTGTGGCCGCCGGCCGGGCGGACTTCACTCTTCAGGCCGGAGGGCTGGGGGTGTTCCCCAATCTAAAAAGACCCCGGGTGCTCTGGGTGGGGCTTAGCGGAGCTACGGCCTCCCTGGCGGCTTTGCACGCCGATCTGGAGCAGGAAGCGGCCCGGGTGGATGCGGAGCGCTTTCCATGCTCCCGGCGTCCCTATCGCGGCCATTTGACCCTGGGGCGGGCCAGGGGGCGGCTGTCTCCGGCTGCCGTGGCCCAAGCCCTTAAGTGCTGCGCCGATTTTCCATCCATGCCGTTTGTCGTGGATCGGGTGCTTTTATATCGCAGTGAACTTAAGCCCGGCGGGGCGGAGTATACGGTCCTGGGGGAGGCCAGGTTCAATGCCCCAAACCCCTAAAACTGTATACCGGATTCCCCGGGTCGCGCGCTGCCGGCGGCCCGGTGCGGCCGGTTTGTTCAAAGCTCAGCAGCGGCGCGGTTTTGATAGAATTGCAGATTAATAAGTCATCATCCGGAAAAATCGAAAGAATCCCTAGAACTATGCCATTTTGGCATAGTTGCCCACAATCCCACAGGAGGCAATGTGAGTACTGCACCCAATAAGACCAAGGCCGTGGAAACAGCCATCGGCCAGATCGAACGTCAATTCGGCAAAGGCGCTATCATGAAATTGGGCAGCCAGACCATCATGGACGTGCCCGTGATTCCCACCGGGTCCATCTCCCTGGATGCGGCCCTGGGTGTGGGCGGGTTACCCCGGGGCCGGGTGACTGAGATTTTCGGTCCGGAATCATCGGGCAAGACCACCCTGGCGCTGCATGCCGTGGCTGAGGTGCAGAAACAGGGGGGTATCGCCGCCTTCATTGATGCCGAGCACGCCCTGGATACGGCCTATGCCCGCAAGTTGGGAGTGGATTGCGATGAGTTGCTGGTATCCCAGCCCGATACTGGTGAGCAGGCTTTGGAGATAGCCGATATGCTGGTGCGTTCCGGGGCCATTGATATCATCGTCATCGACTCCGTGGCAGCCCTGGTGCCCCGGGCGGAAATCGAGGGCGAAATGGGTGATTCCCATATGGGCCTCCAGGCGCGGCTGATGTCCCAGGCCCTGCGTAAGCTCACCGGCACCATCGGTAAAACCCAGACCTCGGTGATCTTTATTAACCAGATCCGGATGAAAATCGGCGTTATGTTCGGCAATCCCGAGACCACCACCGGCGGTAATGCCCTGAAATTTTATGCCTCGGTCCGGCTGGATATCCGCCGCATCGGCGCCATCAAAGACGCCCAGGAGGTGATCGGCAACCGGACCCGGGTGCGGGTGGTAAAGAACAAGATCGCGCCGCCCTTCAAGGAGGCGGAATTCGACATTATGTACGGTGAGGGTATCTCCGTTACCGGAGACGTGCTGGACCTGGGCGTTAAACTGGGCGTGATCGAAAAGAGCGGTGCCTGGTATTCCTACAAGGGCGAACGGGTGGGCCAGGGCCGTCAGAACGCCAAGAATTTCCTCAAAGATAATTCAGATCTCTTCGGCGATGCGTTGAATGAGGTACGCCAGGCCCTGGGCATGGTCCGGCCGTCGGCCGAAGAGGCGCCGGAAAAGGAATAATACGAATTAAAACTGGCTCACAAGCGGATATTGCACAAGGGAGACGACCATGACGGGTAATGAAGTTCGACGGAAATTTCTGGAGTATTTTGAGCGGCACAACCACCGGATCGTGCGCAGCGCTTCACTGGTGCCCCAGGATGATCCCACCCTGTTGTTTGTCAACGCCGGGATGGTCCAGTTCAAGCGGACCTTCCTGGGCGAAGAGAAACGGGGCTATAACCGGGCAGTCACCTCCCAGAAGTGTGTGCGCGCCGGGGGCAAGCACAACGATCTGGAAAATGTGGGCTACACTGCCCGGCACCACACTTTTTTCGAAATGCTGGGAAATTTTTCCTTCGGCGATTATTTCAAGGAAGGCGCCATCGAGTTTGGTTGGGACCTGTTGACCAACGGGTTTAACCTGCCCGTGGATAAACTGTGGATCTCCATCTACCTGGATGACGACGAAGCCCATGATTTGTGGCACACCAAAATCGGAGTGCCCATGGAACGGATTGTCCGTTTTGGCGAAAAGGATAATTTCTGGGCCATGGGTGACACCGGTCCCTGCGGACCGTGTTCGGAGATCCATCTGGACCGGGGCGCAGCCCACGGCTGCGGTAAACCGGACTGCGCCCTGGGGTGTGAGTGCGACCGCTTCCTGGAGATCTGGAATCTGGTGTTCATGCAGTTTGACCGGGATGCATCCGGTACCCTGACGCCCCTGCCCAAACCGAGTATCGATACCGGACTGGGCCTGGAGCGCATGGCCTCCATCGCCCAGGACGTCAACACCAACTACGATACAGATTTGATCCTGCCCATTATCCATTTCGCGGCGGATATGTCCGGTGTGGGCTACGGCGAAAGCACGGCCGGAGATGTGGCGTTAAAGGTGATCGCCGACCATTCCCGGGCGGCAGCCTTTCTTATTGGTGACGGGATTTTGCCCTCCAATGAAGGCCGGGGCTATGTGCTGCGGCGCATTATGCGCCGGGCCATCCGCTATGGGCGGCAGATTGGACTGAACAAGCCTTTCCTGCATCGCACTGCTGAGAAGGTGTTTGAAATCATGGCCCCTGAATATCCTGAATTGGGGGAGGCCGGCGCCTTCATCGGCAATGTGATCCAGAACGAAGAGGTGCGTTTTTCCGAGACGCTCGACAAGGGTATGCGCCTGCTCAACGAAAACCTGAACGAAGTGCGCGCGGCGGGCCATACAGTTGTGCCCGGGGATCTGATTTTTAAACTGTACGACACCTTCGGGTTCCCTGTGGATATTGTTCGGGACGTGGTGCGGGATGAGGGTCTGGAATTGGATATGGACGGTTTTAACCGGGCCATGGCCGGTCAACGGGCCAAATCCCGGTCCGTGGCCACCTTTGCCCATGCCGGGGATGCCTACAAGGGATTATCCTCCTCAGGATTTACCCCCCAGTTCGTGGGGTACGATACCCTCACCTGCGATTCCCAGGTCGCCCTGCTGGTGAAAAACGGCAAGGCCGTGGACCGGGCCGCAGAAGGTGACGAAGTTGAAGTGGTGACCGCCGTGACGCCCTTTTACGGTGAAGCCGGGGGGCAGGTGGGGGATCACGGCACCCTCAGCATTGCGGCACCTTCCGGGGCGGTGCTGATGGAAATCAGCGACACACTCAAGGACCCCACGGGGTTGATCATCCATAAGGGCCAAATGCGCAACGGGACCCTCAAGCAGGGCAGCGACGTCAGCCTGGCCGTTGATGCGGATCTGCGCGGCGACACCGCCCGCAACCATACGGCCACCCACATTCTGCACTATGCCTTGCGCAAGGTGCTGGGGGAGCATGTCAAGCAATCCGGCTCCCTGGTGTCAGCGGAGCGTTTCCGTTTCGATTTTACCCATTTTTCCCAGGTTTCACCGGAGGAACTGGAGCAGATCGAGACCTTGGTCAACGACCGGATCCGGGAAAATGTGCCTGTGGAAATTCGCGAAATGGATGCGGAAGAGGCCTTTAAATCGGGCGCTACAGCCCTTTTTGAAGAGAAGTACGGCGACCGGGTGCGGGTCATCAGCCTGGGGGATTTCAGCCGGGAATTGTGCGGCGGCACCCACACCAGCCGCACCGGCAATATCGGGCTGTTCCAGATTGTGGCCGAGAGCAGTATCGCCGCCGGGGTGCGGCGCATCGAAGCGCTTACCGGCCGGGCGGCAGTGGCGGCGGCCCAGAACAGCCGGCGGATCTTGGCCGCGGCCGCGGCCCGCCTGAAGGAGAAACCGGACCAGCTGGCCCAACGCCTGGACAAAATGGTGGCCCAGCAAAAGGCCCTGGAAAAGGACCTGGAGAATTTAAAAACGCAGATGGCCTTCCGTGCGGCGGATGGCGGCGATGACGAGACGGAAACCATCAACGATACGGCGGTGATCATCAGACAGGTGAGCGTAGACTCCCCGGCCGCCCTGCGGGAACTGGCCGACCGCTTCAAGGACAAGCTTAAGTCGGGTGTGGTGGTTCTGGGCAGTGCGGCGGGCTCCAAGGCCTTCCTCATCGCCGGAGTGACCAAGGACCTAACTTCGCGCTACCATGCCGGCAACATCATCAAAGCCATTGCGGGGGTGGTGGGCGGCGGCGGCGGCGGCCGGCCCGACATGGCCCAGGCCGGGGGCAGCCAGCCGGAAAATCTGGCGGCGGCCCTGGAAAGAGCGCGGAAAATCATTAGCACTGCGGATTAACCCGAACGATCGTAAAAAAAACCAAACGGCTGATTCCCGTTGGGCAAAAAAATAAAAAAAGGCTCTCCGTCTTGGGAGAGCCTTTTTTCGTTCCGGGTTTTTTTAAATCCTGAAAACTGGATTTACGATCGGTCCCTGCCTAAGCGTCGCTGCAAAGCGGCGTGGATGAATGCCTTGAACAGGGGGTGCGAGGTCATGGGACGGGATTTGAATTCCGGATGGAACTGGCAGCCCAGGAACCAGGGGTGGTCCGCCAACTCGACGATCTCCACCAGATCACCGGCCGGGGAGGTGCCGCTGAAGCGCATGCCATGCGCCGCAAGGGGTTCCAGGTAGGCGTTGTTGAATTCGTAGCGGTGGCGATGGCGTTCATCAATATTTTCTTTGCCATAGGCCGCATGGGCCCGGGTGTCGGCCTTGATTCGGCAGGGGTAGCTGCCCAGGCGCATGGTGCCGCCCAGATCGGAGTGCTCGTCCCGCTGCTGAATGGTTTGGGTTTTTTCGTCGTACCATTCGGTCATCAGATAGATGATGGGGTCCGGGGTGGTCAGGTCGAATTCAGAGCTGTTGGCCCTTTCAATTCCCACTACATGGCGGGCAAACTCAATGACCGCTACCTGCAGGCCGAGACAGATCCCGAAATAGGGCACCTTGTTTTCCCGGGCAAAGCGTGCCGCGCATATTTTTCCCTCAACCCCCCGGGAACCGAAGCCACCGGGCACCAGGATGCCATCACAGGCGGGAAAAATATCGGAACAGGAATCCGGATCCAGGGTTTCGGAATCCACGAATTCAAGGGTTACCCTGGCGTTGTTGGCCACGCCGGCATGATAGAGCGCTTCGTTGAGGCTCTTGTAGGACTCGGTGAGATCCACATATTTGCCCACAATGGCAATGGTGACATCGTGTTCCAGGTTATGGTAGCGCTCCACCAGGTCCTCCCAGTTGTTCAACCGGGGGGAGCGGGTCCAGATGTGCAGCAATTCGACGATTTTATGGTCCAGCCCCTCTTTGTGGAATACCAGCGGTACTTCGTAGATCCAATCCACATCTTTGGCGGTGATCACGGCATCTTCACCAACGTTGCAAAACAGGGCGATTTTCTTTTTAATTCCGTCGCTCAGATAGCGGTCGGTACGGCATAACAGAATATCCGGTTGAATGCCGATACTGCGCAGTTCCTTGACGCTGTGCTGGGTGGGTTTGGTTTTGAGTTCGCCGGCGGTGCCGATGTAGGGCACCAGGGTAAGATGGATATAGAGTACGTTCTCTTTGCCCACATCCGTCCGGAACTGGCGGATGGCCTCTAGAAACGGCAGGCTTTCGATGTCACCGATGGTGCCGCCGATTTCGACGATGGCCACGTCCACATCCCTGGCCGCCAGGTGGATGTTGGCTTTGATTTCATCGGTAATGTGGGGAATGACCTGGACGGTCCCGCCCAGGTAGTCTCCACGACGCTCTTTGGTGATCACCGATTCATAAATCTTACCGGTGGTGCAATTGTTGTCGCGGCCGAGCTGGGCATGGGTGAATCGTTCATAATGGCCTAAATCCAGATCGGTTTCGGCACCGTCATCGGTGACGAAAACCTCGCCATGCTGAAAGGGGTTCATGGTCCCGGGATCCACATTGATGTAAGGGTCCAGCTTTTGGAGGGTCACCTTCAGCCCCCGGCTTTCCAGGAGCGCACCGATGGCTGCGCTGGCCAGACCCTTGCCCAGGGAAGATAGTACCCCGCCCGTTACAAAAATAAATTTTATGTTGGAGACCATAGCTTATTTTCTCTGTCTTTTTAGGTTGCCGAAAGATCGCCGACCATGCCAGGGGGTCATGGCGGCCCTTGAACAGGGAATTTCCCGTTCAGAAAAGCCAATGGGGCCGCATATACGGCCCCATGGGTGTGAAAGATCGCCAATCGGCTTGCCCGATGATGGGAGCTGCGCCGCTCCTTTGTCCAGACAGGTAACATACTGGACGCCAATTGAAAAGAGCTTTGTCCCGGCTTCGCTAAGGGTTCGCGTAAAAATAAGTTCATAGATTTTCTTATGTTCAGGCACCCGCTCAGCAAGGCGCGAAAACTAATGAATATCAGGCATATTCCGTGATTTCGCAACGCCGTTGAGCGGGATGAATGGGCGCTGAAAAAATGAACTTATTTTTGCGCGAGCCCTAAAGCCCTCAGTTTCGATACATTTTGCTGAAATCCTCTAATGCCTGTTCCACTTCATTTACAGGTTGTCCCGGGGATTGTTCCTGGGTGCGGACGGGGTAGCGGACCCTCAATTTATGCAAATCGAACAGATCCGGGGTCAATTTGACATTGACCCTGACACCCATGATTTCAATTTCCCGTATCAAGACCTCATCCTGGTAGAATGTGATCTGTCCCGGGTAGCGGAATCCCTGCCGGTTCTGCCAATTGAGGTAGCGAATTTCCCAGACCGGGTAGCCCCGGGTGCCGGTGGGATTGATCAACCAGCCCAGGGGACGGAAACTCTCTTTGTTGATCCATAACTGGGACTTGGCCGTATCGGGGTAGCGGGCGCCCAGCACCCATTGGGGGCGATCCTGCCATAGACCCGGGCCGGCGATGTTGATGTCGATTCCCTGTTGGCTCAGCCGCCGGGCCATGTCGGACCGCGTGCGGAAATAGAGGGGGTCATGGTACAAATCCACGAGGCCTGCCGGTTCGGGTTCAATGAAACCATCCCGGATAACCACGTTGTCATCGCCGTTGACCACCTGAATACGATGGCCGGTTTCCCCCACCTGCTCCATGCGATACCCCTTAGGCCATTGAAAATAGACTTTGCATTTAAAAATGTCCGGAGGGGTTTGGGGATCCAGGGCATGGATGGTCATGCGTTGGTCCATGACCACGGAATGGATCTTTTTGGGCTTGCCCAGCATCAGGTCGAGCATGTGCAGGGGATGGGGCACATAGGCTCTAAGCGTAGCTGCCGGAAGCAGTATCCACAACAACAGGGCGGCAATTGCATAAATCCTGCGGTGCTGATTTGCGGCTGCAGGAAAACCTTGCCAGGGACCATGGACCGGCGCGCCAGGATTCATATATGGGGTGCGTTCAGGCATTGAAAAAAGTCTGTTGGGGGAGTTTAACGCAGGTGAGATGCCCGCCGTATACGGCACCGGTGTCGATACCGATGCGGTTCTCATGGATTTGGGGTTTGCGGGTGGGCGTGTGGCCATAGACCACACGCCGCTCGGGTACCCAGGGCGTATGGATGAATGCCGCCCGGATCCACAGCAAATCCTCCTCGGTTTGGAACTCCAGGGGGACCCCGGGGCGGATACCGGCATGGACGAAGATATAGTCTGCGGTGGCATAGTAGAGATCCAGGCTGTTAAAAAAATCGATATGGTCCTGGGGGATGGGATCATCAGCCGGCCGCATCGTATTCTGGCGATAACTCGCCAGGGTCTGACGGCCGCCGTTCACCAGGTAGATGGGACGGTCCCTGCCCTCCAGGTAGCGCAGGAGCAGTGCTTCATGGTTCCCCTTGAGGAAGATGGTCCCCGGATGCCGGGCCTTGAAGCGCAGCAGATAATCTACAACCTGGAACGAATCGGGGCCGCGGTCAATATAATCCCCCAGAAACACAACGGTGTCCTGGCTATAATCAATATCCAGTTGTTCCATAAGTGCTACCAGTTTGTCGTAGCAGCCATGGATATCGCCAATGGCGAAGATGTTACCCATGCAGGTTCACTCGTGTTCTTAAGGGGGATGGCGGCGGGGGCCGTGTTGCAGGCCCGGTTGCTTTAAGAAAATCCTCTCAGTTTTCAAGGGTAGCATAATTATAATTCAGAAACTACCTACAGGATATCCTGGGAGAACGTGGCCGCATCAGCCAACTCTTCCTCGATGCGCATCAACTGATTATATTTGGCCACCCGGTCCGTACGGGACAGGCTGCCGGTTTTGATCTGTCCGCTGTTAACACCCACGGCCAGATCGGCGATGAAGGTGTCCGCAGTCTCCCCTGAGCGGTGGGAAATGATGGTGGTGTAGCCGGCTTGGTCGGCCATGCGGATGGTTTCCAGGGTTTCGGTGAGGGTGCCGATCTGATTGAGTTTGATCAGGATAGAGTTGCCGACTCCGCGTTCAATTCCCTTGGCGAATATTTTGGGATTGGTAACAAAGATGTCGTCCCCGACGATCTGTATGGAGCTCTCCAGGCGGTCGGTCATGGTTTCCCATCCGTTCCAGTCCTGTTCGGCCAGACCATCTTCGATGGAGAGGATGGGGTACTGATTCACCAGGCTTTCATAATAATCAATGAGTTCCCCGGCGGTGAACGTTTTGCCCTCTGATTTCAGTTCATATTTGCCATCGCGGAAAAATTCGCTGGCGGCGGCATCCAGGGCAATACCGATATCCTTGCCCGGCCGATAGCCCGCTTCCTTGACGGCTTTTTGGATATATACGAGAGCCGCCTCGTTGGAGTCCAGGTTGGGAGCGAAACCGCCTTCATCGCCCACGGCTGTGTTGAGGGATTCGGCCTGGAGGATTTTTTTCAGGGTATGGAAGATTTCCGCGCCCATCTGGACTGCCTGGGCGATGGATTTGGCACCCACCGGTACGATCATGAACTCCTGGATATCCAGGCTGTTGGCGGCATGGGCACCGCCGTTGACGACGTTCATCATGGGCAGGGGCAGGCAGCGGGCGCTGATTCCGCCGATATAGCGATAAAGAGGCTGTTCGTAGGCTGTTGCGGCGGCACGGGCCGCGGCCATGGAGACACCGAGGATGGCATTGGCGCCCAGCTTGGATTTATTGGCTGTCCCATCCAGCGCGATGAGGGCTTGATCCAGATGATATTGTTGCGCTGCATCCATGCCCACCAAGGCGGGGGCAATGGACTTCTGTACATTTTTAACCGCCGTGGCCACACCTTTGCCGCCATAGCGCTTGGCGCGCTTGTTGCGCAGTTCCAGAGCTTCCCGCTTACCGGTGGAAGCCCCGGAAGGAACCGCAGCGCGTCCAGCCGCGCCGCAGGCTAAGTGTACATCCACTTCAACGGTGGGGTTGCCCCGTGAATCTAGTATTTCCCTGGCTTTTATATCAACGATGGCGGTCATGGAACCTCCGGTGTGTAGGTTAAGGTTGTCCCTTTATCAGTTATAATAACCTAAAAAGAGTACTCTTGTTCCTATTTGATGTCAAGCAATGCTGTGGTATGATAAAGCATCCGCAAGGCGGTATCAATGAAACCATTTCGGCCTTGTATTTCGTTCATGGAGGAGCATATGGCAACACTGGATCTATACCAGCAGGCGCACCTGTGGGTGGCGGCCGTGCGCATATTGGAATACCGTAATCAATTGGCACCGACCCTGGAGGCGGTTTGTGAACAACTGGGTTTTTCAGCGGAGCAGGGGCATCGCTTGATCCGTAAACTCGAGTCCCGGGGAATAATGCAGGCTATCGCCAAGGGCGACGAGGTGCGCTGCGTCATTGCCGATCATCGCTTGCTGGAGGAACTGCCCCATGCGGAGGCGGAACAGCCGCCCATGTCGGCGGAAGTGGCCCAGTTCAAAGCCGAGCGGAGTGAAATATCAAGCAAGGTGGAGTCCTTCCGTTCCGAACAGGCACGCAAGAAGCAGGATCTTTTTGCCGAATTGAACGCCAAGCTGAAGGCGGGTCTGGAATCCAAAGCCTGAGGGGACACTACTTCAGGCCGATGGACCAGTTCCATAGCCCCGGTCGCCGTTTCATGCGGATCCCCGGGGGAATGGGTTCCATCAGGGTAATGAACTGCCGGTATCCGGCCCGGTTCAGACGGTTTTGTACCGGACGCAGATCCACCTGCCAATTGGGGTAGAGCCAGGTCAGTGATCCGTAGTTGCGGATCCAGCCCATCTCTTTTTGCGGACTGGTAAACGGCTGGGCCGGTTGGGGCACGCTGAGCGTAATGCGGGAAAGGCCCAAGGGCCAATGACCCTTGAGCACGATACCCAGGGGCAGCGGGCTCTGACCCGGCAGCCGCAGATAATCGGTCTCACCCAGTTCCGGGCTGAGGATTACGCCTTTGAAGCCCAGTTTCTGCATCATCCCAATCGCCGCAGCATTGCCGATATTGCAAAAGGGTCCCGCCCAGAGAACCCGTCCCTTGCCGGTTTTAAAAAGGGCTGTCTGCCAGGGGGCGTTGAGCACGAATTGGTGTCCGCCGCGGGCGATGACACGGGAGATTTTTTCCTCAACCGCAGCAGCCTCGACAGGCCAAATTACCGGTGGGAGCCACCACCAGGTTCGGGGAATGGCCTTGTCGGAAAGGGTGTCCGGCTGGGCATCCAGCAGCCAAAGACCCAGGGACCGGCGTCCTGCCTGGGCGGGCGCTCGGCGCATGACGGTTATCTCGACGGGGGTGCCGGATTTTGGCTTTTGCCCGTGAGGCGGCGGAGATGGTTTCAGATCGGGAGCAGCCGGTGCGTCCGCCAGTTTCAACCGCTTGGAGAGCGCCTTAAGCTCCCGGGTCAGGGCTGGGTCGCGACGGTCAATGAGGAATACCGGTGTTCCCTTGGGAGGGTGTTTGCCGTTGGGCAAACTGAGGTGCAGGCGGCCCTTGGCCGGTATATTGCGGTTAATTCGGCGTACAGCGTGCCAGGGATGATCTTCATAACCGATGCGCAGCCTGTCTGCGGTGTAAAGGGCAAGGCGGGGCCGGATATACGGAGCCTTGGCCGTACCCTTGGTGCGGCCGATGAGCAGCCCGCTGCCGCTGGGAGTATTTATATCCATGGGCAGGTAGGGGCGCTGGGGTAAAAAGGTGTAGTGGCTGCCCGGGCGGCCCAGGGCGTATTCCAGCATGCCCAGGGCCTCCTTTTTGGCCTGGGAATCCTGGCCGTGATCCCGCAGCAGGCGATAGGCGCGAACGACATGGTAGACGTAATGGGGCCCCTTTTTGCGGCCTTCGATTTTCCAGACCCCGATCTGGGGGATGGTGCTAAGCACTTTCACCAGCACATCCAGGCTGAGGTCCCGGCAGGAAAAAAAACGCCCACGCAATTTCCCGGTGGAATAGTTGCGGCGGCAGGGCTGCACACAGCGGCCCCGCAGGCCGCTTCTACCCCCCAGATAGCTGCTCCAGTAGCAGCGCCCGGATACGGCGTAACACAGGGCGCCGTGGATGAACACTTCCAGATCCATCCCCCGGGGACAGGCCCGGGCCATGGCGCGGATTTCATCAATATTCAGTTCCCGGGGCAGCACCACCCGGCGGATGCCCCATTTTTTGCGGAGCAGGGGCAGGGCCTGGGGGAAGGTGACATTGGCCAGGGTGGAGAGGTGGATGCGCTCCCCCAGTCCGGCCTGACGGGCCAGGGGGACGATGCCCGGATCCTGGATAATGAGGCCGTCGGGCCGGATATGGGATTGGACCTGCCGGAGCAGTTTGCGGGCGATGTGGATTTCATCGGGTTTGAACAGGGTGTTGAGGGCCAGGTGGACCTCAACCCCCCGCTCATGGGCCAGCTGGGTCAGGGCGGCCAGTTGCTCCGGGGTGAAATTAGCAGCTTCCATCCGGGCGGAAAAGCTCTTTAAGCCACAGTAAATCGCATCGGCACCGGCGGCCACGGCGGCCAGAAAACTGTCCGTGTTACCGGCCGGAGCCAGAATCTTCGGGAGGTGTTTCGGTTTAGGGGGTGCAGCTGCCATGGTTATGTTCTATCCAAATTGATTATGAGCGAAAAGATATTGGATTGGGTATACCCAACCTAATCGGTCGGCGCTGGACTGGCAATAGGCCATTTATGGAAATATTCATGGAATAGCGTTCAGGTAAGACTAGGATCTGCTGCAATAATGGGGGTTCCAGCGGTTGACGAACCCCCGCTATTTAACGTAATATGACAGGCTTTAGAGAATTAAGACGGGAATATCATCAATAATATAAAAGTATTGCCGCCCGGCTGCGGGACAGCAAAGGACAATTTTCATGAAAAAAGCGCTCATTACCGGAATTACCGGCCAGGATGGTGCCTATCTTGCGGAGTTTTTGCTGGCCAAGGGATATGAGGTCCATGGGATTAAAAGGCGTTCATCCTCCTTTAACACCGGCAGGGTAGATCACCTCTACCGTGACCCCCATGAATCCCAGGTCCGGTTTATCATGCACTACGGGGATTTGACCGACGCCACCAATTTGATCCGCATCATTCAGGAGGTCCGCCCGGTTGAAATCTACAACCTTGCCGCCCAGAGCCATGTCCAGGTTTCTTTTGAGACCCCTGAATATACCGCCAATTCAGATGCCCTGGGAACCCTGCGCCTGCTGGAAGCCATCCGCGTGTTGGGCCTGGAGCAAAAGACCCGTTTCTATCAAGCCTCCACCAGTGAGATGTTCGGCAAGGTGCGGGAGATCCCCCAGACCGAAAATACCCCTTTTTATCCCCGCAGCCCCTACGGAGCCGCCAAGGTTTACGGCTACTGGATCACCGTGAACTACCGGGAAGCCTATGGGATGTACGCCTGCAACGGGATCTTGTTCAACCACGAGTCGCCCATCCGGGGGGAAACTTTCGTTACCCGCAAAATCACCCGGGCCGTGGCCCGGATCCACCTTGGATTGCAGGCGGAACTCTACCTGGGCAACCTGGAAGCCCGGCGGGACTGGGGACATGCCCGGGACTATGTGGAAGCCATGTGGCTCATGCTGCAGCAGGACCGGGCCGAAGACTACGTCATCGCCAGCGGAGAGGCCCATTCCGTGCGGGAGTTTGTGGAAAAAGCCTTCGCCGCCGTGCATAGCACCATTACCTGGCAGGGCGAGGGCCTCGATGAGGTGGGGGTGGATGAAGCGGGCCGGGTGCGGGTGCGCATCGATCCCCGTTATTTCCGGCCCACGGAAGTGGACTATCTGCTCGGCGATCCCGGCAAGGCGCGTAAGCAATTGGGCTGGGAACTGCACACTTCCTTTGAGGAACTTGTGGAACAGATGGTAAAGGCCGATTTGGCCGAGGCCGAACGGGACCAGATGTGCCAGTCCCAGGGATATCAAACCTTCCAGCATTTCGAATAGCCACCTGGCTGCCGTGGATTGCCCATGAAAAAAGATGCCGCCATTTATGTTGCCGGACACCAGGGGATGGTGGGCTCCGCCATTGCGCGCAGCCTCGCCAGGGCTGGATACACCAATATCGTCACCCGCGGCCGCCGGGAACTGGACCTTACGCGGCAGGCCACAGTGGAATCCTTTTTCCGAGCGGTACGGCCGGAATATGTGTTCCTGGCGGCGGCCAAGGTCGGGGGGATTTGGGCCAACCAAAGCCTGCCGGCAGAGTTTATTTTCAACAACCTGGCCATCCAGACCAATGTTCTGCACAGCGCTTATGAATCCGGGGTTAAACAGCTGCTTTTCCTGGGGTCATCCTGCATCTATCCCCGGGAGTGTCCCCAGCCCATGGCTGAAGAGCACCTGTTGACGGGACCCCTGGAATCCACCAACCGGCCCTATGCCCTGGCCAAAATCGCCGGAATCGAGATGTGCCGGGCTTACAACCGCCAATACGGCACGCGCTTTCTGGCGGTGATGCCCACCAACCTGTATGGTCCCCGGGACAATTTCGACCTCACCAGTTCCCATGTCCTGCCGGCCCTGATTCGTAAATTCCACCTGGCCAAACTGGCGGCAGCCGGCGATATGGACGGGATTGCCCGGGATGTGGCCTGCTGCGGCCCTTTGCCGGACAGTTTCCGGCGCGGCCTGGGGGTGCGTCAGGCGGGTTCCCGTTGGGAACCGGCTGACACCGCCCGGGAAGGCGCCGGCGTCCAGGTCGAATTGTGGGGGACCGGTGCAGCCCGTCGTGAATTTTTGCATGTGGATGACATGGCCGCTGCCTGTCTCTATGTCATGACCCGCGATGAGCAGTGCCCCCTGGTCGATCATGCGGAGACTGACGCCGCAGGCGGGATGCCGGGTGAAGCCCTGAAACCCTTTTATAATGTGGGCAGCGGCAAGGACCTCACCATCCGCGAACTTACCCGGATAATCTCCCGGGTGGTGGGCTATGACGGGGCCGTGCGCTGGGATGCCTCCAAACCGGACGGCACGCCGCGTAAGCTTATGGATGCCCGTGCCATGCAGCAGTTGGGCTGGCACCCGGAAATATCCCTGGCCCAAGGCATTGCGCAGACTTATGACTGGTACCGGGAAAGGGTTGGCCAATTGTAATTTGTGATTTACAATTGATGGTTTGTGATTGGTGATTGGTGATTGGTGAATTGCGGAAAAGAACCTGTTTATTTTAAACCACTACACACCGTTCACTTCTTACTGATCTC
>Ga0180435_10001424_pt1 | contig 24939 bp, 13 predicted proteins | sample SS_ome_3_FD_132467 | JGI IMG/M metagenome (GOLD analysis project Ga0180435, IMG submission 132467) | Hypersaline lake sediment archaeal communities from the Salton Sea, California, USA - SS_3_S_1 metaG | ecosystem: Environmental > Aquatic > Non-marine Saline and Alkaline > Hypersaline >... | reverse complement strand
TTCTAAACCTGTCATATCGGGTGCATATGGCGGAAGCAGCGAAGTTGTTATCCCTGGTGAGTCAGGTTACCTGATCCCTTATAATGATATTCCAGCCATTCAAAAAGCTGTAAGCAAAATTCTCGCTGACAGCGACAAGGCCTCGAAAATGGGGCAGAGGGGCAATTTATTACTCCAAGAGAAATTTAACCAGGATAATATGGCATCTATCATAATAGCATTATTGTGGCCACCGGTTTGAAATCGATGAAAGAGAATTTATCAGTTCAAGACCTTATAGATAGGATAAGCGAAATCAAAAAGAACATTCCAGCACATTCTATACCAGTGGCGATGTTAATTGAACTGGAAGAATTGGAAGAGGAATTGGCACAACTTCAGGAAAGGTCCAGCGGGGAAATTGATGCCTCAGCCTAAGGTCCTCTTGGATTACGAGCGCTGCGACCCGGAGTTCTGTGAAAATGGGATTTGCGCGGCCGCCAAAGTGTGTGAAAAGAAAGTCCTCCGCCAGGAAGCTCCCGGGGAAATGCCGGACTTATTTCCTTCCCTCTGCCGGGGCTGCATCGATTGTATTGCAGCTTGCCCTCGGGACGCGATTCGCCTTATGAAATAAAAACGCCCGGGAACGGGCGTTTGAGCTGAATGGGAGTTTTTGTTTTACTTAATTGTGATTCTGACATTGAGCGGAGAGAAATGGAAGAATTCATTCTGATACCGATTCCCAACGCTTGCATATTGAATTTTATTTTCCGATTGGGAACAAGCACCTCTTATGGCACTTTCCCCCTTGGTGGAGTTTATGCTGAGTGGAGCGAAGTACTTGGGGGCGATGACAACTCTGTGGATTGAGAATAGTTAATCAGAAAAATCAGGCAGTTCATCAGGGAGACCTAAAATGTCCCTGGCTTCTTTTTCCTGATGGTCCATGACAAGCAGTTCAGAGATCTGATTATCTCCCACGTAAAATGATGGGGCCTTATGGTAGGGGACGACTACTGCCCGGATGCCATTTTCTTCCAGGATGGATTGATCGCGGATAGCTTCGACTGTTGGTTGGATATTCAGAGTGATCGATTTCATAGTTCACCACCATTCTCCTGCTTCAATTTTACTCTACCAGGGCAGTTTAATGGATCGTATTTAACAAAACTATCAGCTATTACAACCCTAAATAAGCGTATAATCATAGCAGGAAATGATAAATCTACCCAAAATCAGGTAAAACGGTTTAGGTCTTTACAATTTTGTTAGACAGTCCTAACAGTTTGACGCTGAAGTTTTCTGTCGATATAATGAAGATATTAAACCAGGATGAGTATATGAAACGAATAAAATCCCGCCTTTCAGGCAAAAGTTCCGGACAGAGTTTTGTCGAATTGGCTATAGTACTGCCCGTATTGTTATTTTTGTTGATTGCTTTTGTCGAGGTCGGAGCAGTCATCTATAACTACCTTTCCCTCCTGGATGTTGTCAGGGAGGCCGCCAGGTTTGCGGCTGACCGGGACCCCGAAGTGTTAACCGGTGATATGAGCAACTATCCTATTAGCGCGTGTGAGGACAACGCACTGCACTATTATCTGGATACTGCCTGCGTGGTCATTGGCACGAATTTTAATCAGGACATTACACTCGATCCAGCCACAGACGATATCGCCATCTCCATTTTCACGATTGATAATAATTTTGTGACAGATCGCAAACCCAATGACGGTGATGGCGTCTGGTCACTTTACGGGGATAACTGGACCAAGAACTGTGATGGAACCCTGGATTCGACCACCCCATTTTTCCCGCAAGTGGTGGGAAATGCTTGGGTTGCTGTGTCAACTCCTACAACCGGAGCAGGGACACCTACTCCGGGCGCGGGCACGATCGTTCCTGGCGGCCCAACTGATAAAGGCATGGTCTTGGTTGAAATCTATTACTGCCATGACCAATTACTTAATTTGCCCATAATCAGCGATCTGCTGCCCAATCCAGTCCCCCTGCATGCCTTTGCAGTCATGCCAGCACCAATGGCTGCTCCTACACCAACACCACTGCCTTAGGTCAAAGAAGGTTCTTATGAAAAGAAAGATCAATCTCTCTAAAAAGAAATATCTTCTTAAAATATCTCAGACACTGAGCCATATTAGAGAAGGAAATCTGAAGGAACGGGGCCAGGCCCTGGTGATCACAGCGGTTGCCTTTGTGGCCATGCTGGCTTTTGCGGGATTGGTCACAGACGCTGGATCCCTGTACTTGAATTTTACCCGCCTGAAAAGAGGTTTGGACGCCGCTGCAGTAGCGGCGGCCAATGAGATCCGGGATTCATCCCTGCCAACGGCCCAACGCCGAGCGCTGATCCGGGAATCCGCTCGTGAGATGCTCGCTTTAAACAACATAGAAAATATATACACGCTGGAAACCTACCTTTGCGAAGACGCTGGTATTCCGGCTGCATTTGCTTCGGTATGTCCGGCTCCGGGTGAAATTAAACGAAAATTGGCCTGGATCCAAGCCACCCAGAACAGCCCGGTTTATTTCCTGCAACTATTTGGGATTACCGATGTTCCTATCACCACTCATTCTATCGGTGAAGCAGCCTCCCTGGATGTTGTAGTCGTCATCGATACCTCAGAATCTATGGCAAATGAAACTGCTGGTTACGACCCTGCAGATTATGACCCAACTGCATGCAATGCAGCTAATAATTGTCAGCCGCTTCGCAAAGCCAAAGATGCTGCTAACGCTATGATCGATAAATTCTTTGATGGTTACGACCGCATCGCTATCGTCACTTATGACGTAAAAGCTACCATCCATGACCCGGATCTATCATCCAGTGAAGTGCTGGAAGCGGATCACACAGCAGTCAAGGCAGCTATTGATGCCATTCAACTATTCGATGGACCAAGCAACGCTGATATTTTTGCGTTTGGAAATCCGTTCCTGGGAGAAATAAATCCAATGGATATGGATGGAGATGGCACTTACTTTGAATCCAAGGACATACTTGGATCCACCTGCACTGGATGTGGTATGCGTGTCGCGGGAGATATCTTAAAAGCCCAGGGCAGGGTGGACAGTGTCTGGATCATCGTATTCCTATCCGACGGAAGAACCAATGTCAGCGACCTGCCTGATGCTGGTGATCTGAATAACCCTGTTCCTTCTGGGTATTTGGATGGATTCTGTGGTGGAGCAGCTGGGGCAAGATTGTGGACCAATGAAACAGGCACACCTTATACCTGGTGCAACGACAGCGATCCTGCCACGCGGCATTGTGGACCGTTCCATGCTGCAGCGGGTGAATGCCCTGCAGGATCAACCTGGGTTGGTAACGCATCTCCTCCTTATGATACGGAAGACTACGCCCGGGATATGACTGACCGGGTTGCACTGGTTTACCCAGAGTATCCCGCGGATTCCGCTGAACCTAAAGCAGGGGATGAAATCGCGATCTACACTATTGGTCTTGGCGCTGCTGCAAAGCCTCCCGATTATGATGGGGAGATGTTGTTACGGTATATGGCCAATATAGGGGATGATAATTTCCGCAACCCCATCCCAGATGTACTCGCAGACGCTTATCCAGCAGATCCTTGTGATGGAGTGGCTCCTCAAACCTCCTGCGGACAGTATTATTACGCACCCAGCGGTGCTTATTTGACTCAAATCTTCGAAAAAGTGGCCGGGAGCATCTTTACCCGAATTACGCAATAATAGATTTTTCACCCTCTGGAGAGTGTAAATACGAACTTTTTTATGATATACTGCGTATACTCATTTAAAGGAAGAGAACTGTAAGAGATGAAATCGGGGCGGATTTCTCACTATAGGACGAAAAGTCGGGGTCAGGCGATGGTTGAATTTGTCATTGCTCTCCCGATCCTGTTGTTTATTATCTTTGGGATCATAGAGTTTGCCAGGATGGTCTTCGCCTGGATGGCTGTTCAGAACGCAGCCCGCTTTGGCATCCGCTATGCTGTTACTGGCGAGTTCAAAGAGGAATACTGCATTGAAGCGGGGAACTTGCTGGGTGGGGCGCATGTCGCGGCGGATACGGATGGGGGAGACCCCCAGGACTGCAAGATCCCTGATACTTACACAAATGCTGATAAAGCTGATAAAGAACGCGAACTGATTGACATGGCGCGTTTATTTTCAATTCAAGATGCAGCCATCGGGGGAGGAACAGGATTATGGCTGCGCCCCAACGTATCTGGAAATTATGAGCAGTATCTTGGCCTTCATCTTGAAGCCTTTATTGGTCTACCTGCAGAAACCGGGTTTTACCATGTCACGATCTGCAGCAACCGCAATGGTCAATATGTGATGGATTACGGCAACTTTGCCATCCCTTTATGCACAGATGCTTTCGCAGCAGGCCAATTAATGGATGACGCAGGTGGTCCTGGTGACAGGGTCAAGGTCCATGTTGAACATCGCCATCCTCTGTTTTTACCAATTCTGACAAATATATGGCCATCCGTGACATTGAATGCTGAACGCGATGGCATTGTTGAAAAATTCCGCACTTCTCGCTCTTTGGGTGTATCCGGTCCAATTCTTTCAGCGCCCACCTGGACCCAGACACCAACAATTACACCGTCGCCCACAATCACATATACGCCAACCGTCACGCAAACTCCACTTCCCACCGCAACGCCTATTCCTGTAGATTGCGCCTTGATCGATGTGGCCTATAGTTTTGTTGGAGATTTGGGGGGTGGGAATTACGGGGCCTTGATTCAGATCATGAATAATAACCCTGTTCCCATTCATCTTTTCAGAGCAGATATTGCCTGGGAAAAGTTACCTCCTAGCCGTCGTGCCTTGGCAAACCAGTTCCACACCAGCCCCTGGATCCTCCTGGATGATGATATACCGGATAGCAGTTGGGTGCCTGCCGTGCCCATCACCCTTGAGGATTTAACATTAGGGGATTATACGGTTCTGTTCCAACCAGTTGCAGAGCCTATCCAGGGAGATACTAACATTGACCTGGAATTTGATGACAACTGCCATAAGGGCATTGCTGCAAATTTGCCCACCGCAACGGTAAGTTTAACGCCAACCATCACAGAAACACCTACAATTACTCCCACTCCTGACTGTAGTGATTATTCCATGAGCAATTTTGTTTTCTCCAATAACGCTATCCAAAGTTTGACTGTAACCAACGGAGATGTGGTTGATGCGGTCGCTCAACAAATCCAGCTGGATTGGAATTATGCCGAGTCCTATGGGGTCGCGAACGGTTATCCCAACCTGATGGTTGATTCGTTCCAGTGGGCAGGGAGTTACTTCCACCTGGGTATTAGCAACGACGGTATTTTTGATTCATCATCACCCACAAATTGGGGGGGGAGCCTGCCATTCAACGCTGGAAGTTCATATACCTGGAAGATTGACTTTGATCTTGATTGGGCAGGAGGAGGTCCTTTATCGGATGTTGTCAGTAATGACTTTGGCGTGATCATCGATTTTGCCAACGGATGCCAATTACGGCGGGACGCTATTCCCAGGCCGATCATCTCCTGGACTCCCTCCTCCACACCAACTGTTACTTGGACACCAACCCCACCGCCACCACCGACGAGTACTCCGCTGCCTTCAAATACGCCACTACCGTCAGCTACTCCGCTGCCGTCTTATACACCAACGAAAACCTGGACACCATCTATCACACCATCACCAACCACCACGCCTATTCCGACGGCTACTGCGCAGCCGACCAATACATCGGTACCGACAAATACACCTACACCTTCCGATACACCGGATTTGACAGCTACTGCAATAGCAAGCTCTCCAACCCCATCTCCAACTGATGTTCCTACGAATACGCCATTTCCTACTTTTGACCCGGATGCTTGATATTAGTAGTTTTTAGTAAAAACTAACAAATGCCCTCTCAGGAGGGCATTTGTTTTTATTAACCTAAAGAGATTTCCATCTTGTAAGGTAAAATAACGCTTTTTTCCCCTTTTTAAACCGATTTGATTAGAACCTAACAGGGTTGTTAGGTTCGAGGGGTTGTTGAAATATCCAAGGGTGCTACACTGATAGCGAAGTCCATTTTCTTACGGATAATCGGTTATCAATGGACAAAGGAATAAGCTCATGACGAAACAGAAACGGACCAAACTAAGCATTCTCGGCCTGATTTCGTTATCCCTGGTCATTGCTGCGGCAACCTATGGTTTTGCCGAGGGTAGCACAATCCCCAGCGCTGGCATATTGGGCGTTGATTATGGCGTGAAATCTGATTATCTGGTTTCCAGGATCAGCTACACCCTTGATGTAGATAACCCTGCGACTTTTACCGCTGTAGAGTTTGATGTTGATCAATCCGGTGCATCTATCATGGCCGGAGTATCGATTACAGAAAAAGGGTCTGTGGTTTGGGCGGAAGATTGTGAAAAAACCGGTACCAGCTGGACCTGCACCTTTGATGAGAGTGTTAGTGTGTTAGCAGCTGACTGGCTGCATGTAGTTTCCAACTAGAGATAAAGAATATTCGCTTTCCTCTGAAAACTTGGGGAGAGCGATTGGTTTTAAGAGGAAATAGGCGTGGATATTTATTATTCCACGCCATTATTCTATAAAAGTGGGAAAATATGTTGCGTATAGGGGCAAGGTTACAAAACAAAACACGTGGCCAGGCGATGGTGGAATTTGTTCTCGCTCTCCCGATTTTATTGTTTATCTTGTTCGGAATTGTTGAGTTTGCTCGCCTGACTTTTGCCTGGATGTCAGTCCAAAACGCAGCCAGATTTGGTATCCGTTATGCTGTAACAGGTGAGTTTAAGGACATCTATTGTGTGCAAGCCGGCAGTCACCTGGGCGCAGATCATATTAATGCTGATGTTTTTGGAGGAGATCCCCAGGATTGTTTGATCCCAGATAATTTCACGGGCGCGGATGGACCTGGCAAAGAACGAGAATTGATCGACCTGGCCCGCCTCTTTTCGATCCGGGATGCTGCCACCGGCGGCGGGACCGGCCTATGGTTGGAGCCTGCAGTAGCTGGAAATTATGCCCAGTATCTATCCAGCCATGACCCGGCATTTATTGGTATGGTCAACGAAAAAGGATATTTGCACGTTACCACTTGCAGTAACCGCAGCAATCAATTTGTGCTGGATTATAACAACTACCCGATCCCCTTATGTTATGACGGCGTTAGCAGCCAATTGATGGATGATGCTGGCGGCCCCGGGGATCGAGTTAAGGTCCACATAGAACATCAGCACCCGGTCTTTTTGCCTCTGATCAGTAATTTATGGCCCACAATTGCTCTGAATGCTGAACGTGATGGCATCGTCGAAAAATTCCGAACCTCAAGGGTGATGGGAGTCTCGGGTCCGATCTTGTCTGCCCCAACCTGGACTCAAACTCCGACAATCACCGATACACCGACGATCACTCCCACATCCACACCATCAATTACACCTTCACCTACTTTTACACCGATCCCGGTCCAGTGTGATCTGATCGAAGTCGTGAACAGCTATGTAGGCCATTGGACAGCTGGCTACCATATTGCATCGGTCACTATCCGGAATAATAACCCGGTCCCGATCCATCTCATTTCTGCCAACCAACAATGGGAGAAAAATGATCCAGGCCGGTATTACTGGGCAGCCCGTTTTAATAACAGCAGTTGGGATATCTTGAACGATACCTCCCCGCCAACTAACTGGAATCCTTCACCAAGTATAGAAATGGCTGCGGCAGGAGTGGGTGATTATGTTGGTTTGTTCCAACCCCAGAATATTGGTTTGGAAGGCAATACTTCAGTAGATCTGGAATTTGATGATGGCTGCCATAAGGGCGTGACTGTAAATATGCCCACCGCAACAGCGTCAACCACACCTACAGAAACTGCAACACCTACCATTACTCCCACACCGAACTGCAATTTGTACTCGTTAGGAGTATTCTCATTCCGCAATTATGGAATACAGCGAGCCTATTTTAACAACGGCGATGTAGTGGATACTCAATTAGTTTCTCTGGAATTGATCTGGGATTATGCAGAGCAGTTTGGGGATGCGAACGGATTTACAAGTCTGAACATGGACTGGTATCAATGGAATGGATCATATTTCCCAGGACATGGCCAGGGTGGCACCCGGGATTATTCCTCATCCTCGATCTGGAATGGCAGTGTTCCCTTTAATGCCGGCACCCAATACCGCTGGGATATTGATTTTGACAGTGATTGGGGTGGCGGCGGACCTTTGACCGGTGTGGTTAATGCTGACTTCGGCGTGCGAGCTATATTTGATAATGGCTGCAGCATCACCAGGAACGCAGTTCCGAGATCCATCGTCACCTGGACGGCTACGTCCACCCCATCAACAACACCTACACCTTCACCACCACCTCCGCCGACCAATACAGCGCTGCCGACCAATACGCCATTGCCCAGCAATACACCGCTGCCGACCTCGACGCCTACGATAACCTGGACGCCGTCAATCACACCATCATCAACGACCACACCGGTCCCGTCCCACACATCCTGGCCGACCAGCACTACGGTGCCAACGAATACGCCTATTCCCAGTATTACACCAAATTTGACAGCGACTGCTGCCGCTAGCACTCCAACTTTTTCACCGACTCCATTGCCTTCAAATACGCCGTTGCCTACCTTTGATCCAGATGCATAAAGGAAATCTGTGCGCAGAATAAGAAAAATGCCCTGAAATCTCGGGCATTTTTTTTTATTCTATGTATTGCATTATTTGATCAAATTCGGAAAAAAGAGCCTGTAACCCCTTATCCTAACAGGAATGTTAGGTTTTTTTCCTGAAAGTGGTCGAGAAAAATATATCCAAAGAGAAAAGAAAGCCTGATTCTAACAGGGTTGTTAGTTTAATGGGGTTGTCCAGAATTTCCTTGATGCTACACTGATTTCACCTTATTGACCGTATTTATTCATTGATAACGAGTTATTTTGCTTAAATATGCATGATCGGAGGAAAATATTCAGTGACTTGTGTTAGAGGAACAAGGATAACGACACGAGAGAATATTTTTGAAAAATATGGCTAAATCAGAACTCCAGCACAGGAAATATAGGAAAAATGGCCAGGCCATGGTCGAGTTCATGTTGGCTTTGCCGATTTTGCTCTTTGTGATCTTCGGTATCATTGAGTTTGCCCGCCTGGCATTCTCCTGGATGGCGGTGCAGAACGCAGCCAGATTTGGGATCCGTTATGCGGTCACTGGACAATTTAACGAAGCCTACTGTGTCCAGGCAGGTAACATTCTTGGGGCAGATTTTATTAATGCAGATACTTTTGGTGGTGATCCCCAGGATTGCCTGATCCCGATAGCGTATACTGGTGCCGATAAAACTGATAAAGAACAGGCATTAATAGATATAGCCCGTTTGTACTCTATCCAGGACGCGGCAGCGGGTGGTGGGTCTGGATTGTGGCTGGATCCAAGTGTCTCTGGTGATTACACCCAATATATCTCCCTTCATGATGCGGCTCAGATAGGCGATGCTGGCGAAAAAGGTTTTCTCAATATTACTATCTGCAGCAACAGAGCAAATCAATACCTGGTTGATTATAATAACTATCCAGTACCCCTTTGTTTAGATAGTATTGGTTCAATATTAATGGATGATGCTGGTGGTCCTGGAGATCGAGTAAAGATCCGGGTTGATCACAGACATCCGTTATTCTTACCCCTTATCAGCAATCTATGGCCTTCCTTATCTCTCAACGCCGAGCGCGATGGTATTGTAGAAAAATTCCGCACTTCGCGAGTCATGGGCGTTTCCGGACCGATCCTCTCTGCGCCAACCTGGACCCAGACCCCAACGCCGACCGATACGCCAACCCCAACACTGTCCCCAACACCGACGCTAACGCCTACAGAAACCAATACGCCAATCCCGGTCCAGTGTGATCTGATCGAGGTCAGTGACAGTTATGCCGGCCACTGGGTCTCCGGGTATTACATTCAATCAATGACGATCACCAACAACAATCCGGTGCCGATCAATTTTTATTCTGCCAATCAGATCTGGACCAAAGACGATCCGGCCAGGCAGGTTTTTGCCATGCGTTTTGATTCCAGCGGTTGGGTGATGAAGTATGATAGCGTCCCCGATACACTGTGGTCTCCCGCAGCACCAGTCCAATTAGGAGCAGGAGCGGTAGGTCAATATATCGGATTATTTTTACCCAGAAATGCTCCTCTAACCGGCCTCACTTCAGCAGATTTAGAATTTGATGATGGTTGCATAAAAGGGGTTTCGGTGGATATCCCAACGCCGACCCTTACTCCTACTCCTGACTGCAACCTTTATACGCTGAGTGAATTCGATTTCCATAACAGCCACCAGCAAGAGATCATGGTCAGCAATGGGGATCCCTGGAATGATACTAAGGTCACTCGAATTCGCTTTGATTGGACCTATTTTGAACAAAAGGTGGTAGGAACTGCCTGGGAAGATATTTTTGTAGACTGGTTTACCTGGAATGGGGCCAGCGCCTGGGGCGGTGGTGACGGTAACGCAATTGACACCCTTTCCTGGACAGATTCTTCATCAGATTCTCCATCATCCTGGACAGGACCACTGCAATTTAATCATGGCAATTCCTATGCTCTCCGAATTGATTTTGATGGCGCTCCGGGTGGGGGATCTGTAATAGGTGTCACCGCGGAAGATTTTGGCTTAATTATTGATTTTGAGAATGGTTGTCAACTCAGCCAGGAATCTATTCAGAAGGGAGTGGTAACCTGGACCCCAACTGCCACTCCGGTGCCCTCTGATACACCGACACCTACAGTCACAGGTACTAGTACCAACACCCCACCACCAACAGCGACATCATTACCGAGCGTTACTCCTACACCAGATTGCAGTGGATATACCCTTGGAGATTTCCAATTTAGAGATAGTCAGCAGATAAGAGCAAGATTCAGAAATGGGGATGCAGTTGATACAGAGTTGACCTCTCTTGAACTGATCTGGGATTATGCGGAGCAATATGGTGCGGCAAATGGCTACAATAATTTCAATGTTGATTTCTTCAAATGGGCTGGTACCTTCTTCCCGGGTATGGGAAATGGCGGATCAGACGACAAATCATCTTCAACCACCTGGAATGGAGGAACTATGCCATTCGTGGCTGGTGAAAGATACTGGTGGCTCATTGATTTTGATAAGGGTTGGGCAAGTCCATTAACCGGTCTTGTTAGTTCGGATTTTGGTGTGCGGGCGAATTTTGCCAATGGCTGCACGTATGAAAGAACTGCGATACCTAGAAGTATAGTGATCTGGACTCCTACTCAAGAGCCAACCAGCACGCCAACGACGGGCTTTACTCCATTGTCGACAAGCACACCACCGCCCCCTACCTCAACATTGACAAAGACTCCATCCAATACACCGACACCAGGAACGCCTACAAATACACCAACGGAAGTTCCGACAAATACACCATTCCCGACATTTGATCCGGATGCCTGAGCTTTCCCCAGCTGGAACCAATCAAGAACACAAAGTGCCTTCGTAATGAGGGCACTTTTCATTAGGGAACAAAAGAACTAATAGGTTTGTACTTGTCTTAGATGTTTGTCCATGGTGGAAGATGATCATATGATGTTAACGGGATTGATAGGATTAACACCCTCTAACCTTACAATAATTCCCTCTAATATTGTCAATAATTTAGACCTAACAAGGATGAAAGTTTAGAGGGGTTGACCCTCAGATAAATCATACTAAACTGAGGGCGTAAACAAAATTTTTCAGAATATTCATTATTAGATGGAGGAATAAAATGTCCAAATTAATTCAGTATCGTTATCGTGTTTTGGTAGTTGTCGTGTTGTTGTTAGTGATCAGTGCTGCGACCTTTGGGTTTGCGAATTCAAACACAATGCCCCCAGCTTATTTTGCTGGTGAAGGAGATTCCACTGTATCTGGTTATACTGTGACGCTTTTGAATTTCAACCTCAATGCCAGTAATCCTCTGCAATTTAGCACAATGACTTTTCATCTGGACGGACCGGCCAGTACGGTTTATGTCAGTCTTGATGGTGCAGCAAATTGGATCAGCTGCACCCCGACCGTTGCGGCCGGTGAAACAGATGTCTCTTGTACTTTGACCGGCGTAGCAGTCAGACCTGTTACGAGTCTATATATCTCTGCTGTACAATAGTTCGTTGAGCTAGATGACCTGGAGTTTCAGCTGGATGGATAGAATTGGGGCGTGGTACACTAAAATACCACGCCCTTTTAGTTAACTAGATCTATGAAAAAAAACAGAGGACAATCGCTAAGTACATTACTTTTTCTGGTTCTGGTTTGTGTTTTATTATGGATAGGATTTGGACCGAGCCAGTTAGGGGGTGCAGTTTCATATGTTGTAATTAATGGAAACAGCATGGAGCCGGATTTTCATGTGGGGGATCTGGTGATCACCAGGAGGAGTATTGATTATGATCTGGATCAGCGGGTTGTGTATGAACACCCTCAGATCGGGTATGTATTCCATCGAATTGTTGATGAAAACGCATCCGGATTTATTTTAAAGGGTGATAATAACGACTGGTTAGATACCTTCCAGCCTGGTACTGCGGATATCCTGGGAAAATATTGGTTCGACATTCCAGGCGTAGGCAATATTATTGTCTCTTTGAGGCAGCCATTTTATTTCGTCACTTTTGTTTTATTGATTTGTTTGATCCTTGCTTCAATTTTTTTACTCCCGGAGAAATCGCTCCGCAATCGTAAAAAGGGAAAACGAAAACGCATGAATGAAAAACAATCCCCCAATACCAGTGGAGGTTTCCAGCAGGATTTACTTCTATTGTTGTTAATCATCGCATTAACTTCCACCATTATTTCAATTATTTCATTTATCAAACCAGAGACGATAATAATTGAGGACTATATCACGTTTAATCACATGGCAGAGGTCAAGTACTCAGCAAGTGATCCTGCGGGAATCTATGACCAGCCAGGTGTGGTAACGGGTGATCCTATATATCCAGGTCTGGAGTGCAATGTTGATCTAGATTTTTCTTACGATTTAGTATTTATTCCTCCTCTTGGTGGAGACGCACTCATCAATGGAGAAATTAGCCTCTACTCCGAAATTGAAGATGATGATGGTTGGACCAGAACTTTCTTGCTCTTGCCGGAATTTAAATTTTCAGGGACATCAGTGAATGCACATCCTTCCATTAATATTTGCAGAATGCTTGACTTAGTCACAGAAAAAGAATTAAAAACTGGAGTGGATGGGCGCAGCTACAGACTAAACATTCTTCCTGAGATTAAATTCTCTGGTATGGTGGGTGGAAAGCCATTTCAGGAAGTATTCAACCCAGAAATTCAATTCCAACTGGATGATACGGTATTCAAGGTGGTGAATAATGGTGAAGGCCTGAAACAAGAAGTTGAAGGCGCCATCACCAGGGAACGAGAAATTAATAATTTCATTATGATCTTTAATCGCCAGGTGGATCTGTTGTTGCTTCGCAAAATTGGGCTTACAACACTCGGTCTGACTATTCTGGCCGCGATTTACCCTGCCAGGACATTTATTAGCGAGTGGAAAAGCTCAGACCCCTCCCGGATAAGAATCCAGAATGAACCAATCATGATAGATATTAAATCAGGGAGTATAAAACTAAAAGACTTTATGGTCATTGACCTTGAGTCTATGGCGGATCTTAAGAAATTGGCAGACCGTTACGGGGCTATGATTATGCACCAAGTAACAGGGAATAAACATTCATATATTATTACAGATGAAAAATTCCTGTATCGTTTTATAGTTGTGGAAGCTCAAACCGCACAATCTGCTTCTGAAAAGTCAGAATGTGATGAGAGGGAATAAAATGCTCACTACCTGGAAGAAGGTACTTACACTTGTGATTTTGGGGTTCGCAGTCATCATTGCGATTTCTGTATTTTCAGCATTGGCTGCAACGAATACAGTTCCAGATGCATGGGCTGACCAAAGTTCTATGAATGTGTCTGCAGATCTCCTTAAACCTTCGGAATGCTCTGGAATCACACTCACCAACATCGTCGACATTGGAGCTGGGGAAACCGGTACCAGTGCCAATGACCTTATCCTGGGAACGGATAAAGCCGATGCCGAGATCCGGGGTGGGGCAGGTGATGATTGTATCCTGGGGGGGAAGGGCAATGAACGGCAAAGGATCGACAAGGTCTGGGGCCCCGGGATTTTTGGCGAAGAAGGAGACGATGTAATAATAGGTGGTCCTGGAAATCATGATCACTGTGATGGCGGCCCGGGGAATGATACCTACTACAGCTGCGAAACAACCTATAATTAGATATTTTTCATTTGTGAAATCTAAAAAAAGCCGCGTCTTTGAACTAAACCCCAAAATAAAAATAAGACACCTCTCGTACAATCAATATTCGGGAGGTGTTTTCTTTGAGGGGAGGTTAGAATTCCAAGAAGGGTTTTCTCTTCCATTTCTTTCAATGTAGATCAGGGATAGGCTGCAGTCAATTAACCCTAACTGTCATTGCGAGGCAGGAGAGAAGCGACTAACAGCCTGTCCAGAGAGTAACGAAGGAAAGCAATCTGAATCAACATTTACTGATCCCATTTCAGGCTCAAATCTCGCCACTCCGGATTTAGAGAATTGATTAAATCAACCTTCCTGCTACGAGATCCTCCTTTGATTTGTTTCTCCCTGGTAATAGCAGCTTTGACATCTCTGAAGATTTCATAGTAAACAAGTCGATTTAAGAGATATTTCCCCGAGAAAACACTTCCTGCTCCTCTTTTGTGTTCCTCTATTCGGCGGAATAGATTATTGGTGATCCCTGTAAATAAGGTAGTCTTATGCAGGTTTGTCAGGATATAAACAAAATATATTCTGTCCCCCATGATTTGATGTTATAAAAGAAAATTTCAGATGTATATAGTTCGGATTGCTTCGTCGCCTTCATTACATTCCGGCTTCTCGCAATGACAGTGGCTTCAAGGTAATAATGATTACAATCTCTAATTTGTAAAATGAACCTGATACCTTTTGAATTCAGACGTCAGTATATATTATTAACCCATCGAGGGGTGTTTATCATCTGTCCGGTTTAAAGGGTGCACTCCCTCTCGGCGGCTTTTTTTATTGAAATATTTTTTTACACTTTCATCGATCTTCTGGATATTTCTACCGATAAGCGCTGCTTTTTGATCCCCAAACCATAATAATAAATTATTATACATATAAGCAAATACAATAAGTGATACCTGTCACAAGGGTACAATACTCATATGACGTTATTTTGTATTTAACACATAATTTATACAGGGTATTCTCTGCTCATTGAGGATATCCAAAAGAGTTATAAGTCCAACTTCAGGCCTAATATCCAAATAGTAATTCAAGGAGAGAAGATGAGAAAGAACTTTTTTGTTTTATTAATAATGGTTTCTGCAGTTCTGGTTCTGGCCAGCTGCGCGGGAGGAGAAGCTCCTGCAGCCGTTGACTGTCCGGATTGCCCGGAGTGCCCGGAAATCGACTGCCCTGTACCTTTAGGTGGAGATGTTCCTTTTGAGGAAGCCTGGGCCAGTTCAGCTCACGCTGACAGCACAGCTGAAGCTTTCCGGCATTGGGATGAGGAAGATGATGGCCTGGTTGCAGCAAGCTGTGCTAAATGCCACTCCACTGCTGGATATATCGACTTCCATGGTGGTGACGGCAGCGCCGCCGGCACGATCGAAAATGAAGTGACCGCAGTCGATGTGATGGGTGTGCAATGTGTTGCCTGCCACAATCCTGCTGTTGTAAAGAAAGACAGCGTCGTTATGCCATCTGGTCTTGAACTGACTGGCTTGGGTGACGAAGCCCGTTGTATGGAATGCCACCAGGGGCGTGAGTCTGTGGTGAGTGTAAATGCCAAGATCCTGGAAACGGCTGGCGTCGAAGAATTTGGCGATGTTGATTTGGATGCCGTTACTGAAGGTTTGGGATTTTCGAATATCCATTATTATGCCGCGGCTGCTACCAAATACGGCACTTTGGCAAAAGGTGGATATGAATATGCAGGCAATACTTATGATGGCAATTTTGCCCATGTAGAAGAATTTGATACCTGCATAGAATGCCACAGCCCCCATACCCTGGAAGTCCAGGTGGATAGCTGTGTGATGTGCCACGGTGAAGGCGAACCCAGCACATTCCGGATGGAATCTTCAGCAGTAGATTATGATGGTGATGGAGATTTGGAAGAAGGTATCTCCACCGAGATCTCAGGTCTTCAGGAAGTACTCTATGCCGCAATTCAAGCCTATGCTTCTGATGTAGCAGGTGCTGCTTTAGCTTATGATAGCCATGCTTATCCATACTTCTTCAATGATCTAAATAGCGACGGCGAAGCTGGAGAAGATGAAGCCAATTATGGAAATCAATACGCATCCTGGACGCCGCGATTGCTCCAGGCAGCTTATAACTATCAGGTGTCTTTGAAAGACCCAGGCGCATATGCTCACGGTGGAAAATACATCATCCAGCTGCTCTACGATTCCACAGCTGACCTGGATACTGGTATGGTTGAAGGATTGGCCAGGGATGATCACGGCCACTTTGCAGGGTCAGAAGAAGCCTTCCGACATTGGGATGAGGATGGAGAGGTACCTGCCAGCTGCAGCCGCTGCCACAGTGCAGAAGGCCTGCCGTTCTATCTGAGTGAGGGCGTCGAAGTTACCCAGCATATCTCCAATGGTCTGCAGTGTGAAACCTGCCATGGTGGTGAGGAATGGCCGGCCAGGTATACAGTGGATTCGGTGAAATTCCCCAGCGGTGCTACCGTTGCGGTTGGTGCTGATGACGAATCAGGCCTGTGTATGTCCTGCCACCAGGGACGCTCCTCCACAGTGAGTGTGGACAAAGCGACGGCTGGTATGAGCGCAAACGCGGTTTCTGATGAACTAGGTTTCATCAACGTCCACTACTTCGCTGCTGGCGCATCCCGCTATGGGACAGAAGTTCAGGGCGGTTATGAATTTGCCGGAAAGACCTATACTGGATTCTTCGAGCACGTAGATGGATTTGCGACCTGTACAGATTGCCATGATGCTCATGAGCTCGAGGTGAAAGACGACAGCTGCTTTACCTGCCATGGTGAAGCAAATGATGTCAAAGATATCCGAAAATCCGATGTTGACTATGATGGTGATGGCGATGTCGAAGAAGGAATCTATGGAGAGATCGCGACCTTGAAGGAAGCCCTCTATGCCGCCCTGCAATCTTATGCGGCCAGTACGGCTGCCGCTCCGGTGATCTATGATTCCCATGCCTATCCCTACTTCTTCAATGACAGCGATGGAGATGGAGAATCAGGACCTGGTGAAGCGATCTATCCCAATGCTTATAAATCCTGGACACCCAGTTCCCTCAAGGCTGCCTACAATTTCCAGTATGCATCCAAGGACCCGGGAGGATTTGCTCACAACGGTAGTTATGTCATCCAGCTTTTGATTGACAGCATCGAGGCTGTTGGCGGAAACACGGGAAGTTTCACTCGGCCCTAGTCAGATTTGACAATGAATGCTAAAAGCCTCCAGCAACCGCTGGAGGCTTTTTTTATATACTAGGTCATTGCGAGAAAGAGCAGCATGCGAAGTAATCAGAATTTGATTCTGGCTTCGATAAGAACTATCAACTGATAAAGCAGCGAATAGGATTTTTCTGCCATCAGTAAATGGATCGTATAGAACTATATACATCTGGTATATAGTTAAGATTGCTACATCGCCCTCACCGCGTTCAGGCTCCTCGCAATGACAACCACAAGGGATTATTCCTTGGCGCCAGCCTCGATCCAGCTCTCGATGATGGAGATCTCCAAGTTAGTGAATTGAGCAAAGTGTGATCCTGTTCCTGCGGTTTTAGTCAGCAACAGGCTTCCGCCAGGATCTCCAGGAAGGATAACCGGGCCATTTTCATTCCCTGCCATCAACCCCTGGTAGCTAGTAAAGCTCAATCCAGCCTGGGGGTTTTCTCCGTGGCAGACGCCACAGCGGGAAAACAAAATATCGCTGATGTTAGTTGTATAGCTGAGATCCTGTAGATCCTGTGGGATTTCCTGAGGTTCTGGAGTGGGCTGGGGAGTTGGCAGCATGTCCAGGATCGTTTCACGTAAGGCCGGTGCATCAAAACCTGCAAATTCCCAGCTCGTTCCATGGCAGGCGCTGTTGGAGCAGAAAGAGGAATTGCTGGTACCGCCTGGATCAGATGTGGTATGGCAGTTCGTGCAGGTTGAATCAAACACCAGGTGATGGAGGGAGATCCAATTGGTGTTGAGGTGATTCTGGGGTTCTGGGCCAGTGCTGATCTCTATTTCAGTCAGAAAATCTCCTTCCTCTGAAACTACTGGAATCGCATGGCAAAGATTACATTCTAGCCGAATGGCTTCCCCCTCTTCGGATAAATGTGAACCATCGTGGCACCGGAAACAACCGGGTGAGTTTTCATGGCCGATATTGTCGGGATGGGATGACCAGTCGGATTTCTGTTCAGGAAAGACTGAATTTCCATAGGATGTCTTTAACTCTTCGATCGCCTGGGTGATTTTTTCACGGTTTTGTTCATAGTATGCCGGAAATTTCTGTTCGTAATAATAGTCCAGCAGATCGAACGATGCCAAGGCTGTTTCCAGGCTGGTGTATTCTTTGTAATATGTTTCTAATGCGATCTCACGGATCTCAGGGATATCTGATTTGATGAGGCCTCTTTGCAGTAATTGATCGATCGTATCTTCGGGGTAGGGTACCAGGTGAGTGATCCGATTGTGGCAGGTAATACAATCCATTTCTTTGAGGTCAGCATCGTTTATCCCTGTGACATCAAAATCACTCGTGATATCGAAATATTCGACGCTGGAACCATCCTCTTTGTCAACTCGGATATATGGAATTTGCTGCTCCTCCTTATCCAGGGGATAAAAATAGACCGGGTTCTCAATATGCCAATGAATTCCCTGGCCCAGGCCAGTCCTTTCGCTACCACCGCCGGTTTTGAGGATCAGATAGGTTGTAAAACTTGAATTTTCCAGATCATTCCGGTACTGGACTATTTCTCTGAGGCTGTCATCGGAAAATTTTTCTGGATAATGGCATAATTCACAGGTATCCCTGGCTGGCCTCATGTGTTTGACCTGGATAGGATATTCATAGGTTTTAAAAATGGAGGCAGTGACGTGTTTTAAATCGCCGGCCTTTCTGGTGATTCGCTCAGTAATAAAACCCTCGCCGATATGACAATCCACACAATCTACCCGGGCATGGGGTGAGGCGAGATAAGAAGTAAATTCAGGAGGCATCGTATGGCAGGCTTGCCCGCAAAATTCTGGTGAATTTGTGTATTCCCAGGCATAAGCGCCACCCCAGAGGGCGAAGAGAGTGAGTATCCCCAAGAATACATAGGGCGCCAGTCGAAGCCAAAGGGGAGTACCTTCTTGTGGGAGGAAGAAACTTTTAATCCATTTGAATAGATTTTTCATTAGATTTACCTCAAAATGGGGAGGGTAAGAGAATAAAGAATATATAAGGATTGTAACATGGAGTAACAACCCATGTTACACTTAATCCGCGGACTCAATGCAGCTAGTAGTCATTAATAATCATTGGCGTCAAATAGAGGATGATAGCTTAGATTATTCTGAGCCTAATGATATAATTTTTATATTAATCTTTTCTGCAATCCTGAAGGAAGCACTGATGTTTTCATCCCCTAAAAGATTTCGACAATTCTTCCTAAAATCCATAAGTATTTTCTTCGTTCTTATAATGGGTATTCAGGCGATGGGTGCCCCAAGTAATACTTATGCTCAGGGTACTGATGATTCAGTGATGACGGTAGAAATTCTCGACTTGCCTGAATACCCACCCAATTCTATTGCTGTTGGGGAACAATTCACATTCCGCATTCGTTATAGTTGTGGCGCAGTAACGGGTGGTGATTGTGACAGCTTTAACATCGAATTAAGCTTGCCGAATTGGTTTGATATCGGTAGTGCAATTCTGGAAACGGGTGCTCCTTATGCCGCATTTAGCACTTCCACTACACCAAACCCCAATGGAATATTAACGTTATCACTCTTTGATAATGACCCGACCGACGATGGCGCGTCCCGTCTGGATCCAGGTGAAAGTGAAACTGCGACTCTTACCTTACGACCCCGGGATGATGCCTATGATTTTTCGACAAATACACCACCCGCTCTTGATATTGAACCCGTAATAACCACCATCACATCTGATGCGAATTCTGAAGTTATTCCTCCCTCTACAAATATTGCGCTTGAAGCCCCGAACCTACAGTGGAGTATAAACAAAGTAAGGGTTTTGCCTCCTCTCTCGGTGACACCAGCTATTGATCAACCTGTGGTCTACCAGATCTGTTTGTCCTCGGACTCTAATATAGATAACTATGTGCTGAATGACTTTACCATAACAGACACAATTCCACCTGGCGCGGAAGTACTCAGTCCCGCCGAGGGCGGTGCAGTCTCCTACACGCCTACTGGTACAAATACACCTACTACAGTGACTTGGACATATACAGGTGAAAATATCTCATTCCGTAACGGAAGTGTGTGCCGCAACCTCACACTCCTTTATCCCAGTCCCACTTTTGCTATAGGTGATTCAGTCGAAAATGACGCGGATTCTACACTAATAACAGTCTCAGGCCAACCATGTCTAACGAACTGTACTGATAATGACAATGAAATTCATGGATTTGGTGTTGAAGCAGCGAATCCGACAACTACTAAGACTATTTTACGGAATCCTGTTGGTTTAAATGGGATTGGACGCTGGCGATTGTCATTAAATACGCAGTTATCGAATGCCCCGACAGACTTGCTGGAATTTATCGACGAGATGCCCGTAGACAGTGACGGTGTTGTTCCCGGTCCAGCGACGTTCCCAATAACATTTGATTACTTACCACTCCAGGTAACACAAATCATTCCTGGAGGTTGGAGCAGTGTCAGTGTGGGGGATTCCAGTATTGCTGTGCGGGCAAGCATCGAAACATCAGAAACAACTACCTGCCGAACTGCACCTGGTAGTGCAACATGGGTTACACTCCCTGGTTCACCGTTTGACGGTGCAACCACAACTCCTTCAGGGGATTTAACGCCCAATGATATCCGATGTATGCGAACAGTATTTGAACAGAATAACGGTAGTGGATGGGTTCCTGGCGCTCCGATGAACTTTAACATAAGCAGCCCATTTCAAATTTTATTCGAGGTGCGCGATCCATCAGGGATTGGTGCGACTTATGTTGGATCAACACTTCAGAATTGTATGTATACGGATTCAAGTGTGGACGGCGGTCCGAACGATGCCGCAATTGTTTCTGTAACAAATTGCGCAATCGCTGACATCGCTGGCCCCGATAATAATGTGAATATCGATTTTCGGAAAGTTATGCCGACCAACCCGGAACCGAGAGATCCCATCACAATTTCCCTTATTGTTGACCTTACTGAACGGTCCTCTGCGGATCTTATTGATCCAATTATTGCTGATGCAATCCCAAGTAACATTTACGTAGACACTGCTTCTGATTATTGGAATATATCGTACACCGGGGATTTTACTGGTGACACGACTCTTAGCGAAGCGGATATAAGAAATGGTGTTGGAGGTTCGAGTTTTAGTGACACTTCCCTAAGTATTGATCATGATGCGAATCCAATCACGCCTGATGAAACACGTCAGGTTTTCACTTTTGATCTATCCGGTTTAAGTGTTGCACCGCCCCCTCTCGGTACAAAAACGATTCAAATTGACATTATTGGACAAATTAGGCCATTTACCATTTCATCGCCATATTCTAATCTGGGATATTTCGTCGAGAATGGCCCAGGTGACCTGGTATGTGAACAAACAGCAACGACGGGAAATAATGGAACGGTCGGGGACACTGACAATGTGTTCGGAATATTTGCTACCGATATTTGTAGATTCACACGTGATTATGATGTGCCAGTTACAGCCCGCTTTGCAGGTCAAAAGTGGCTCAGGAATGAAGATGATCCGACAAATATTGTCCTTGCACCCGGTCTGAGTGGCACCTGTGATGACGCTACGGTAGTGACGGATGGACAGGTGACTGAAAGCAACTACACCCGTAATCCATGTGTTCATGAAGGCGACGTGGGCGATATCTTTACATATCGCTTAACCATACAAAATACAGGGAATATCTCACTTTTTGATTATCATCTGTATGACCTTCTGCCGTATGAAGGGGATACCGGTGTAAACCTGGTGGGTACTTCTCGTGGTTCCAATTGGCGACCCATTATGACATCTAGTGGCGTTGCCTTCTCGGATTCAGGTTTAATGACGGATGCGCCTTCAAATACGCTGTTGGATGGTAGTGATTTTGTCATTGAGTATAGTGATTCCCGTATTCCATGCCGTCCTGAAGTTGGGATAACGGCGAGCTGTACTGCTGTCACATGGTCAACTGATCCGGCAACTGATTTTGCAAATGGTTGGGCGTCTGTCGAATCGTTCCGCATTGTCTTGAATCCTGGTACTGCATGGGAGCCAGGCATCCATGCGGAATTTTTAGTTACCATGCAAATCCCAACAATAGAATATTATGACACTTTTAACTTTGCACCAATCGATGCTCCAACGAATCCTGCAGCGGGTTTGGATACGACGCAAAATCCTGAGGTTGGACATGTTGCCTGGAATAACTTTGCGCATAATTTTTATGAGACAAATAATACACCAGTTATCCCCGGTGACTTGCTCTCTGTAGCTGAGCCGCCCCGGGTAGGCATCCTAATTCCAGAATTTGGAAGTATTGGCAATTTTGTATTCTTCGATGATGATAATAATCGACAATATGAACCCGCCTCTGGTGAAACTGGCGTAGGTGATGTGATTGTGGAATTGTACGCTGATACGAGTGGAGACGGAGCATTTGGTGCGGGGGATCTACTAGTTGCCACCACGACAACAGGTAATCCACAAACTACAGATATTGGAGGGAATCCCGGTTATTATCTGTTTGACAATCTGGCAGAAGGTGATTATTTTGTTCATATACCTGCGAGCAATTTTACAATCACTGGACCACTATATACTTATATAAGCAGTTTTGACACATTGCCAGTTTTAGATAGCTTTATAAATAATATCGACCATGGAGTTGACGATTTCCTTCCTTCTGCAAATGGCATTACCAGCCCGATGATTAATATTAGTTTTGATAATGAAGTGACAAGCGATGAAGGCGCTGGAAATATAAGCTCAGATTCTGGCGATGGTCCCTATCGACGAGGCAATCAACATGAAGAAAACAACAGCAGTGATCTGACGGTAGATTTTGGTTTCTTTATCCCAATGAGTATTGGGAATCAGGTTTGGCTTGATAGTAATAATAATGCGCTGATCGATGCCAGTGAAACCGGCATAAATGGTGTGGTGGTCGAGCTGTTCAGGGGAACGACAGTGAGCGGTTTACCTTATCGCACGACAACAACGGTCAGCGGTGGGGCAAATGGTGAGGGATATTATATCTTTGATGCTTTGCCGGAAGGAGACTATATTATTCGTCTGGCAGCATCAAACTTTAATCCAGGTGGTACCTTGGTAAATGCGGCCAATGAACCATACTCGAGCAGTGAAAGTGGTGCAGCTGTAGAATTAACCTATCTGCAGGATAATCAGACAGATAACAACGATAACGGTATTGATGAGGACTTCCCTCAGACGAATGGCATTGTCAGTAATGTGATCAACCTGAGCTATAACACTGAAACAATTGGTGGGGATCTTCCATCTGATCTCAACCCTGCTGTTGGTGAAGGACGATTCGGTGAATTTGATGATAATGCAGAGATGACGATCGACTTTGGCGTCTATTCCCCGGTCATGAGTATCGGGAATCGGGTCTTTAAAGACTATGATAATAATCGCATTTTTGATGGCGCGGATGTCGGAGTGGATGGAGTGGTTGTTAATCTGTTCTATGACACAAATCTAGATGGAATCCCTGATTCGGGTATTAACAATCCATTTGCCACGACTACAACAGCCAACGGAGGTTATTATCTCTTTGATGGGCTGGATACGAACTATTATCTGGTTCAGATCGACGAAGTTAACTTCAGGACGACAGGCAATGGAACCCTGCGTGATTACTATAGCAGTCAGGATAAGGCCTCTCCCACAGATACTGCAGGTGTCATACCCACAGATAATGAAAATGACACCCTTGAAGACGGTATTGATAATCCGTTTAATCCAGCTCAAAATCCTGACCCGCAAGCCGAGGGAGTCTTCAGCCCAACAATTCACCTTGAACCATCCAATGAACCTGCGACAGAGACCGATTTGGGTCCTGAAGGCAACGGTGAACCGAATATTCAGGCTTCCAACAGTGATCTAACGATCGACTTTGGTTTCTATCAGCCGATGAGTCTCGGAAACCATGTCTGGTTCGATACCAATAAAGACGGTTTGTTTAATGGCGCAGAAGCTGGCATAGCGGGAGTTCAGGTTGAACTTTATCTAGAAACGGATGGTACGCCATCTGCGCTTAACACAGCTACCGATACCTTAGTTCCTGTATTTGATGGAACTAACTATGTTAACTTTGATACAACTGATGCCAATGGATTTTATCTATTTGATAATCTCGCTCCAGGTCAATATTGGGTTCATATACCAGATACAAATTTTGGTTCTGGCTTTGCGTTGTTTAATCACATCAGCACTCAACCCAATAACGAATCAAATCCAACTATTGCACCTGCTCCGATTACGGATAGCAATGATAACGGTACGCCTGATGATGGGTCGGCAACAACACTTGGTGTTACTAGTGAACTTGAAACACTTGGAATTCTTGATCCGATAAATGGATCTGGTCTCTATATTCCGGATA